>ENA-ORLW01003748-ORLW01003748.1-human-gut-metagenome-genome-assembly--contig:-NODE-3748-length-11038-cov-2.960405_pt1 | contig 11038 bp, 9 predicted proteins | sample MGYA00243017_ERZ508829 | MGnify/ENA primary metagenome ERZ508829 (study PRJEB26277, sample SAMN04329776) | human gut metagenome | biome: human-associated habitat | host: Homo sapiens | place: USA... | reverse complement strand
AAATGTCTCTACAATAGATGCCAGGCCTGTGACCTGCATTCCTTTAAGCTTGCCAAATCCTTCATATTTATCAAAGATGACCAGGCATACATTTTTGTTCTTTTCCAGCGCATAAAACTTCTCGCCACCTTCAGAAAAAATCCAGAAGCAGTCGTCATGATACGTATATTCCAGCGGCGTACAGCGCACAAAATCTCCTGCCGCGGTTGCCAGTGCGCAGGTGTTGTTTGCCTGAATATACTCCTCCACGGCCTTTTTTAGAGCATCCTGATGCGCATGCAAGATATCATCAAGCCAAAAACTTTGAGGTGCTTTTGCCACGCGCGAATTTGCTCTGCTTGGAACATAATCAATTTTCTCTGCGTCTGTATCAACTACTAAAATAGTTTCCTTGACAACCGCCGTTGTAATTGCTGAGCCATACATCTGTACACTTTTAATATTATCCGAAATTAATTTTTTATCTATTAATGGACGAACACCATCATGTATAAGCACTATAGATTTTTCATCACCACTAATTTCTTTCGCAGCACATAATCCATGATAAATAGAAAGTTGTCCTGTTTCCCCGCCCGGAACAATTTTTTTCACTTTTTCAAGCCTATACTTATAAACCAAATCATTCATATAAGAAATCCAATTTTCAACACAAACAATAATAATTCCATCTATATCCTTATGCTTCTCAAATTTCTCCAAAGTATGTACTATAATCGGTTTATTGTAAATTTCCAAAAACTGCTTTGGCTTTTCTTTCGTATGCATTCGCTTTCCAACACCGCCTGCAAAAATTACTGCAATATTCACAAATCTATCCTCCACACATTAATTTTTTCTATCATTGAGTTTTTTAATTTAAATATACTTTCTTATAATAGGTATTTTTTTCATTATGAAAACAGTTACATATGTCAATATTATTACAATTATATATATTGGTATAAAAATCCATATACCATATTTTGCAGGATTTAATTTAAATACCTTATAGAGAATATTAATCCAAAACATATGCATTATGTACATTCCAAAAGAATAATCTGCAATTGATAAAATAATTTTGTGTAAACGCCCATCTACTGATATTTTTATATTCCCTATCAGAGAAAATATCAGAACTGCTTGCAATACAACCACCATAGAAGAATGAGAATAAAAAATCTCCGGAATTTTATAATCCTTCACATCTGATACGTAAGCTAGTATTACAAAATAAAGGCCTGTTCCTATAAAACCCAATATAGATAAAACCTTCGGAATTTTTATTTTACTTTGCCGTACCCAATATCCCAATAACATATAAAACAAATAAATTGAAAAGGAAAGATAAGCAATCCCAATTGTTACACCTAGTTCTTTTAATGTCGGAAATACACTCGAATATATCAAAAAGACAATAATTATATATGTAATCTCCTGCTTGCTTAAATATCCAGTTATGCTTTTTAACATGGGTAAAAATAAATATAACGCAATTAATGCATATAAATACCAAAGATGATTCCATGTGTTGCCCATAAGCATATTTACAAACGCTCTAAAAATAAATGTAAAACAGACACTATGTTTTTTAGATATTAACTCAATAAATGCAAATCCAGTACCAAATATCCCTAAAACAATAACAATTCTAATAATATATTGTTTAATTTTAATCAATCCAATTTTCTTTTCAGGATCTAATAAAAGGTATCCAGAAATCATCAAAAAAACCGGGACACACCATCTTAAATTATTCACAAAAGAAGTACATATAAAATATATTTCTGGTGTCATATTATCGAAAACGTCATGTGCACTTTTCATAATATGAATCAATATTACTCCTAAACAAGCAATTGCACGCATATATTCTATATTTAAATTTTTCTTCATTTTCATATAATCAAATTATTCCTCATAATTAAATTTAATCAGATAAGTTTTAAATGTTTTAAAAATGCCTCACGAAAATGAACATGTAAATCATCATTTGCCTCATCATGAATCGGAGTCATATAATTTGCCCCATAACTAATAGTAAGAACTTTATCATAATCTTTCGTAATCATTAACTGCTTACCCTCATAAGAAATATCAATATATTCATTCATGCACTCCGCTGGTACTAACATTTTCATACCACGTAACTGATCATTTGATCTATGAATATACTTTCTATTTCCGCACAAACAATTCTGGCAAAATTTATTATACCAATTATATTTTTTTTCATAAGAAAAAGGACGACCAACAAAATAGGCAAATTTAAATGCTGCCATTTGCAATGCAGAATGAGTTTTTCCTTCAATTAAATGAATCGTAACCTCATTTCTACACATTGCCTGAAATGCCAATATCATTCCAAACTTAATTTTTTGAGGAATATTTTTTTCTGTTATAGGATCATAAATCATAATATCAATCCATGCAAAAACAGTGTCCTCTTCAAATTTTCTTCGAACTATTCTAGGCATATGTAAAAAGCTTTCAATAAGCATAAAATCTTTAGATTCTTTATTAAAACATTCTATAAGTCGATTGTATTCTTCCCTCATCATAGTAATATCAGCATCATCATCCCACGGAATAAATCCGCTTTCTCTAACTGCACCGAGTAATGTTCCTCCATGCAATGAATATTTTATATTATTCTTTCTGCATACTCTGTCCAATTCAGAAAGCAAAATAAGTATTTCTTCTTGTATTTCTTTTACAGTTGGCTTTTGATTCATTATTTCCCCCTCAATTCTTAAGTAAATATGCATGTAAAATAAATTTTATATTTGTATGAAAATATCGTTTAAACAATCTTTTTGGATCTTGCATCAAACGATACACCCACTCCAAATTACACTTCTGCATCCACTGTGGTGCTCGCTTAATATTTCCCGCGTAATAATCAAATCCTGCTCCTACGCCAATCATCAATCCATTAATACTGCCTCGATGATTAGACATCCATTTTTCTTGTTTCGGAGCTCCTAAACCAATCCAAACAAAATCCGGATTTGTTTCGTTTATTTTCTCAATCACCTCATTATCTTCCTCCATAGATAATGCACGGAAAGGTGGGCTATACATTCCAGCAATCTGAATTCCTGGATAATACTCTTGAAGTCTATTTTTTAATTTTTCTAAAGTCTCATCTGTACTTCCATAAAAATAATGGCGATAGCCTCTTTTTGCTGAAATTTTAAACAGTTCTCCCATCAAGCTTGGACCTGTTGTCCGCTCCATCGTAACAAATCCACGTTTTCGTCCTAATGAAGAAAGTGGTCCACCATCTGGTATAGCCATAATACCTCCATTTTGAATTGCACAATAAGAAGACTCCTCATAACTCATTACTGTTGTATGAACATTAGAAACACAGATGTAATCACCCTTCAAATTTGAAAGATTTTTCTCCAAATAATCCAATAACCACTTCATATTAATTGCAGCAATATTTACACCCATAATATTACAGATTGGAATCTCTGCTTTATCAACCTTTCTTTTGTATGTCATTTTATCCATCTTTTTCTCCTGTAGTTATACGTTCAACATTGGAATAAGAAAGAAAACTTCCAACCATATCTATCCCAGTCTTCCCTCTCCGTTTATTTCTGCCTATAGCTATACGTTCAATATCAATAACACCTGCAGCTTCCCATCCCGGTTCCACTGCAGATCATCATTCATTCTATTTCATCTCTTCCATCCAATCCATCACTTGGATCCGCTGCCCTTAAGCACGCCCCCGACGGTCTTGAGCAGAATCTTAATATCCATTCCGACATTCCAGTTCTTGACATATTCCATATCAAGCTTCACAACTTCCTCAAAGTCAGTGATATCACTTCTTCCACTCACCTGCCACATTCCGGTCAGTCCCGGCTTCACGGCAAGTCTTCCGCGGTGATATGGCTCATACTGTTTCCACTCATCTACTGTTGGTGGACGGGTTCCTACGAGACTCATATCTCCTTTGAGCACATTCCAGAATTGCGGGAATTCATCCAAAGATGTCTTACGGATAAACCAGCCAAGTCCATGCTTGCTTCCATCCGCTCCGCTTCCGATGATTCTTGGGTCATTCTCCATCTTGAACATGAGCCCCTTCATCTCGTTCTGTTTCATCAGTTCTTTCTTGCGTTCCTCTGCATCCATATACATGCTTCGGAATTTATAGATTTTAAATAATTTTCCGTTTTTTCCTACTCTCATCTGAGAGAAGAAGATTGGCCCCGGTGAAGCAATATAGATTGCCGGAGCAAGGAATATTGTAATGATACCTGTCAGAATCATTCCAACGATTCCGCCACAGATGTCCATCGTTCTCTTCATCACGGCCTGTCGTGAGGAAATCACTCTGACGCTGGAAGTCAGGACTGTATATCCACCCATACGGTTAATAAACTGATTTCCTGCCCATCCTGCTCTGTCTTCCAGACATTCGTGAACTGTAATTCCCATATTCACACATGTGTCAAACAGATCTTCCGGTATCAATGTTTTCTTCTTAATTCCAACAAGAAGAGCATCAACCCATCTTGTCTGTATGTATTCAGTTAATGTATCAATCTTGCTTACGACCGGAATTCCTTCGATAGATTCATTTTCTTCCGGTTCACGGTCTGCAAGTACGATTCCAACAATATCGAATTCATTAAATACATTCTGTTCCACCTGTCTTAACATGGAATCTATTTCATAACTTGTTGAAACGAGAAGCATGTTCATTTTTGCATAAAGCATATTGCCATGTTTCAGCAAATATTTCTTCCATACGATTCGCACCGCATAAAGCAGAACCACTGCCATTGGAATGAATGAGCTGATCACAAGACGCGAGGTCATGCTTCCCTGTTTGCTCATAAAGAGATATACGATCACAAGCACACTCACGATAAACACATGCTTCAATACATTCTTAAACTCTACAAAATATCCTCTTCTCATGATCCCATGATATGGCTCTGTAAAGAAAGCTGTACAAATGTCTATCAGTATAATAATAATCCCGATATTCAGATATAATCCGTTATGATACAGATCACTTGTTCCCATGCGCAATACATAACTGCTTATATAAGCCAGCTGTAATGCAACAAGATCCAGTATAATGAAATCCCAGTGCTTCAACCAGCCGTTACTGTTCTTCCTATACATTCGCGTACACCCTTTTCCCCTGATAATCTTCTGTCTGACTACATAACAAAACATCTGATTTCATTTATCTTAAATGCTTTGTCTGTTTTTCTCTGTAAAATGGAATATGCAGCGGATATTCTCCACTGCATATCCAGCTATTCCTGTTTGCTTTTACCGTAGTAGTATGAATTATACTTACTATAGTATTTTTCTTTCTTCATATCCACTTTATTCAGTACTGCACCGAGAATCTTACATCCACTCTTTGTAAGCTGTTCTTTTGCTTTCATTGCATCTCTTCTGCTTACTGCTTCGCTCTCGATTACGAGGATTGCTCCATCACATTGTTTTGCTGCGATTGCTGCATCACTCATACTGATGATCGGTGGTGTATCAATCAAAATATAATCATAAACTTTTCTTGTCTCTTCGATCAATCTGCCGAAACGTCCCTGCTCCAGAAGCTCTGACGGGTTCGGAGCATACGGACCTGAAAAGATAATCTCAAGATTACGGTAATTGGTAGAATAAATTATTTCTTCTAAAGAAATCTGTCCACTTAAATACTGTGACAGTCCGTTGGTCTTTTGTTTAACCTGGTAACGTTTGATATAACTGGACTTACGAATATCTGCATCTATGATCAGAACTCTCTTTCCCATCTTTCCAATCTCTACTGCAAGCTGGAAAGCCACGTCACTTTTTCCTTCATTTGGATAACAGCTTGTGAGAACAATACTCTTCGTCTCTACACCACTGAACTGCATATTTGTACGGAGGGTTTTAATAGCCTCTTCATAGAAGACATCTTCTTTTCTGGAATCTGTCAACATAACTCTCTGAATTGCCATTTATTTTTTCCTCCTTTTCTTCTTTTTCTTCGGTGTTGTCTTGCTTGAATTACGAAGTCCTTTTCCCGTAATGTAGTCTTTTCTATCCGGGATACTTGCCAGTGTTGTCAGACCGAGATAATTCTCGATATCATCCTCTGACTTAATCGTATCATCCATCAATGTGAGAAGGATAATAACACCTGCGGAAAGAACCAGTCCTGCCAATGCTCCGATCAGCACATTCTTCTTTGTACTTGGGCTTGTCTGGATTGTCGGCACTTCACCTTCTTCAATGATCTTCGGCGGTGTTACTTCCATCTTGTCTCCGATAAAGTCAGCCGATGTCTTTGCCAGTGTATCCGCAATCTTCTTTGCCATCTCTGGATCTTTATCTATCGCTGTAATGGAAAGAATACGTGTATCACTCGGATTCTCTACTGTGATACATTCTCCTAACTCTTTATACGTCATATCCAGATTCAGTTCATCTACTACGTCCTGCAATACTGTACGGCTTGTGATCAGGATGTTGTAGTCTTTCGTTAACTGACTGCCAATCTGCAGATCAGCCAGTGAAGAAAGTGTTGTTTCTTTTGTGAGAACAAGCATTGTAGCTGTTGCACTGTAAACAGGTGTTATAAAAAGCTTTGTTGCTGCTCCGGCAATCACTGCTCCCGCCAGTACGGCCGCAAGGATTACCAAAATACGCTTTTTCAATGCGTAGTATAGTTCTCTGAGGTCAATCTCGACCTCGTCGTCATCATGCGTCTTTCCCATCTTTGCTCCCCTTTATTTTATTATTTTGTTTTCTGTAATGCGAAGTGCATTCTCTCTTGTTATCTGTCTGAGGTAAGTACTGTCTAAATGCTTCCTCATCCAACCCATTGCCTCTTTTGTATCAGGCATTCTGCTCCCGATATTGTGCATATCAGTTCCCATAAAATGGATATTCCTTTTTTTCAGATTATCCTTACACCAGCGCGCTGTTGCATCATGCCAGCCTCCACTGACGGATCTGTAATTCATCTGGATCAATGCTTCCAGATCGATCAGTTCTTCCACACGCTTACCTTTTCTAAGGCAACGATACCTCTCCGCATGAGCAACTACCGGAGTATATCCTGCTCTTGACAGATTCCTCACCGCTGTACATATCTCTGAATAAGGCACTGACGGCATAAACTCAACCAGTACGTAATTACTGTCTGCCAACGTAAGCAGTTTTCCCTCTTCAAGCAGTCGTATAACACTATTAGAATAAAAAATCTCCTGGCCTGTCCAGATTCGAATTGGTCTTTTGCACTTCACCTTTCCCTCTGGTCCTTGCACCGGACGATTTGCACGGCTCATCAGCTCATCCCGAAGCCGTCTCAGCTTCTCCGGATCTCTGTTCGGAAACGCTTTGGAATAATGTGAAGTTGCAAACACGTCTGTGATTCCCTGTCTTCTCGCCATAGAAAGCATATGAAGACTTTCTTTCATCGAAGACGCTCCATCATCAACTCCAGGCAAGATATGGCTATGTATATCAATCATCTTTAACTCGTCCTTTTACATAATGAAAGAGACACCTGGGATAAAAACCTGTCCTGCGTGCCTCCTTGTTCCGTCGTATCTTATTGCCTTTAACACCCAAATAATGATATTTCATTTTTCTTTTACTGTCAAGTTATTTTCATGTATATTTTTATCAACCTTGTAACATTATAGTGATTTCTCGTTTATTTCTTCATTTTGGGTTCAAAAATCAATGAAGCCAGGTATCCAAAAATAAGTGCTGCGCTGATTCCGGCGGCACTTGCCTTGAACCCTCCCAGAAAGATTCCGAGAAATCCGTTTTTATCAACAGCTTCCTTCACACCTTTCCACAGGACATTTCCGAATCCAAGCAGTGGAACGCTTGCACCTGCTCCTGCAAATTTCACAAATGGTTCGTATACCCCGATAAATCCAAGCACTGCGCCTGTGCAGACGAGTAATACCATAACACGTCCCGGCATCAGCTTTGTTCTGTCCAGAAGAATCTGCACTGCAGCGCAGATGAGACCTCCGATTAAAAATGCTTTTATATAATCCATTTTTCTATTCCTTTTCTTTTTTTAACACACACTTAGCACATTTTTTACTTCTTCCTATTATAATAGGGCTTTTCAACAGTGTTCGATCATAATCGCATGCGCAATTCCAGGCACACTTGCTCCTTCATTGAAGCTGACCGTTGACATCAATGCACCGGTTGGCACGAAGAGTATCTTTCTCCATTCTCCATTCTCAAGCTTTGGCAGAATATATGAAGCCAGTGTTGATGCCGCGCATCCACAGCCGCTTCCGCCGGCATGTGTATCCTGTGTCTCCTGATCAAAGATAGTCATTCCACAATCCATATGCTTTTTTCTGATATCATATCCTCTGCTTTTCATTAGGTCAAAAAGTATGGATTGACCAATGTATCCAAGATCACCTGTTATGATCTGATCGTAATCCTCCTGGGTTCGTCCAAGATCCTGAAAATTGCGGTAAATGGTATCGGTTGCAGCCGGAGCCATACATGCTCCCATGTTCTGCGAATCCTTCAGGCCAAAATCCACGATCTTCCCTATCGTAACGCCGGTGATCCGGATATGCCGAAACTGGGATTTTCTTTGATGCTGCTTATCGGAATGTATTTTATTCAGATGGCTTCCTACAAGGAAAGCCCCGCTGGCTGTCACGGTCCAGTGTGCGGAAAGTGGTCTTTGGTTCGCATATCCTAACGGAAATCGAAATTCTTTCTCTGCACTTCCGAAATGGCTGGATGTTACTGCCAGCATGTAATCTCCGTATCCTGCTGCCACACTCATTGCTGCTAATGCCAGTGCTTCTCCTGATGTGGAACATGCGCCATACAGGCCGAATATGGGAATCTGCAGATCTTCCACGCCCATAGAAGTTGCAATCCCTTGTCTGAGAAGATCTCCACCAAAGAGATAACGCACAGACTTCGGATCTACATGCGACTTTCCAAGTGCCAGTACGCAGGCTTCCTTCTGCATATTGCTTTCGGCTTCCTCCCAGGTCTCTGCTCCAAACAGGTCATCCTCATTTGTCAGATCAAAGCATTTTCCAAGCGGCCCCTGCGATTCTTTGCTTCCGGCAACTGATGCTGCGCTTAGAAGATAAGGCGCTTTTGTGAATACAATGCTCTGTGCTCCACGAAGCTGTGACAGATGAAAAGGACCACACTCTGATTCAACTGCCCGGTTTTTGTTTCCCGTATCATTCATATCATTTCCTCATTTCTGATGCTTCATTATTTATTTTTAAGGATATTATTTTCATTTTTGTGAAAAACTATGTGTAGAATTTAAAAACAAAAAGAAGGGATTTTCATTTATGGACAAAATAGAACAATTGAAGCAACAGAAGCAATACGAAGCCTATGTCAAAAAGAAAACACCACAGCACAATGTGTGGTTCAACATGATGAAGGCGTTCTTCCTTGGTGGAACGATCTGCCTGATCGGACAATGTATTTATCATTTCTGTGAATTGAAAAAACTTTCCCCGGATGACTGCAGCAGCTGGACTTCTATTCTGCTCATTCTCCTGAGTATCCTTCTCACCGGTGCCGGAATTTATCCACTGCTTGCCAAATGGGGCGGTGCAGGTGCACTTGTTCCGATTACCGGCTTTGCCAACTCTGTTGCTGCACCTGCGATTGAATATAAGAAGGAGGGGCAGGTTTTTGGTATTGGTTGTAAGATCTTCACGATTGCCGGGCCTGTGATCTTGTATGGAATTGTGACAAGTTGGGCGCTTGGAGTTGTATATTGGGTATGGACGTTGATGTGAAACAAGAAATGTGTTAGATAAATGTATTAGGAAGCCGCTATTCACGGCTTCCTAATCTTTCTTTAAAATCTGTGTAATTAAATGAAGTTAGCTGCTGCATGGTTCTGTCAGCATGTCTGATCCAGATATCCGGTAATGGCATCCCGTTAAATGTATTGTTTTTGCAAGTCGTATAAATCGCCATATCTCCAAACAGAAGAAGATCTCCGTATTCCGGTAGTTTGCTGAATTTATAGTCTCCAATGATATCCCCTGACAGGCAGGTTGGACCTCCTAACCGGACTGTAATCCCGCTATCTGTTGTCTCATCCGATGCGCCAAGAAGCGGTGGACGATAAGGCATTTCCAGTACATCCGGCATATGGCAGGCGGCGCTGGCATCTACGATTGCAATCTGTGTGTCTCCATTTTTCAGAACATCCAGCACACTGGTCAGAAGAAATCCTGCATTCAATGCCCAGGCTTCTCCCGGTTCCAGATAAACCTCTACCTTCCATTCTTCCTGTGCCATTTGAATGCATCGCTCTAGTCGCTTAATATCATATCCTGGTCTTGTAATATGATGACCACCGCCAAAATTGATCCATTTCACTTTGGCAATCAAATCACCGAACTGTTTCTTTACGGAAGCAATGGTTGTCTCCAGATCATCCGAGTCCTGCTCACAGAGGGTATGGAAATGAACCCCATCCAAAAGTTCCATCAACTCCGGATTCTTCACAATTGCTTCATCCCACTGTACTCTTGTTGTACCCATGCGGCTTCCCGGTGCACAAGGGTCATAAATCTCATGTCCCTCCTGGGTAGAGCATTCCGGATTGATCCTGAGTCCCACGCTTTTTCCTGCCTCTTTCGCCATTCTTCCAAAGCGAAGAAGCTGGAACGGAGAATTAAATACAATATGATCGGCATACTGAAGAAGTTCCTCGAATTCATCAGCCCGATACCCTGCACAGAATACATGAACTTCTTTTCCCGCCATTTCCTCTGCCCCTAATCTTGCCTCATACAATCCACTGGCCTCTGTACCCGCTAGATACGGTTCAAAAAAAGGATAACAATCATAATTACTGAATGCTTTCTGTGCCAGAAGCATCTTACATCCTGTCCGTTCTGCTACTTCACCGAGCAGTTTTGCGTTTTCTATAAGTGCTTTTTCATCCAGTATATAACAAGGTGTTTTGATGTTCTGAAATTCCGGCGGAATAATTCCGCCGGTGGCTGTAAATGGTGCTCTTTTATCTAATCTTTCC
>ENA-ORLW01003738-ORLW01003738.1-human-gut-metagenome-genome-assembly--contig:-NODE-3738-length-11060-cov-3.049713_pt1 | contig 11060 bp, 9 predicted proteins | sample MGYA00243017_ERZ508829 | MGnify/ENA primary metagenome ERZ508829 (study PRJEB26277, sample SAMN04329776) | human gut metagenome | biome: human-associated habitat | host: Homo sapiens | place: USA... | reverse complement strand
GGGATTTTTGCCTGCTGGCCCATGTTTTCGTACGGTCAGCGCAGTAAATGCGCAGACCTACTGAACAGTTACAATAATTCTCAAAACTGCCGGAAACCTGCTTTCCTAACGGACCTGCATAGGGTCGCACCCGATGCATTTGCGGATCACGCTCATGAACGTGGCGACACGCTCCTTCACATCCGCCTCATCCTTAAACGGCGCGTCAAACGCAACTCCCATGACTGAGAAAATGATGATCTGCACCGCCATCGCCGCCTCCGGCATCGTCAGCTTCTTGAACATACCAATCCGCTCCAGATGGTTATAAAAATACTGGTACACCTTTTCTCCCATCTGACGGCGCAGCGCCATGAACTGTGCTGACTCAGACAATGCCCGGATATGCTTCTGATTTTCCATGATATACATATAAAGCTGTGCCAGCGCCTTCTCCGGATCCGGCTGGCTCATCGTCTCTTCCATGACGCGCTTCATCTCGCGTTCCATCCGGTATTCCATCAAATCATATATATCTTTAAAGTAATAATAAAACGTTTTTCTTGTGATCCGGCTCCGCTCAACCAGCGCCGTGACCGTGATCTTCTCGAGCGGTCTCTCCGACTCCAGCTCGATATAAGCCTCTACAATCCGTTCCTTCGTATTTCCCTGCTGCATACTCTTTTCCTCCGGCAAACCGTTGTTGTTTTAGTATAGTTTAAAATTCAACAAACTGCAAGTATTGCCTGAAATTTCCATGTTCCTGCAATGAATCCGCGTTACGGTTCACGGATAGGCACTTTTGGAACCGAAAGTGCCGTAAGAAAACGTGCTTACTTGTCAACAGCAGCCGATACGACCGGTCCGCTTTCGTGTTTCACACGCCCTTCCACCTGCGGCAGTTTCTGCGAGTATACAACCACCCGGTCGCCTTCCAGTATCTGCGTACCGCCGTCTGGAATGATGATCTGGCTGCCCCGCTTTATCATCACAATGATCGTATTCTTATAGAAGCGCGCCTCCGCGATCTTCTTACCACACCAGCGGTGATCTGGTGTCATCAGAATCTCTTTTAAAAGGATTCCCTGGCTGTCCGTAAAGCCCTCTGCACCCAAGACGACGGTATCCCCTTCCTGAATGACAGTCTGCCCTTTGGGCACAATCGTCTGCGCGCCGCGCCGGATCACTGTGATTAACATACCCGGAAGCATCTCGATCTCACAGATTTTACGGTTTTTCCACGGATGATTGTCCCCGATCGGAAGCTGCACGAACTGAATCTGCATATCGCCCGTATAGTCCGAGAACGTCCGCATGACATCGGTCGAGTTGTCGATCATGTCACATTTTTCTGCCACCTTCGGAAGCAGCGAACCCTGAAAAATGATGGAAAATAAAACAACGCAGAACACAATGTGGAATATATCATATTTCATATATCCCTCACTAAGCGTCGCCATGATCGCAAATACGATTGACGCCGCACCGCGCAGACCCGCCCAGGAAATAACCAGATACTGCCCGATCGGCGGTTTCGACGGCGCGAGCAGCAAGCCAACCGCCGCCGGACGAGCCACAAATGTTAAAAACAATGCGATTGCGATCGCCGGAAGCACGATCGACGGCATCTGCGAGGGAAATGCCAGAAGTCCCAGTAGGAAAAACAGAAGCATCTGCATCATGCCGGTAAATGCATCAAAGAAGCCAACCAGCGCTTTCTGGTTCTTCAGCTCCTGATTTCCGAGGATAATACCGGTCAAATACACGCTTAAGTAGCCATTTCCACCAATCTGGGATGCAAGCGCGTAAGAAATGATTGCCGCCGCAAAGACAAAGATCGTGTCAAATCCCTCGCCATAAAAGGCATACCGCTTTAAAAGCCATGTCACCAACCACGCGACCGTCGCGCCGGTCAAAAGCCCAAATGCGAGCTGGCGGATCAAAAGCAGAACCGCCGAACCGCCGCTCACACTCCCCGTCATCGCAGACAGCAGAATCACCGTCATCATGTACGCAAACGGGTCGTTGCTTCCGCTCTCTAACTCCAGCATGGATGCCGTGCCGTATTTGAGGTTCAGCTTGCGCGAACGCAGGATCGAGAACACGGATGCCGCATCGGTCGATCCAAGAACTGCGCCGAGAAGCATTCCTTCCATCAGTGCCATCTTAAGCACCAGATGACAGAACAGCCCGGTCAAAAGCGCCGTCAGCACTACACCCACCGAGGATAACAAAATCGACCGCCCCGCGACCGGCTTCGCCTCACTCCAGCGCGTGCCGAACCCGCCGTAAAACATAATAAAAATCAGTGCCACCGAGCAGACCTGTTCCGCCAGTGCAAAATTGCCGAATGGAATCTTAAAAATACCGTCCGATCCAAACAGCATTCCCAGCATAATAAAAATAAACAACGTCGGCACCCCCAGCCGCCCCGAAAGACGGCTTCCCGCGATGCAGACAAGGATAATAATCGCTACGACCAGAAGCGCAAATGAAGTTGAAATATGTATCATTCCTTTCTATGTTTAGTAGGTATCATAAATGTGGTGTTTTTATAATGATACAATATCTCTATGCCTCTTTCGTGTTAAGATTCCATTAAAAAGAGGAAATCTTACAGCGACAGATCTCCCTTCGCCCGCGCCCTCCGGTCGCGGATCGACTGCATCACCGGCACCAGGAACATTGCGACGATACCGCCCGCAAATCCATTGTTATAGAGGTTCATGCCCCCATACACGATCCCGACATTGAGCGCCACCGACGCGTGCAGAAAACCGGCTAACACGCCGCATAAAATTCCAAACTCTCCGGCGATCGGCGCCAGCGTCGTGGAAAAGAGCAGCGCCAGAAGTGCCGACGGATTCGTGATATCCCACGCCCGGACGGTACTCGCAATGCAGACGCCCGCCATGATCGGGAAAATATTCCGCAAATGTTTTCCAGTTGCACTGAATCCAACGATGGTAAAGATTCCGCCGATCGTCGGTCCATTTAGGTTTCCGCCGACTGCCAGCACAAAGAAGGTCGCAAACAGACCATTGAGTCCCATGTTGAGAAGCGTCACCGCACCGCCCAATTCCAGCAGGTAATCGGTACCGCCGATTCCCGTTGTCCCAAGGAGTTTTTCATACCCTAAAAGTGTATCTTTTCCGCGCCACAGCACTGCCACCACCGACATGCCTGCAAACAGGACAAATAGCAGCCCTAAAAGCATCGCATCATTGCCGGAGGACCAGATAAGACGCGCCTCCGTCTCAATTCCAAAGGACTTAAACGTGGAGACCAGGACCGTCGCAATGATGCCAGAGGCAAATCCCACATTATAAAGGGAATATCCCTTATGGGCATAGTGGGAATGCGTCGCGAGCGGTGGAAGCACGAATCCGATACAGATTCCCACCAGAATCGTCACACAGAAGCGCTGCCAGATCGGCAGCTCCACCACGTGCATCAGCTGTGTGATGATCGGAGACAGGCTCGTTCCGTAGATGCCGACATAAATATAGTTGGATAAGTGCATTTTATGATATTTTGCATAGAGAAATACACCCAGAAAAATCGCCCAGATATTCATCAGATTTTTTCCGAACAAAGAGAATCCAAACATCAGACAGCAGGACGTGATCGTATGCCCGTCCATCTCCATCCCAAGACTATAGACAAAGTAGATGCTGATAAGCGCCATCATCCCGGCATTGACAAACGCGGCTCCCATGCCGCCGACCGCAATATAATCGGTGATCAGGAAATCCGGCTCCCATATGATTTCATAGATACCAGTCACAATGGAATCAAACGGCTGTATAATCAGCCCCACTGAAATGAAATAGATCGGAATCAGTGCCAGAAGAAAGAATTTCATCTCTCTGGACAGAGATTTCACTGTAGTCATATACGCACACCTTTCAAAAAAGGGATGCAAAAAAGATTCCGCATCTTTGCACCCCCGACTGTTAACATTCTATAAAAATGGTTACTATTCTATTGTATTGGATTTTCAACTGTTTTGCAACTGATTTTTTTCTCACTGTAACCCGTTATGAAAACCACCGGCAGAACCGGCTGCCCCCATTCTCATGTGAAATTGTTACTCTTCCTCCGGCGCACTTCCCAGCACATAACCGCGCTCTTCCAATATTTCGCGCAGCTCATCAACCACCGCCCCCAGCTCTTTACCTTCCTCGTCGATCGTGATGTCCGCGTATTTCTCAAAATACGAGATCCTCTCATGGTAGAGATCCAGAAGTGTCATGCCGTCTTTCAGCGCCACGCCGCGGTCCTTGACATCGCCGACGCGTTTTACCAGCTCGTCATAAGTAATTTTCAGATAGACAACCAGTCCGATGGATTTTAAATGTTCCATCGCTTCCTTTCCGTAGATCACGCTGCCACCCGGTGCGATGACCGCCTGCTCGGCTTCCACCCCCGCGTTGACGCGGTTCTCCACATCGAGAAATCCGTCCAGTCCCTGTTCTTCGATGATCTCGCGCAGACGCTTACCTTCCTGTTCCTGAATCAGCAGATCCACATCTATAAAGGAATAGCCCAGTCTCTTTGCTAAAAGCACTCCGACCGTGCTCTTTCCTGCGGACGGCATACCAATCAGGGTTACATTATTTTTCATCTTTGGCACCTCTTCTTTTTCTTTACACTCCATCCAAATGTTCCAAGAAGCTCTGAAAGCCCATAATAGCCGCCATGCGAATACACAATCGGTTCCGCCTTTGCAAGCTCCAGGCTGCCGCGCTCGTTGAGCCACTGCTCGTCCACGCTGACACCCGTTACCTCTGCCAGAAACATATGATGTGACCCCAGTTCCTTGACTTCGGTCACCCGGCACTCGATCGCGACCGGGCTTTCGGCGATCACCGGCGCTTTCACCGTCTGCGCCGGAACCGGTGTGAGCCCTGTCTCCTTCCATTTATCCACATTCCTGCCGGAGCGGACGCCGCAGTAATCGGTCGCATACGCCATCGACTCCGTCGCCAGGTTGATGACAAATTCACCGCTCTCCCGCAGCATATGGTAAGAATAGCGCTCCGGGCGCACCGAAACGTACGCCATCGGCGGGTTCGTACAGATCGTGCCCGTCCAGGCAATCGTGATGATGTTGCTGTTTCCTTCGCAGTCCGCCACTGTAACCAGCACCGCCGGAACCGGATAAATCATATTGCCCGGCTTCCACTGGGCGCGCGGTCCCGGAGTGTTCCGGGTCTCCATCCGTTTTTTCAACTGTCCTTCCGGGTTCTGCCTTGCTCCTCCCCGGCGACGCTCTTCTGGCTTTCCAGCCGCTCTCTTCTGTGCCATCCCTATATCCTCTTAATCGTTGTCCGGGAGAAGTTTGATCCGGACCATGATCTGTTTCACCATGCTTCCTTCCGGCAGGCTCATATCATCGATATGCGTCTGTGCCGGCAGATCGCCCTCTTCCTCCAGCTCCAGGCTGATCCAGTTGTACGCTGCCTCCCGCGCATTTTCCACCGCATCTTCCAGATCCGGACCTTCCGCCTCGCAGCACTCCAAATCCGGGAAATATGCATCATACCCTTTTCCATCTTTCTTAGGCGTAAAAACCGCCGGATATACAAATGTCATGATATCCTTCCTTTCCGTCCGACCTTTCTGCCCTGCACGAACTATCACTGGATTTTCCGTATGAAACAATCCCGTCCGCGCACCGTCACCTGATTTACTGCTCCAGTGTCACTGTCAGTGCCGGAATCAGCTGTTTCTTTCTGGAAACAACGCCCGGCAGTGTTGCCGTCTGCTTCAGTTCTTCATTTGCATCACCTACGTGGAACGCATCTGCCACAACCTGTGCCGCCCCCTGTCCAACACAGAGAAGTTCGGTCGTCTCCGTCAGGATATTCGTCAGCATGAAGAAGATCATATCCAGACCTTCGTCCTCACGCGCCTTCTCCATAAACGGCAGCATACGGTTCTTCAGCTTTCCAAGTTCCTCTGCATTCAGGGAGTTGATCTGACCGACGCCGAAGTTTGTCTTTCCAGCTGAGAATTTCTTGAAATCCAGATACAGAATCTCTGCATCGCTCTTGCCCTTTAACTCGCTGCCTGCCTCAAACATCTGGTTTGCGAACTCATCCAGCTTGATGCCTGCCATCTCAGCCAGAGAAACCGCTGCCGCCCGATCCATCGGTGTGCAGGTCGGAGAACGGAACAGAAGCGTATCGGAGATGATCGCACTGCAGAGCAGACCTGCGATGGTCTTGTCGATCTCCAGCCCCTGTTCGCGGTACATCTGGAAGATGATCGTTGCCGTACAGCCGAGCGGCTGGTTACGGAAGAAGACCGGTCCGACTGTCTCCACGGTACCCAGACGATGGTGGTCAATCAGCTCCAGGATATTGGCATTCTCGATGCCGTCTACCGCCTGGCCGCGCTCATTGTGATCGACCAGAATCACGTTCTTGCCGCGCGCACCCAGTAAGTTACGGCGGGAAATCAGGCCTTTGTATTTGCCTTCTTTATCGAGTACCGGGAAATGACGGAAACGCTTGCTTGCCATCACATCCTTAATATCATCGATGAAATCATCTGTATCGAAGGTGATCAGCTTCTCAGTCTTCATGAAATAGCTGATCGGCATACTCTGGTTAATGAGACGGGCTGCCGTGTAGGTATCATACGGAGTTGTGATGACGGTACAGCCGCGCTCCTGTGCCAGTTTTTTGATCGTCATGGAAACGCCAGCGCCCTCACACACGATGATACAGCTTGCACCCATCTCGATCGCGCACAGCTGCGACTCATAGCGGTTGCCGAGGATAACCAGGTCGTTCTCTTCAATATAATATTCCATCATATCCGGATTAGCTGCCGCAATCAGGACTTTTCCTTTATCAAAGTACTCTTTCTCATCGCCAACAAAAATCGCGCCCTCCAGGGTCTCGATGATATTTGCATACTGGGTGCATGCCTTGGAAAGAATGCTGCTGTCGTATACATTCATATAAGAACGGGTGATATCGCCGACTGTGATCAGACCTTCCAGTATATTCTTATCGGTAACAGCCGGAAGTGTTACCAGACCGTCCTCCTGCATCAGGTTCCATGCTTTTCTCAGGGAAATATTCTTGGAAACACCTGGCGTCTCGCGGATCTCAATATCCTTGACCTGCGTTTTGACGGATTTAATCAGTTTCGGCACATCTACCTTAAAGTAATCCAGTACGAAGGTTGTCTCCGGGTTCAGTTCTCCGGCACGGCACGGTACATATTCGCCGCCCGTCTGAAGTGTTTTGAAATTCGCATAGCCGATTGCAGAACAAATCGAATCCGTATCCGGGTTTTTATGTCCAATTACAATCGTTTTCTTTGCTTTTTCTGCTGCCATTTTTTCCTCCTGATTCGCACCGTGCGCTGCAAATTCTGCCATTTTTCTTTCTATCCTCTGTTTTGATAGAGAAACCTCTGATTCATGAAACTTTTTTGTACAAAATCGCCAATTTTCATAATCTGTTTACACGGTGTTCATATTTTATTCATATCTTATTTTTATACTAAAAGCATAAAAGATTTCACTTTTCAAATTTGTTTTATAGTGATTTTGCACATAGATTTTTCATAATTGCCCCGGATGCTTGACCGCTCCGGGGTCTCCTCTTGTCTACAGCATTTTTCGGCATATCTGAACGTTTTTCTATCCCTATTTCCTTCAAACATCCAGACCATTTACCCTACACTCTGTCACTCAAAACAAGGCGCCTAATCTAAGAGCAGTCTTGCCGCCCCATAGATACCTGCATCATTTCCCAATGTTGCCAGGCGAACCTCGCCCTTATTCTCAGAGATCGGGGTCAATTCGCGGTAATAGCGGTCAATCCAATCCGTTAAAAAAGTCCCCGCCTTGGATACGCCGCCTCCGATGACGAAAATCTCCGGATCCACGGTCATCGAAATGGTCGCCAGCGCCCATCCGAGATAATAGCACACAGTGTCCATAACCTCCAGCGCCAGTGCATCCCCGGCTTTTGCCGCATCCAGCACATTTTTTGCGGTGATCGCATCACCGTAGGCACGCATCACCGATGCATCCGGCTTTGCCGCCATCTTCCGTCTCGCCTCCCTGGCGATACCGGTCGCGGACGCTACCTGTTCCAGACAGCCGTGTCCGCCGCAGTTGCAGGTTTCTTTCTCGCCCTCGCGGATATGGATATGACCGATCTCGCCGCCCAGTCCGTGGCGTCCTGCAACGATCTTCTGATCGTGTACCACGCCGCCGCCGACACCGGTTCCCAGCGTCACCATCACGATATCATGGCAGCCCTTGCCGCCGCCCTGCCACATCTCGCCGAGCGCCGCCACATTAGCATCATTACCGGAGCGGACCGGCATTCCATCTAATAACTCACTCAAAATCTTCTGCGGGTTCAGATCGCGCCATCCTAAGTTGACGCAGACCTCCACATAGCCGTCCGGCTGCACCGGTCCCGGAAATCCCATGCCTGCGCCGATCACGGCATCCATCGGAATTCCCCGCTCGTTCAATTTCTTCCTGATCGAAGCGGCTACATCCGGAAGAATGTACGCCCCATTCTCTTCCTTGCGGCTCGGAACCTCCCACTTATAAACAAGCGTTCCGTCCGTCTCAAAAATACCAATCTTAACCGTCGTCCCGCCGACGTCTATCCCAATACATTTTTTTTCCATGTTTGGATCCCTTCCCTTACGGCTGCACTGACAGCCTTTCTTCTATGCCCTCATCTTTTTTCTGCGCTGGCTCTTATTATACGCAATGCATCCCCGTTTTGCAAGGTTTGGAAAGCAAAATACACCTGCCTGCCGGAGAAAGGCGCATTTCTGCTTAAGCGGTACCGCATTCTTTTCTGCCGACAGACAGGTGCCTGTCTTTTATCTTATTTTTTTACCAAAATCAACATTATTTCAGGCTCTTAGCCACCTCTACCACATGCTCAACGGTAAAGCCGAACTTCTTGAACAGAAGCCCTGCCGGTGCGCTGGCGCCGAAACTTTCCATCGCGATGATCTTGCCGTCTAAGCCGGTGTACTTGTCCCAGCCGAAGCTTCCAAGCGCCTCTACTGCTACACGGCGGCGTACTTCTCTCGGAAGTACGGACTCCTTGTACTCCTCGCTCTGCTCCTCGAACAGATCCATACACGGCATGGAGACAACGCGGACTTTCTGACCTTCTGCTGCCAGAGTCTCTTTTGCATGAACCGCCAGAGCTACCTCGGAACCGCTGGCAATCAGAATTAACTCCGGTGTGCCCTCGCAGTCGTCGATGATGTAGCCGCCCTTTAATGCCTCACGGCTGCTGCCTGCCATCGGCTCCAGATTCTGTCTGGTCAGCACCAGTGCGGTCGGTGTGTGCTCGGAAGTAACAGCACTGTACCAAGCTGCCTCTGTCTCGGTCGCATCGCACGGGCGGAATACATGGAAGTTCGGCATCGCACGCAGCGCTGCCATCTGCTCGATCGGCTCATGGGTTGGTCCATCCTCGCCAACGCCGATGCTGTCATGCGTAAATACATAGGTCAGCGGCACGCCCATCAGTGCAGACAGTCTTGCCATCGGTTTGCAGTAATCACTGAATACAAAGAAGGTCGATACATACGCACGCAGACCGCCGTGTAGCATGATGCCATTTCCGATCGCTGCCATCGCAAGTTCGCGGACACCGAAGTGCAGGTTACGTCCAGCTCTGTCCTCCTTGGAGAAGTCGCCCGCATCCTTCATGTTGGTCTTGTTGGACGGTGCCAGGTCAGCAGAACCGCCAAACAGGTTCGGCAGAACATCCTTGATGTAGTTGATCAGGCGTCCGGAGATCGCACGGCTTGCTTCCGGTTTCTCCTGTTTTGCCCAGAATCCGGCGTCATCTTTCAGCGCCTCGCCCGCCTTTGCATTGTGATACTGGTTCCAGAGCGCTTCCATCTCCGGATATTCCTGGCAATAAGCAGCAAACATCACGTTCCATGCTGCTTCCACATCTGCCTTCTCCTCTGCGATCTTCGCAAAGTTCTCATACACCTCGTCCGGTACATAGAATGGCTCTTTGGAAGGCCACTGTAAGAACTCTTTCATGGCAGCCACATTTTCCTCGCCCAGAGGCTCTCCATGAGCGCTTGCGGAACCCTGTTTTGCAGGACAGCCATATCCGATCTGGGTTTTCACCGTAATGAAGGAAGGACGTGTGGTATCTGCCTTTGCCTCCTCGATGGCTGCACCGATGGCATCTAAGTCATTGCCATCTTCTACTGTGATTAACTGGAAGCCAAATGCCTCCATACGTTTCTGCACATTCTCGGTAAATGCGATATCGGTGCTTCCTTCGATGGAAATTCTGTTGGAATCATATAAAACGATCAATTTACCAAGTCCTAAGGTACCTGCCAGGGAAAATGCCTCAGAGGAAATGCCCTCCATCATACATCCATCGCCACCTAATACATAGGTATAATGGTCTACTACCGGATAATTTTCTTTGTTGAATACCGCTGCCAGATGTGCTTCTGCCATCGCCATACCAACTGCCATACCCATACCTGCGCCCAGAGGACCTGTGGTTGCCTCAACGCCTACGGTGTGGCGGTACTCCGGATGACCTGGTGTCAGAGAACCAAGCTGACGGAAATTCATCAGATCTTCTTTCTTTAAATCTCCGTATCCAAACAGATGAAGCAAAGAGTATAACAACATGGAACCGTGTCCGCCGGATAAGATGAAACGGTCGCGGTTTGGCCACTGTGGATCTGCCGGGTTGTGGTTCATATGTCTGGTCCAAAGCTCATAAGCCATTGGAGCGGCTCCCAGTGGAAGTCCCGGATGTCCGGATTTTGCTTTCTGGATCGCGTCTGCTGAAAGCACACGGATCGCATTGACTGACATGGTATCAATCTTGTTCATTAGTAGTACCTCCCTAGTGTAATTTGATCTCTTTGATTGCCTGAGGCCCCGCCGCCAGAAACTGGTTCGGAAGACTTCCTTTGATCATCTTCGAAACCGAAAAATCAAGGGGTCCCTCATATTTTAGATTCCCATAACGGTTATAAACTCTACATGAATCTTCATTATACAGAAAGATCGTATCTCCGTCAAT
>ENA-ORLW01003730-ORLW01003730.1-human-gut-metagenome-genome-assembly--contig:-NODE-3730-length-11088-cov-2.039052_pt1 | contig 11088 bp, 5 predicted proteins | sample MGYA00243017_ERZ508829 | MGnify/ENA primary metagenome ERZ508829 (study PRJEB26277, sample SAMN04329776) | human gut metagenome | biome: human-associated habitat | host: Homo sapiens | place: USA... | reverse complement strand
GGGATGCTCTCACCCAGCGAGATCGCAAGCTATTATAAGCGCACGCTTTCCGATTCCCGCGTCGACAGGATCCCGGTTTTTAATCTCCTGAGCGTTCTGGACGGAAAGATCCTGAACGAGTCCGGCTATCTGACCGACACCATCAGCGGCGAGGTGTCCATCGCCCTGCCGCAGAACAATGAAAACCTGCTCTTTAAAGGCCCGGACGCCATCGTCATCGTCGGCGAACAGCCGGAAATGGCGCGCCGCGCTGTCGAGCAGCAGGTCAGCTGCCTGATCGTGTGCCAGGCCGAGCTGCCGGAGCAGCTGCGGCAGATGCAGACAAACACCTGCATCATCGCCACGCCCTTCGACGCGTACAAGGCCGCCCGCATGGTCTATTATGCCATTGAGGTCGCGCGCGTGTGCCGCACGGAGGATCTTGAGGCGTTCCACCTGACCGATTTCGTGGACGACGTGCGCGAGGTCGTGCTCAAAAGCCGCCACCGCAGCTACCCGATCCTCGATGAAAACGACAAGGTCGTCGGCACGCTCTCCCGCTATCATCTGATCAAACCGCGCCGCAAGCGCGTTGTGCTGGTCGATCATAACGAGGCGGCGCAGTCCGTCCCAGGTCTTGAACAGGCGGAGATCGTCGAGATCATCGACCACCACCGGCTGGCCGATATCCAGACCGGCGGCCCCATTTACTTCCGGAACGAGCCGGTCGGCTCGACTGCGACGATCATCTCCGAAATGTATCAGGAGCGCGGCCTCATGCCGCCCGCAAAGCTGGCCGGTCTGATCGCGGCGGCCATCGTCGCCGACACGGTCATGTTCAAATCCCCGACATCCACCGCCGTCGACCGCCGCATGGCCGACCGCATGGCCCGCATCGCCAATATTTCGCTTGATGAGCTCGGGCAGACCATCTTCTCCGCCTCCATCTCCGACGACAAGCCGGCCGACGTGCTGCTGTTTACGGATTTCAAGGATTTCCACATCGCCGACCACGATTTCGGTGTCAGCCAGATCACCTGCGTCGACTCCAACCGCATGATGCAGCGCAAGGACGAGTTCCTGTCCGTCATGCGCAAGACGATGGAAGAGCGCGGCTACACGCTCATGATCCTCATGCTGACCGACGTGCTGCTCGAGGGCACGCACCTGCTGTACCTCGGCGACGAGGACATCATCACGCAGGCCTTCGGCGTGCAGCTCAAGGACCACACCTGCTTCCTGCCGGGCGTCGTATCCCGGAAAAAGCAGGTCATCCCATCGCTGACCGCCCTGTGGGGCTGAGAAAAATTCTCCCGAAAACCGAAAAAGCTCCCCCGGCCGCTCTGGCCGGGGGAGCTCTCTTTCTCGTTTACAGGCGCTGGTTTTTGGCCAGCTGGCGGTTTTTGTAGGCGGGATCGTCGGTGACCTCGCGCAGGACGGTGATCTCCGGCGGGGCCTGAAGCGCAGGCGCGTCCTGCGGCAGGGCGGCGCGCATGATGGCGCGGTCGTTGGAGAACGGGTAGACGTCGATCTCAAACCGGCAGCCCTGATAGACGAAGCGGTACTTCGTCTTGTGGACGGTGTGCAGGCTCGTGTCGCCCTCCATCAGATAGCGGATGTACTCCTTCTCGGAGATCGGCTTCTCCGTCTCCCACTGGCCGGAGTCGGTCGTGCGCTTCTCGGTGTAGAAGTAGAGGTAATCCCCGCCGTTTTTCTGCTGGCGGACGCGGCGCACGACGTTGGGGTTGGCGCGGGTCAGGTAGGTCTGCATCATGTCGATGCTGGCGGCGTGGTAGGTCTGCTCCAGGGTCTGGAGGGTGGGCAGGGCGATGAGATACTTGTGCCAGACCTCCTGCTGCGTGGGCCTGCCGAGCGCTTCATAGACGGCGCGCAGGCCGCGCGCGATCTTGTCCTCAAAATCGACGGAATTGTCGATCACGTGCAGATTCGGGTGCGCACGCCATGCGCGCAGCGTCAGATCATCCTTTTCCCGCGCAAGCTCCAGCGGCTCGTAGCGCGCCTCGTTGCCGAAATTATAGGCAAACTCCGCGCCCTTGGCGCAGGAGACGAGGTGCAGGACGGTATCGTAGTGGGAAAGCGCCTGCTGCTCGGTCAGGCCGAAGCGCGCGAGCACCTGCCGGAACTCCTCGTCGGAGATATAGGCCTTGTCATCGAAGAGCGCGCGGTCGTACAGCACGATGACGTGCTCCTCCGGCACCATCTGTGCCGCCTTGAGCGCCAGCTGCTCCTTGTGCAGCTGGTCGGCGACGACAAAATCCTGAAAATCCAGCATGGACACGCAGCCGCCGAAGGGCTTGATGCCAAAGCCGGAGATGAGCTCCGTCGACGTTTCGGGGATGGTGATGACCTTCCAGCCCTCGTCCTGCTTGAATTCCTTGAGTACCCGGCTGATGAGCGTCGTCTTGCCGGCGGCCGGCCCGCCGGTCAGTACGATCCGCGTGATCTGTTTTGCCAAAGGGACCGCTCCTTTGCTTTTTTATAGTATCATATTAACATCATCCGGCAGCAAATGCAAGAAAAAGGCGCAGCCGCTTCCGTGGGGTTTTCGATACGCCCCAGGGAAGCGGCTGCGTGTGTTATCCTTCGAACTGACTGTGGTACAGCTTGGCGTAGAAGCCGTTTTTGGTGAGCAGGTCCTCATGGCGGCCCTGTTCGATGATGTGGCCGTCCCGCATGACGAGGATGACGTCCGCTTCGCGGATGGTCGAGAGGCGGTGGGCCACGACGAAGCTCGTCCGGCCCTGCATCATCTCGTCGAAGGCCTGCTGGATCTTGACCTCGGTCTGGGTATCGATGGAGCTCGTGGCCTCGTCGAGGATCAGCATCGGCGGCAGGCAGAGCATCACGCGCGCGATGCACAGCAGCTGCCGCTGCCCCGCGGACAGCGCCCCGCCCGTGTCGGAGAGCATCGTATCGTAGCCGTTCGGCAGGCGGCGGATGAACGAATCGGCGTGCGCCTTTTTCGCGGCCGTCTCGACCTCTTCGTCGGCCGCATCGGGCTTGGCCAGGCGGATATTTTCCCGCACGGTGCCGGATTTGAGCCAGGTGTCCTGCAGGACCATGCCGTACTGATGGCGCAGGCTCTGCCGCGTCACGGTGCGGATGTCGCTGCCGTCCACGGCGATGGAGCCGTCCTTCACGTCGTAGAAGCGCATGAGGAGGTTGATGAGCGTCGTCTTGCCGCAGCCCGTCGGGCCGACGATGGCCACGCGCTCGCCGGGCCGGACCGTGAGGTCCAGCTCCTCGATGAGCCGCTGCTCCGGCGTGTAGGAGAAGGCGACGTTCGTCAGCTGCACGCTGCCGGAGGCGTCGGTCAACACCCTGGCATCGGGCGCGTCGGGGATCTCCGCCGGCTCGTCGATGAGCTCGAAGACCCGCGCGGCGCAGGCCAGCGCGTTCTGCAGCTCGGTGACGACGCCGGTGATCTCATTGAAGGGCTTGGCGTACTGGTTGGCATAGCTGAGGAAGCACGACAGCCCGCCGACCGTGATGGCCCCCGCCACCGCGCTCAGCGCCCCGGTAAAGCCCACGCAGGCGTAGATGATATTGTAGATGATGCGGGTGGAGGGGTTCGTCATCGACGAGAAGAAGGTCGCACGCATGGTCGCGGCGGTCAGGCGGTCATTGATCTCGTCAAACTGCGCAAGGCTCTCGGCCTCATGCGAGAACGCCTGCACGACGCGCTGGCCGCCGAGCTGCTCATTGATGAGCGCGGTCTGCTCGCCGCGGGCCTTGGACTGCGTCTGGAACATGGAGTAGGTGTGCCCCGCGATGAACTTCGCCACCAGCAGGGACAGCGGCGTCAGCACGACGACCACCAGCGTGATCTTCACGCTGATCGAGAGCATGAAGCCGAGCGTCCCCACGATGGTCAAAACGCCCGTAAACAGCTGTGTGAAGCCCATGAGCAGACCGTCGGCAAACTGGTCGACGTCCGCGATCATGCGGCTGAGCGTATCGCCCGCCGGATGGCTGTCGAGATAGGCCAGCGGCAGACGCTGCAGGTGGGCGAACGCCTGCCGGCGCACGTCGCGCGTCACGGCGAAGCAGACCCGGTTGTGGATGGCCGCCATGACCCACTGCAGAAGCGCCGTCCCCGCGGCCAGCACGGCGATCTTCGCAGCCAGCATGCCGACCGCGGCAAAATCGACCTGCCCCGGGCCGACGACGGCGTCGATGGCGTCGCCGACCAGAATGGGGATATAGAGCGTCCCCGCCACGCTGGCCGCCGCCAGCACCAGAGACACGATCAGAAGCGGCAGATACCGCCCGAGGCTTTTGAGCACGCGCCGAAGCGCCCAGGATGAATCATGCTTCATTGCGCATCCTCCTTCTTATACTGCGAGCGGCAGATCTCCTGATAGACCGGGCAGCTCTGCAGCAGCCCGTCATGCGTGCCGGTCCCGGCCAGACGGCCGTCGTCGAGCACGAGGATCTGATCCGCGTGGCGGATGGAGGACACGCGCTGCGAGATCAGCACGACCGTGGGCTTCCACGGCAGATGCGCCAGCGCCTTGCGAAGCGCGGCGTCGGTGGCAAAGTCCAGCGCGGAGGCGCTGTCGTCGAGGATGAGGATGGCGGGCCTCCGCACCAGCGCGCGGGCGATCGTCAGCCGCTGGCGCTGGCCACCGGAGAAATTGCGCCCGCCGGGCTCGACTTCCGCGTCCAGCCCGCCCTGCTTGCCGCGGACGACCTGATCGGCCTGCGCGTCCTGCAGTGCCTGCCAGAGGTCTTCATCGCTGGCCTGGGCATTGCCCCAGCGGAGATTGTCGCGGATGGTGCCGGAGAAGAGCAGCGCCTTCTGCGGCACGACGCCGATCGAGGGCCGCAGCGCCTGCAGCCGCAGCTGCCGCACGTCTTCGCCGCACACAAGGACATGTCCGTGCGTCGCGTCGTAAAACCGCGGGATGAGGTTCGCCAGCGTGGATTTGCCCGCGCCGGTGCCGCCGATGATACCGACGGTCTGCCCGCGCCGCACGCGGAAGCTCAGGCCGGACAGCGACTCTGCGCCCGCGCCGCTATAACGCAGCGCGACATTTTCGAACACGACTGCGTCCTGTGCAGTGGGATCATCCTGAGCGGGCTCGCCCGGGAACGTCATGCTCGAATTCTCGTCAAACACGCTTTCGATGCGGCGGGCGCAGGCCGCTGCCTTCGTGATCGTGATGATGAGGTTCGCGAGCTTGATGAGCTCGACCAGGATCTGCGACATGTAGTTATACAGCGCGATCAGCTGGCCCTGCGTGATGACGCCCGCGTCCACGCGGACGCTGCCGGTCTTTAAGATCGCCACGATCGCCAGATTGATGACCACATACGTCAGCGGGTTCAACAGCGCCGACAGCCTGCCCACGAACCGCTGCGCGGCAAACAGCCCGTCCAGACGGCCGTCAAAGCTCTCCGTCTCGGTCTGCTCGCGGGTAAAGGCGCGGATGACGCGCACGCCGGACAGGTTCTCCTGCGCCGCGCCCGTCACGCCGTCGAGCTTCGCCTGCACCCGGCGGTAGAGCGGGATGCAGCTGAGCATGATGGCAAAGACGATGGCAAAGAGCACCGGGATCGTCACGACGAAGATGAGCGCCGAGCGCACGTCGATCGTAAACGCCATGATCATCGAGCCGAACACGACGATCGGCGAGCGCAGCAGCAGCCGCAGCGTGAGGTTGAGGCCGGTCTGCACCTGGTTCATGTCGCTCGTCATCCGCGTGACGAGCGTGGCCGGGCCGATGGTATCGAGCTCCGCATACGACAGCGACTGGATATGCGCAAAGAGCGCGTGGCGCAGACTGGCCGTCGCGCCGGTCGCGGCCTTGGCGGAAAAATACTGCGCGCAGGTCGCGCTGGCAAAGCCGCACAGACCGAGGCCCACGAGCAGCAGGCATTTTTTCAGGATATAGCCCGTGTCGCCCGCCGCGATGCCGACGTCGATGATATCTGCCATGATGAGCGGCACCAGCAGCTCAAACGCCGCCTCCAGCAGCTTGAACACGGGCGCAAGGATGGCCTGCAGCCGGTAGGGCCGCAGATAGACAAGCAGTTTCTTCATTCGTTTCTCTTCTCTCTTCGGATGCTATTCGATGGATTTGAGCGCCTGGGCCATGTCGATGGCGCGGATCTTCCGGCGCAGCGCCAGATTGACCAGCAGCCCGAACGCGAGCGTCAGCGCCGCGGAGAGCAGATAGCTGCCCGGCGCCACCCGCACGTCGAAGCACATGAGGTCGATGCGGATCTGCGACATGACGTAGGCGTGCAGCGCCTTGCCCATCGGCAGACCCACAAGCGCACCGAGCACCGTCAGGATGATGTTCTCGCGGAACACATAGCGGTTCGTCTCGCTGTCGTAGAAGCCGAGGACCTTGATGGTGGCGATCTCCCGCTCGCGCTCGGTGATGTTGATGTTGGTCAGGTTGTAGAGCACGATCAGTGCAAGCGCTCCCGCGCAGACGAGCACCAGAAGCACGATATAGTCAAGCCGGGACATGACCGAGTTGACGCGTTCCAAAAGGTCGCCCGTGGCAGTGACTGCCGCGACGTGATTGTTCTGCATCAGCGAGGCACTGACTGCGTGCGGGTCGGCACTGCCTGCAAGGTTCAGGAACGCGGAATTGGGCGCGGGCGATTCTCCCCACGCGTCGGCGCAGGTTGCGGGCGTCAAAACCGCGTAATTGTACACGTAGTTTTCAAAGACGCCGGAGACCGTGACCAAAACCTCCCGTCGGTCGGCGTCGCGGAGCGTGATACGGTCGCCGACCTTCACACCGAGCTGCTCCGCCAGCTTTTCGTTGAGGAGAACCTCACCGTCCCGCGGGTAGGCGACCTGTTTTCCGTTCTTTGTGAAATGGAAGAAGGAATCCATGCCGTCACCGTCCGAGATGAGCACATTCGCGGTTTTGATCTGTTTGTCCGCTTCCAGTTCCCAGTTGCTCTGGCGGAGCGCGATCGATGCGGTTACGCTTTCGGGGAGAGCGGCACGGAAGGCGTCAAGCTCTTCCTCGGTCATGTCCTTCGTGAAGGTGACGGAGAGGTCGTAGACCGAGATCTTTCCGAACTGATCGTCCGCCACGCCGGCAATGGAATCGCGGATGCCGAAGCCGGTGACGAGCAGCGCGGTACAGCCTGCCACGCCGAGCACCATCATGAAAAAGCGCTTGCGGTAGCGGAAAATGTTGCGCGCGGACACCTTGTGGAGGAATTTCATGCGCTTCCAGATAAACGGAATCTTTTCCAGGAAAATACGCTTTCCGCTCTTGGGCGCCTTGGGACGGGTCAGGTTTGCGGGTGTTTCCCGGAGCGACGTGCGGCAGGACAGCCACGCGGAACCGACCGAGCAGAGCAGGGCAACGACAAAGGAAATGAGGAAGAGCACGGGAGAGAATACGAATTCGAGCGGCGCGAAGTCGTACATGATGGCGTAAACTGCCCAGATGATGCGGGGGATGAAGAGCGTGCCGATGAAATAGCCGGAGACCGAACCGATGACGGCGGCGCTTCCCGCATAGATGGTGTAGCGCGACATGATGGCACCGGTAGAAAAGCCGAGCGCTTTGAGCACGCCGTTCTGGGTACGCTCCTCGGTGACCATACGCGTCATGGTGGTGGAGCAGATGAGCGCGGCGAGCAGGAAGAAGAACACGGGGAAGACCATGGAGATGCCCTCCACGATCGCGGAATCGTTGTCAAAGCAGGAGTACCCCACGTTTTCGTTCCGCGTCAGAACGTAGGTCGTCGCCCCTCCCATATTGTCCAGCCGCTCCCGGAGTGCGCGGAGCTGTTCTTCCGCGGACGCTTTTGCGGCAAGGTATTCCGCGTTGCCGTCTTCCCACGCGGCAAGCCCCTTGCGGTATTCTTCCGCGTAGCCTTCCAGTTCGGAAAGCATCTTGTCTCCTTCTTCGGACGGAAAGAGCTGGTTATAATTCTTTACATAATCAATTTTTGAGAGCAGGGCATCGTAATCCACTGCGTCAAGCTGCGCCTTTGCTTCGTCCAGCTGACGTTTTGACTCGGAGAGTTTTTCGTTTGCTGCCGCCTCTGCTTCCGGGTACATCCGGTTGAAGCGGTCCCCGGCGCGCTCGGCAAGCATGGATTTGATTTCTTCCAGATGTGCGTCCACCATACTTTCGTAAGCGTCGGAGAAGAGCGGTGCGCGGTCGGAGAGCGTCAGGCAGACCTCGGTGTAATAGTCCGCCGTGAAAACACCCCGGGGCAGGTACAGAAAGCCCGCTACGCTTCCGGTTCCGACCGAGGAGTTGCCGCGTTCATAGTTGAGATACATCGGCGAGGTGGCAAGCCCGACGAGTCGGTAGGTCCTTCCCGAGAGCGCGGAGATCGTGTCCGACGGATTGGTGTCGGTCAGAGTCAGTTCTTTCCCGATGTCGGCTTCCGTGAAGAGATGCGTATCGCCGAGACATTCGTCGTCCGCCTCCGGCATTCTGCCCGCCGTGAGCGAGGGCAGATTGATCTCTTGTGGCAAAGACATGAGGTGATACACCTTGCCCGTGCCGCCCTCCCCGCCGAGACGCAGGATCGCGTCAAGCGAGTTCATGCCCTCCGCCGCGGCGATGCCGTCCGCTTTGCGGAAAGCCTCCACGTCGTCCCGGGTAAGTCCCACGGTGGAGATCAGACGGTAGTCATAGAAATTCAGTTCCGTGAGATAGGTATCTCCGGTTTTCACCATTGCATCGCGGCAGATTTTGAGTCCCGAAAAGAAGCCGCACCCCAGCGCAATGATGGCAAGGATCGCAAGGTACCTGCCAAGACTCTTGCGGATTCCTCGGAATACGGATTTGAGTAAAGTTCCCGTCATGGCGTCACCACTCGATTTCTTCCACGGGGACGGGATGTTCGTTGGTCTTCACGGAGCGGACGGCTCCGTTCGCCACGTGAATGACGCGGTCCGCCATGGCAGTGAGGGCGGAGTTGTGGGTGATGATGACGACCGTCATTCCGTTCTTGCGGCAGGTATCCTGAAGCAGCTTCAGCACCTGTTTGCCGGTCTCGTAGTCCAGCGCGCCGGTCGGCTCGTCGCAAAGAAGCAGTTTCGGATTCTTGGCAAGTGCGCGGGCGATGGAAACACGTTGCTGCTCGCCGCCGGAAAGCTGGGCGGGGAAGTTGTCGGTCCGTCCGCCGAGCCCCACTTCCGAGAGCACTTTCCCGGCGTCGAGGGAATGTGGGCAGATCTGCGCCGCGATCTCAACGTTTTCGAGCGCCGTCAGGTTCTGGATCAGGTTATAGAACTGGAACACGAAGCCCACGTCGTACCGCCGGTACGCTGTGAGTTGCTTTTCATTCATGGCGGAAACCTCCGACCCGTCGAGAAGAACTTTTCCCGTGGTCAGGGTATCCATGCCGCCGAGAATGTTGAGTAAGGTTGTTTTGCCCGCGCCGGATGCGCCGACAATGACGCACAGCTCTCCCTTTTCAATCCCGAAGGAAATGTTGTCGAGCGCGCGGATTTCCACCTCGCCCATATGATAGATCTTGCTGACATGATCGAACGAAACAAAACTCATGAAATGTTACCATAGCTTCCCCGGGGAAGCGTCCTTTCCGGAAAATGGCATCGGGACCCGCCTGCCTGCGGGAGCCGTTTCCTTCATTATAGATTCCGTTTATAAATTCATTATAAAGAATTTCCGGGAGAAAATCAACCCAAAAAAGTGAACGATGTGCGATAATCTTCTGACGGTCTTGCGAAATCGTACCGGTTTTTTCTTTCCGGTTGTGCGACAAAACGCCGTTTCTCTCCCGCCCCGGCGAGCAGATTGCAGTTGACAAATGCGGGGAAATGGGGTATAATAAACTGAAAACAGTCGGAATGCGGGAGTCCTTTGACCTCCGCGTGCTTTTTTGCGGAAAGGGGACATATGACAGCTGTCAATGTCATACTCATGATCCTGTCGCTTTTCGGCGGACTTGCCATGTTTCTGTTCGGCATGAACTTAATGGGCAAGGCGCTTGAGAAAAACGCGGGCAATCAACTGAAAAACATTCTCGGTAAGATGACCTCCAATCCGTGGAAGGGCTTTCTGTTGGGTCTTGCTGTCACGGCGATCATCCAGTCCTCGTCCGCGACGACCGTCATGGTGGTCGGTTTCGTCAACTCCGGGGTCATGACGCTTGCCCAGTCGATCGGCATCATCATGGGTGCCAACCTCGGCGCGGCGGTCACGCCGCTGCTGCTCTCCACGTCCGCAATTGAAGGCGGCGCGGGCTGGCTGGCGCTTCTCAAGATTTCCTCCATCACGGCAGTGCTTGCCGCGGTTGGTATCATTCTGTACGCATTTCAGAAAAACGAAAAGAAAAAAAGCATCGGCATGATCCTCCTCGGATTTGCCGTTCTGATGTTCGGAATGGAGAGTATGTCCGCCGCCGTATCGGAAAGCGGATTCGATTTTTCCTCCCTGTTCCGCCACTTTGAGAACCCGCTTTTGGGACTTCTTATGGGTATCGTTGTGACTGCGGCAATCCAGTCGTCGGGTGCGTCCATCGGTATTCTGCAGGCGCTCTCCACGGCGGGCGCAATCCGCAACGGTATGGCAATCCCGATCATCATGGGTCAGAACATCGGTACCTGTATCAGCGCCATGATCTCCTCTGTCGGTGCCAGCCGCAACGCAAAGCGCGCGGCGGTGATTCACCTGTCCGTCAACGTCATCGGCGCGGCCGCGTGGGTCGGCATTTACAGCGCCGCGCGGTACCTGATCCTCCCCGGACTTGCCTTCTGGAGCGATGTGTCCAACCCGTTCGGAATCGCAATCATCAATATCGGTTACAAGGTCGTCTCCCTCTTCCCCCTGCTTCCGTTCACGGGCGCGCTGGAAAAACTGGCGGACAAGCTGGTTCCCGGCGAGGACCGCGAGAGCGGGGAACTCATTCTCGACGACCGTCTTCTGTCCACGCCGTCGCTTGCCGTCGCGCGCTGTGACGACGCGGCTTCCACCATGGCGGCGCTTTCCTTTGAGTCACTTCGCATGAGCCTCCGCGCGCTCGGTTCCTATGACCAGGCGCAGGCGGACGAGGTCCGGCGGATGGAGAGCGAGGTGGATATGTACGAGGACAAGCTCGGCACCTATCTGGTCAAGCTGTCCG
>ENA-ORLW01003727-ORLW01003727.1-human-gut-metagenome-genome-assembly--contig:-NODE-3727-length-11092-cov-5.062097_pt1 | contig 11092 bp, 10 predicted proteins | sample MGYA00243017_ERZ508829 | MGnify/ENA primary metagenome ERZ508829 (study PRJEB26277, sample SAMN04329776) | human gut metagenome | biome: human-associated habitat | host: Homo sapiens | place: USA... | reverse complement strand
CATAAAGATAAATTAAAAAATGCGGCAACCATCCTGGTGGGCTTTGCAATTCTGATGTTTGGCATGGATTCCATGAGCGCGGCAGTTTCACCGCTGGCAGAGGTACCGGAGTTTACCAATCTGCTGATCGAGTTCCAAAATCCCGTATTCGGTGTGCTGGCAGGACTCATTCTCACAGCGGTGATCCAGTCTTCTTCCGCATCCGTAGGTATTTTGCAGGCACTGTGCATGACCGGAGCGGTAAGCTTTGGCGCAGCAGTTCCCATTATCATGGGACAGAATATCGGTACCTGTGTGACCGCCATGATCTCCGGTATCGGTGCTTCCCGCAATGCAAAACGTGCGGCTCTGATTCATCTGTATTTTAATATTATCGGAACGATCCTGTTCCTGGGAGTGTTCTATACGGTCAATGCCATTCATCCCTTTGCTTTTCTGGGAGAAGTGGCAACACCTTTTGGAATCGCAGTAGTTCACAGCTGCTTCAATATCGCGGCTACGCTGGTATTGCTTCCCTTCTCCAACGGTCTGGTGAAGCTAGCCTGCCTGACGCTGCCGACCCATGAGGACGTGAAGGAAATGTCCGAGACAGACAAGACTTTAAGCTTACTGGATGTACGTTTCCTGGAGAAGCCTGCCTATGCCGTAGAGCAGAGCAGACTGGTGGCTTCTGTGATGGCGGATAAGTCCAGGGAAGCCATGGATCTGGCTATGGAGCTGCTGCATAATTTCGATGAGGCGAAAGCAGAGCAGGTGGCACAGATGGAGACGGATGTGGACCGCTTCGAGGATGAACTGGGAACCTATCTGGTGAAATTGAGTTCCAAACAGCTTTCCAATAAGGATAGTGAGACTTTAAATACGATTCTGCACTGCATCGGCGATTTTGAGAGAATTTCCGATCATGCCCGCAACATCAAGGAAGCGGCACAGGAGATGCATGACAAGCAGCTGGTATTCTCCGAGAAGGCGCAGGAGGAACTGAAGGTATTCGAGAGAGCGGTACACGATGTGCTGGATCTTACCATGACCAGTTTTAAGAACGGAAATCTGAATCTGGCAAGACAGGTGGAGCCGTTGGAGGAAGTCATCGATGGACTGAGCCTGGATGTGAAGCAGCGCCATGTACGCAGACTCCGTAAGGGAAAATGTACCATTGAACTGGGCTTCATCTTATCCGATGTCATTACGAACTTTGAGCGTGTCAGCGATCACTGCTCCAATATTGCAGTCTGTCTGGTACAGGTGAATGAGGATGAATTCGATACCCACGCTTACCTGGATGAACTGCGCCAGGAAGATAACAAGGACTTCCAGAGCAAAGTGCTGGCATGCCGTGAGAAATACCAGTTACCGCCCACAAAGCAGGAACGTCTTGCGGAAAAGAATGCAAAACTGCTTGCGGAGTGAGGATTTACCGAGGTATAGTTAAGAAGAGAAAGCACAGTCAGAGAGGAGTGCTGTGAGATGGCTTTGATCTATGTAGTAGAGGATGACAAAAATATTCAGGAGATCGAGACCTTTGCCCTGGCCAATGTGGGCTATGAGGTAAAAGGTTTTGATTCCGCCATGGATTTCTATGAGGCGCTGAATGATACCACACCGGATCTGATTTTATTAGACATCATGCTGCCGGACGAGGATGGTCTGAGCATTGTGAAAAAGCTGCGTACCAGACAGGACACGGTGCTGGTGCCGGTGATCATGGTCACGGCGAAGACCACGGAGATCGACAAGGTTAAGGGACTGGATCTGGGGGCAGATGATTATATTACGAAGCCCTTCGGTGTCATGGAACTGATTTCCCGGGTAAAGGCAATGCTCAGGAGAAGTCAGAAGAGTCAGGAAAAAGATAAGGTGCTGAAGCTGGGGAACATTGTGCTGGACCGAGAGAAACATTCTGTCACGGTAGGCAAGGAACCTGTGGAGTTGACCTACAAAGAATATGAGCTGTTAAAGCTTCTGATGACCAATGCGGGCATTGTGACCACCAGAGAACTGATCCTGGACCGCGTCTGGGGGATCGATTTTGAGGGAGAATCCCGGACGTTGGACATGCATATCAAGACGCTGCGGCAGAAACTGAAGGAAGAGGGCAGTCTGATCAAGACCGTGCGTAATGTGGGATACATTATGAACGGCGAGAAAGCGTAACAGAAGATGAAGAAAAAGATTAACAAAATGATGATCCTCATTGCCACGGTAACGATTTTGCTTACCATGGTACTGATCACAGTCGTGTATTATGATCTGTTCCGCAGACAGGTGCTGGAGGATCTGAAAAGCTATGGTTCCCTGTTAAAAAGCTGTTCTTCGGTAGAAGAGATCAAGGAAAACGGAGTGCCGGTGGAATCGGATCTGCGATTGACGCTGATCGGCAGTGACGGACAGGTATTGTATGATAATGAGGCAGATTCTGTGGCCATGGGGAATCACGCTTCCCGTCCGGAGATCCGGGAAGCCATGCGGGACGGCGAAGGTGAAGCAGTCCGGAATTCCGAGACCTTGTCCCAGTCCACCTTTTATTATGCCATCCGCCTGGAAGATGGCAGCATCCTGCGACTGTCCAAGGATGCCAGAAGCATTTACAGCATTTTCAGTCAGGCGCTGCCCATGATGGTGGGGATCTTTGTGGTGCTGCTGGTGCTGTGCATGGTGGCGGCCAGAGTGCTGACCACGAAGCTGGTGGCTCCCATCGAGAAGTTGGCACAGAATATCGGGGAATGTACAGAGATGCAGACCTATGAGGAACTGACACCGTTCATGACCATGATCCGCAAACAGCATGAGGACATTATGAAAAATGCCAGAATGCGTCAGGAATTCAGTGCAAATGTGTCCCATGAACTGAAGACCCCGTTGACATCCATTTCTGGCTATGCGGAGCTGATCGAGACCGGCATGGCTTCGGAGCAGGATACGGTGCGTTTCGCCCACGGAATTCACAACAGTGCCAACCGCCTGCTGACATTGATCAACGATATTATCCGGCTGTCGGAGCTGGACGGAACGGAAGAGGAAGCGGATACGGAGCTTTTGAATCTTCATGAAATGGCGCAGAATTGTGTGGAAATGCTGAAAATGAGTGCAGAGAAGCACAATGTGACCATAGCGCTGAACGGCACGGAATGCTATGTGACAGCCAATCGCCAGATGATGGAAGAACTTTTATATAATCTGTGCGATAACGCGATCCGGTATAACAATCCGGGAGGAAGTGTGGATGTACAGACCTACTCCAGAGAAGGACATACCAATCTCGTGGTAAAAGACAGCGGCATCGGCATCTCCAAGGAGCATCAGGAGAGGATCTTCGAGCGCTTCTACCGTGTGGACAAGAGCCGCTCCAAATCCACCGGCGGCACGGGACTGGGCCTTGCTATCGTAAAACATATCATCGCCAAGAGCCACGCCGAACTGGAACTGGAGAGCGAACCCGGAAAAGGAACGACGATACGGGTGATTTTCTGAAGCTGTTCCCCGGAAAAATTTTAAAATGTATATTGACAGAAAAAATGATGAAAGATATACTTTAAGTATAGTAAGAAATTACTACAATGTTTGTTGCTACTCGATACGCAACTGAAAAAAGTTCGAGTTCAAATGTTTGTTGCTGCTCGATACGCAACTGAAAAAGGTCGAGTTCAAATTTTCTAAGACTTCATTCGAGAGAGTGGGGTCTTTTTAATTAAGAGACGCATCTCCATGACGAAAGTGATGCAATCTCTATACAGTGAATTTATATGAAATATCTGGAGTTGTTATTTTTTGCTTGTATGAGCATGCTTTCAGAGATGAAAAACAGGGAAAAGTTTTCAAAGAATGGAACTTTTTCTATAGTCTGGTATGGATCACTGATATATGAGTAATCCAATTTATTTAGCCCCAAATAGCAATTTAATAAAAGAAACGAAGATACCAGAAACAAATGAATTGACATAAATGTTAATTAATAAAGAATTATTGTCCACAAATTATCGACATTAGCTCTCATGTACGTTATAATATAGATAATTTAATTAATAAAACGGTGTTATCATTACTGTAACACGGAGTTGGATGATACTCCTAAAGATGCATTAGGGGCGGCTTTGGATGTGTTCAGTACACATGGAGTTGAGAGGACGCATATTGATTCAATTGAAAATACATGTAAGTTTGTGAAAAGAATTTTATATGAACTATAATAATTCTTTTTCAAAGATAAATGGTGTGTTAGAAATTTAAAATAGAACGGTATATCAATATTAAGGAGGCGATTAAAATGAAAAAAGCATGGAAGAAGCCAGTAATGCGCGTAAGAGTAATGTTTCTCGCATGTTAGTTATAATAATTGGTGTTACGGATGAGCTGGCTTGAAAAAGCTGGCTTTATTCCTTTATAGGAAAGTTTTTATTCGAAGATTGTATGATTTATTTTTTTCCCTTTTTAAAAGGTGCTTAAGGCGAGCCAATCAACATCGTTTATACAGAAAATTTTATCTGTAATCCTACCTCTTTAGTACATTTGTAAGTAATTATTGCTAAGTTCATCTGAATAAATTGATATTACTATAACCTCCGAGATGATTTTAAAGAAATAGGAGAGATGGGGCGGTGGAATATTTGGAAAATATAAGTCGACAAGAATTTGTTGTAACAGTGAAAAAAGAGAAATGACGAGAAAAATGAATATTATTATGGGAGGAATACCAAATGATTTATACATTGCATATTGGACTATCCTATAAATGTAACTTAAAATGCAAACATTGTTTTGTGGATATTGATGAAGATAAAATGACTGTAGAAAGGTGTTTAAATATAATAGATAATTTGAAGAGCGAGGGCCTCTTTGTTGTTGTGTATACTTATGGAGAACCACTGTTGTGGCCCCATTTTTTTGAATTAGTCAAACAAGTTAAAAAACGAAATATTGTACAAGTTTTAATGACTAATGGAACTGTGATCGATAAAATAATAGCAAAAAAAATAAAGAGTAGTGGAATTAACAAGGTGTATGTAAGTATAGATAGTGCCAGAGAACATAAACATGACATGAATAGGGGGATGAGAGGAGCCTTTGATAAAACGATGCTGGCATTGGAACTATTAAGTGAAATAGGAATGAAAACGGGAATTGCGACTACGGTAACAGAAGATAATTGCAATGAATTAGATGATATATATAAAATTTTGAAGAAATATGATTTAGATGAAATTAGTTTTTTGAGAGAAAGATGTAATGGAGGGGTAGCAAATTTCCCCGAAAAGTTGTACTTTGTCTTCTTTAAGAAACATATTGCTGAAGTAGGTCAAAAAATAACATTCCATGATGCTTCTCTTAACAAGATTATTTATGAAATATATAATGATGGTTATATTTCTGAGGAAAAGAAAGATATGTTGATTGATATGAATCGATGTAAGAATGATTATACATTATGTGTGTACCCAAATGGAGAAATGTCTAAATGTAATTTTAGCAGAAAGCTAAAATGCAATTGCTTTGATATTGACATTGCAGAATATATAAGGAGTGATGAATTTAAAAATGAAAATAGTATTTGTTATACCTAATTTTAAAAACCGTACAAAAGAGTATTTGATTTTACCCTCTATAGAGATATGCATAATGTCAAGCGTGCTAAAAGAAAATGGTCATTGTGTGAATTTGATCGATATGCGAATAGATGATTTATCGGTTGAGGATTGTAAGCAAAGAATTATTGAGTATGGGCCGGATATAGTGTGTATTGATGATATCCCGGAATGTCATTGTAATACAAAAGAGTTATTGTCAGTTATCAAACAATGCATTCCTAAAAAGTGTTTTTTGTGCATGAGAGGAGAATATATTAGTTTTGAAACAGAAATGATTATGAAAAGAAATCCAGAAATTGATTTTGGACTTTTGTATGAAAGTGATTATTCCATATTGAATTTAATTCTTTTAAAAGAAGGAAAAATTGGAATAGATGATATACCTAATATCGCATACAGAGATATAAAAGGTAATGTAATCATAAATAGAATAGAAAGCGTGAATTTGGATGAACTACCAATGCCTGATAGACGTTTGTATGATATAGAAAAATATTTGCGTCGTGATTCGGAGACTATTGTTAAATCGTCACGGGGATGTCCGGGAAATTGCCTTTTCTGCATAAAAACGAAATATGAACCGTTTAAAGTTTTTTCTATGAGCAGATTCTGTGATGAAATTCAAGAATTACAAAGTTATGGTTTTGACAGTTTTTTCTTTTCAGATGATAATTTTGCATTTTCTTTAAGAAGACTAGAAGAATTTAAGAGAGAACTAGATAAGAGAAATATGTCAATTTGCTGGACATCAAATTTAAGAATTAGGGACATTACGGAAGAAAAAATAAAAATAATGAAGGAATTGGGAGCATATAGAGTTTTTGTTGGGATTGAGACATTAAATTCTAAGACTTCGGAGATTATTAACAAAAATTTAACAAAAGAATACATAGAGAAAAAGATAGATATTATAAAAAAATATGGTATGCAATTTCATGCATCCTTTATTTTAGGAAATCCAAATGATACGGAAGAGGATTTGCAAGAAATATTAGAATTCGTTAAAAGGATAAAGCCTGATTTAGTTACGTTTAATTTGCTACAAGTATATCCTGGCCTTGAAATTTATAGAAAACCTGAGCAGTACGGAATAATTATGGAAGATCCATTTTGGTTTGAAAAGGATGAGTGGACTAGGGATGTTGTGATGGGCACAAAGCATTTGCCACCAAAAGTTTTAAAAAAATGGAGTAAGAAAATGTTGTATGAATACATTATTAACAGTTAATTTATTAATAGTGGGTGGTGGACGATCTGGAAGAAGATTTGCTGAAAGCTATATGTTTAATAGTAATATTAATATTACAATAGCAGGTTTTTCATATAAAAGTGAATCACTTAAGCTTGCAGAAAAATTTCATTTTGACTATGTTGAATTTAAAAATATTATAGATTTTACAATTTATGATGTAATAGCCCTTTCGGTACCATACGAGTTGAAAAAGAAGTGTATAGAAACTATAAATAAAAGTAATTATCGTGGAAGATACATTTTAGAAAAACCATTTGCAATAGATTGCGAAGATTACCAATTTATGATGAATATGGTGAAAGATAATATCTTTTGTGTCCCATTTTCAAGAAGATATGAAAAAAAATATGATATAAGCATAGAAGAAAATACGAGTATTGTGTGGCCATTAAATCTTTATAAAGAGGTGGATGTTTTTTATGATTTATTGCCACATTGCATAGATTGGATAGTGAGGGCACTTAATAAGGACATTATTTCTATTGACGTAATTAGTAACTTGAATAATGACTATATTTTTAAGCTAAATGGAATTACGTTTGAGGTGAAATTTGTATATAACGAAACTGAAAACGTAACAGTGAATGGCATTGAATATCCGTGGATAGATATATATAAAATCAATAATATTATGCTTTCTAAGTTGCTTGAGCAAGAAGATAAAAATCTGAAATTAGAGAAAGAGTTATATTATATTAGCACGATAATGGAGGCGTTGCAATAAATGGACATTTTGATAACGGGCTCAACAGTTCATTCAAGACAATATGTGGAAGCATATATGTTTAACAGAAATATTAAACTTTCTTTTCTGCCAGATTGTGAAAATAAAATTGATGAAGAAATAAAACATTATGGAATTGAGTTTGTTGGAGAGAGAGAAGTAAAATCGCGAATAGAAAGCTATGATGTCGTCATTGTAGCTAATTATTTAGATAAAAAAATGAAAGTATTAAAATTATTACATGATTTGAATTATAGTGGGAAGTGTGTAGTCGAAAAGCCTTTTGCATCAAATAGAATAAATTATTTAACAAACTTGAGTTATTTAAAAAACATTAATTATTTTGTGGCATATTCAAGGCAATTATATAGATGCTCGATTGAAGAGAAAATTTTTAATAATCTTATAGAGGAATTATATTGGCCTAATTTTTGTGAACGTGGTATTGATATTGTTATAGATACATTGCCCCATGTTCTTGATTTTCTGCTGATTGCTAATGGGGACGATATGTTTGATGTCAGACTTGACGAAGAGACAAAAGAAAGGTTTGTAATTATTGCGAATACAAAAAATCATCCGATAAAGGTTATAATTTATAATACTAATAAGTATGACTTTGTTAGAACTAAAGATGTTGAGTTCGAATGGCCTAATTACTTTGAATATAATATGAAAATTTTAGAGTGTCTAAGTGATGAATACTTTCTGGATAAAAACCATAGAAGAAATGAAATAATAAGTGATATTTATTATCAAATAACAGGAGGAATAAAAGGTGAACACAAGATTTAAAGAAGGAACAATAATGTTTAATAGTGAGATATTAATAAGAGATTGCGGAGATGTAACGTTGGCATTTAATCCGGATACTAGTGATATGTTTGAATTTAATGATACAGGAGCAGAGATTTTTGAAATGGTACAGGCAGGTTTGCAGTACGAGGATATGATAAATAAAATATGTTCTGTATATGACGTAACGGCAGATGAGATTTATGAGGATGTTGATGAAATCCTTGGGAGAATGGAGGATGTTGGAATTATAAATGTCAAATAAAAAAGTGGCTTTTTGTGGTTTTTACAATAATAAACTATTGGAAATATGCCCTTACTTTATTCCAACGGGGGTAGTGTATTGTGCAACGGCTATTCAGTGTGCGGGATGGGATGTTTTTACATATTTAATTGAGTATACGGATTATGAAGAAGACTTCGACTCAACTATTTTAAAATTAATAAATTTTATCCGAAAAAATAATATAAGTTACTTATGCATTAGTGCATTATCTGCGGATTTTGTACGTGTAAGAGAACTTGTTGCTAGTACTAAAGAGGCATTTCCGTATATAAGCATAGTAATTGGAGGAGGAATGGTTAGTGCGGATCCCCAATTTGTGATGAAAAACTGTGATGCTGATTATGGAATAATAGGTGAAGGTGAAATTAGCTTAACAAAATTGCTTAATACTTTATTATTAAATAAAAGTGTTAGCAATATAGCTGGCTTATGTTATCGTTATAAAGGGCAGGTGCTTTGCAATTTGGCAGAAGATATATTGGAATTGGATTTGCTTCCATTCCCAATGTATAATTTGTTCCCAGAATATGAGAATGCTATAAAAAAAGGAAGAATATATCCTATATTACTTAGTCGTTCCTGCCCATTTTCCTGCACTTTTTGTTTTCATACCTCAGGGAAAAAATATAGACTTCGTAGTATTGGGAATGTAATAAAAGAGATTAGGTATGCAATTGATGTATATGATGTTTCACATTTGTTTGTATTAGATGAATTATTTGGGGCAGATAAAAAACAGTTAATAGAATTTACAGAAGAATTAAGAAAAATGTCGAATATATCTTTTAACGTTCAAACGAGGGCTGACTTGATTAATGCTGAAATGTTGAGATTGGTTAAGGAAGCAGGATGTACAAATGTATCTATTGGTATAGAATCTGCTAATAACACCGTATTGAGTAGCATGAAAAAGGGGGTAACGATAGAGTTCATTGAATCAAAATTGGAGATGATATTAGAATTTGGAATTAATACGAGTGGAAATATTATTATTGGTGATATTGCTGAAACGTATAAATCGGCTATTGAGTCAATAGAATGGTTTAGACATAATTGGAAAAGATATAATTTAAATATCGGACATATACAAATATATCCGGGGACTTATATTTTTGAGTATGCGGTGAAGAACAACATAATTAATAAAGAAACTTTTTTGCTTGGGGCAAGGAATGAGGGGGATTTTATTGTCAATATTTCTCAAATGAATGATGACGAATATGAAAAAGTAAGGAAGAAAATTAATAAATTAAGGTTTTTTTCAGAAAGGAAAAAGGACTACTTGTTTTAAATGGGAGGAGTATGGTTTTGTTTGATACTGCGATAAATTTGCTGGAGGGAATAGGATGTAAACAAAATATAAATGAAGGTATTTCTATTATGAAGAAACTGGCAAATGAGGGGAATTATGAAGCTCAATTTTGTTTGGCCAGATTTTATTGGGATGGTCAATATTTGAACAAAAACAATGAGAAGGCTATTTTTTGGTATACTAAAACTGCAGAAAATGGACATCCCTTTGCTCAACTTTGGCTTGGAAATAACTATATGAATGGAACAAAGACGGAAGTTGATTACCAAAAAGCGGTATATTGGTATAAAAAGGCAGCGGCTAATAAAGTGCCTATGGCATATTATAATTTGGGCATTTGCTATTATTATGGCTTAGGAATTGAGAGAGATAAAGCAGAAGGGGAGAGATTGATATCTTTAGCAGCAGAAAACTATGTGTTAATAGCTGATTTAATGTTGATGGAAAATATTAAATATAATTACAATGTGGAAGCTTGTTCACAAGAAAAAATTATAGAAAAATATAATAGATATATAGGTGTTGATAAAGAGATAACTAAGTCTCTTGCAAATGCATTTAGAATAGGTTACGGGGTTAATTTGGATCGGCAAAAGGCACGGCTGCTATATTCCGAAAAAATATTGGACAGTGACGATGAAACTCAACATTATAGGAAAACTTTAGGAGAAATAGGAACATGATTGAGTTCGAATATTTGATTAAAAATCCTGTGGGATTACATATGAAACCAGCAAAAGAATTAGTAGAATTGGTAAAGGGGATGGATTCAAATGTGTTTATAATATATAAAGATAAAAGAATAAAAGTGGATAGTATTCTTAGGGTAGTTACAGCAGGAATTACAACAGGACAGGTAATTAATATAGAAGTAGTAGGAGGAAATTATAAAGAAAATTCAGAAACTATTAAGAATGAAATTGTGAAGTTTCTGTGAGTATAAAGAGTAAACGTCAAATCCTGCGCCTTGGCTAATTGATCTTTTTGTGCCACACTCTAAATGACACGAAAAAACTATTAGTTTTTTAGAGGAGGCTAAAGCGTATGGATCAATTAACTCACACTGTCCGCAGGTCGAACTGGATAAACATCATTCGACAGTGCCAGGACAGACCGGCAGGCACTACGGCAAAGCAGTGGC
>ENA-ORLW01003724-ORLW01003724.1-human-gut-metagenome-genome-assembly--contig:-NODE-3724-length-11106-cov-2.225678_pt1 | contig 11106 bp, 8 predicted proteins | sample MGYA00243017_ERZ508829 | MGnify/ENA primary metagenome ERZ508829 (study PRJEB26277, sample SAMN04329776) | human gut metagenome | biome: human-associated habitat | host: Homo sapiens | place: USA... | reverse complement strand
ATTATTAGGATAGTATCTTTTATAATCTTCTGTTTCATTTGGCCAGCCTAATGTAGCAAAAGGCCATAATGCACTACTAAACCAAGTAGCTAACACATCATTATCTTGTACCCAACCTTCTTCAAGTGGTGCATCTTCTCCAACATAAATTTGATCATCTTTATACCAAGCTGGAATTCTATGTCCCCACCAAAGCTGTCTAGATATACACCAATCATAAGTTATTTCCATCCAGTGATTCATTGTTTTTTCATATCTAGGAGGTATAAAGTTAACTTTTGTATCTTTATTTTTTTGATTTTCTAAAACTTTATCTGCAAGTCCACGCATTTTTACAAACCATTGTTTTGACAAGTATGGTTCAACTACTGCATCTGTTCTTTCACTATGTCCAACACTATGAATCATTTTCTCTATTTTAACTATTAAATCTTTTTCTTTTAAATCATTTACTAATTGTTTTCTACATTCTTCACGAGTTAATCCTTTATAAATTCCCGCATTTTCATTCATAGTGGCATCAGGATTCATAACAACTATTCTTTCTAAGTTATGTCTATTTCCTACTTCAAAATCATTAGGATCGTGTGCTGGTGTTATTTTAACTACACCTGTTCCAAATGTTGGATCAGCATGTTCATCAGCTACTATAGGTATTAATTTATTAACAATTGGAAGTATAGCATTCTTACCTATTAATTTTTTGTATCTTTCATCTTCAGGATTTACTGCAACAGCAGTATCTCCAAATAATGTTTCTGGTCTTGTTGTAGCTACTTCTAAATAATCATTACTATTTTCAATAAAATATTTTAAATGATAAAATGCACCTTCATCATCTTTATAAATAACTTCTTCATTAGAAAGGGCTGTTTTTGCTACTGGATCCCAGTTTATTATTTTTTCTCCCCTATAAATTAACCCTTCATTATATAAACTTACAAACACATGTTTAACTGCTTTGGTTAGATTTTCATCTAGTGTAAAGGCTTCTTTATTATAATCTAATGATAATCCAAGTTTTGCCCATTGCTTTCTAATGTTTCCAGAAAATTCTTTAGTCCATTTCCAACATTCTTCTAGGAATTTTTCTCTTCCTAGTTCATATTTATTTATGCCATTTGATTTTAATCTTTGTACTACTTTTGCTTCTGTTGCTATTGCGGCATGATCCATACCTGGTAACCATAATGCATCATATCCACACATTTTTTTATAACGAATCATTATATCTTGAATTGTTGTATCCCATGCATGTCCTAAGTGTAATTTACCTGTTACATTTGGTGGCGGTATAACAATCGCATATGGTTTCTTACTTAAATCACCGCTTGTAAAATATCCTTTTTCAAGCCAGTTTTCATATTTTCCTTCTTCTACTTTTAAATGATCATATTTTTTATCTAACATTTTATCCCTTCTTTCATAAAAATAAAACGAGTAATCATTCCGTAAAGGACGAATTACTCGTGGTACCACCTTAATTTATAGCAAAAGCTACCTTGATACTTTAACGCAGTTATACGTAATTTCCTACTATTATTTCAGAAAAAATGCTCCCAAGCTACCTTCAATTACTAATTCATGCAAATTCTCACCTATCATTTGCTCTCTTTAATAAATTAGTAATTTACTCCTCTTGTTCATCACAGTTATTTATATAATATCAAAAACAAAATATTAATTCAATATCATATTTTAAATTATTTCATCATTTCTTTTATTTCATTTGTTGTTTCTTCTACATCAAGTCTTTGAAATAATGGTATTCCTTTTTCAATAACTTTAGTACTATTACAAGCACCATACATAGCAGATTCTAGTGTTCTATATTGTTCTTCTATTCCTAATTGATCTAATATATTTTTAGATGTGTCTGGTATAAATGGATTTATGTAAATAGCAAATATTCTTAAATTTTCAACTAAATGATACATTACCGATTTTAGTTTTTCATGATTTTCTTCTGATTTAGCTAAAATCCATGGTTCTGTTTGATCAATATATTTATTTGCTTTTGTAATTAAATTAAATAAATTTGATAACGAATTACTTATATATATTTTTTCAAAATCATTTTTAAAATTATTTATTGAATCTTTAACTACATTTTCTATTTCTTCATCGTAATCAGTTTTTTCTTTAAATGAATTATCTATTTCACCATTAAAATATTTATTAATCATTGCTATTGTCCTATTAAGTAAATTACCTAAATCATTGCACAAATCTGAATTATATCTTTCTACAAATGTTTCTGGGGTAAATTCACTATCTGTCCCATAATTCATTAATTTAAGTAAAAAGTATCTAACCGCATCTACACCAAATTTATCAGCAAGTACATCAGGGTAAATCATGTTTCCTTTTGACTTACTCATTTTTCCATCTTTCATTACAATAAATCCATGTGAATATAGTTTTTTAGGTGTATCTATACCTAAAGACATTAGAAATATTGGCCAATATATTGCATGGAATCTTACTATATCTTTTCCTATTATTTGTATATCAGCTGGCCAGAAAGATTTGAATTCGCTATCATTTTCAGTTAAATAGCCAAGCGAAGTAATATAGTTTGTAAGTGCATCTAGCCATACATATATTACATGTTTTGGATCATTAGGAAGTTTTATTCCCCAACTAAATGTTGTTCTTGAAATACATAAATCTTCTAAACCGGGTTTAATAAAATTATTCATTATTTCTTCTTTTCTAAATACAGGTTCTAAAAAGTTCGGATTTTTTTCATAGAATTCTTCTATTTTAGATTGATATTTTTTAATATTAAAGAAATAGCACTCTTCTTCAGTTAAATTAACTTCTCTACCACAATCTGGACATTTTCCATCTACCAATTGAGTTTTTGTGAAAAATGTTTCACATGGTACACAATACCAACCGCTATAATGACCTTTATATATATCGCCATTATTACACATTTTTTCATATATTTTTAAAACAATTTCTTCATGCTTTTGATTTGTAGTTCTTATAAAATCATGTTGACTAATATTTAATTTTTCCCAAAGATTTATAGCATTTTTTGCCATTTCATCCACATATTCTTGTGGTGTTTTCCCTGCTTCAATAGCTTTGGTTTCTATTTTTAATCCATGTTCGTCAAGTCCTGTTGTAAATTTAACATTATATCCTTCCATTCTCTTATAACGAATTAAAATATCTTGAATCGTTTCATCCAAAGCATGCCCCATATGCAATTTCCCAGTAATATTTGGTGGTGGAATCACAATTGTATATGGCTCTTTAGATCTATCATCAGAAGGCTTAAAATAACCATTCTTCTCCCAATCTTCATATATCCTTTCCTCAAAATCTTTTGGATTATACTTTCCTTCCAATTCATGTTTACTCCCCATTTTTCTCTCCTCCTTATTTTTTGTCCTTTAGGGACGTTGTTTCATGGACAAAAATGTCCATAGGGACACATATTCTCTTTTTCTATTGTACCTTCTAATTCATTCAAAAAAGTCTTACCCTATCCTAAGGGCAAGACTTACTTCTCACGGTACCACCTTATATGATAAATAGTAATATTATTTATCCTTAACTTGCTTTTTAACGTTAGCGAAACGGATACAACTACTTATACTATTCATCATATCAACTCCAAAGCTACCTTCCATTTCCTTTACTATTAGAAGCTCTCAGCAGGTTACTTCTATTCTCTGTTATAGTCTCTAAAAATGTACTCCTCTTTTTCTTCGTTTTTCTATTATGTTTTCTATATTAACATATTTTATACATTTTTGCAAGATTTTGTTTATTTTTTTTTGAAAAAGACTGGGGAATCAATCTTCCCCAGTCTCATTCGTAAGCATAGTTTAGCACCATGCCCATGTTGTTTTTTCCTTCAAATACCGTCCAAGTGTTCCTTCAAAGTATTTTCCTCTCCAGTTATCTCTTTGAAAATGCTCCACCTTCGCCCGTTTTTCAATGGGACAACCTTCTTTATCCACATTTACTCTGTCCCTTACGGTAAACCGGATCGCTTTTTCTTTTTCTGGCACGAAGAGAATGAATCCATTTAGTCGTTCCGGCAATACATATCCCTTTATCTCGGAATTCTGTATAATGATCTGAACCAAAAACGCTTTCCTCTTTTTTCCTCCGATGGTTATCTTTTCAGATTTTCCAACGCGTATCTCTGCCTCTTTACAGAAATACATTTCGAGAAAATGTCTTACATTCCTCTTCCTTGAACTTAATACTCTCCGAAAAAACTCTTTGTTGTTCATAGCTTTTCCTCCATTTTGTAGTGTTTGAACAATCTTATACTCTGCTTCTTGCATTATGTTAATTTTACCATATTCTAAAATCCTTGTCAATTTATGCAATCACCTTTATTATATCAAAAAGATTATAAAAAGAAGATCTTTTTCACTTTAGACCTTCTTCCTTCTTATTTTTATCCCATTAATTATATTATATAAAGAAATATACCAAAAAAACACCTATGATAGATACTACAAAACCTACTATCTTTAACCATTTAACGCCTTCATTTTGATCTCCAAAACTAAACCACTTTTTTGCCATATCACGTGCACTATAAACAACGGTAACACCAACGGCTGCTAATAAAAATCCTATCATTACAAATACCATTTCCATCTATTTATGATCCCTTCTTTAAAAGAATTCTACTGTATATTTACATTCAAATTCTTGCTTTGGTGGAAGTAAAATAATATCTCCTTTTTGTCTAAACACACCTGATCCATTTACCGTATCTGCAGTCGTTTTCCATGGCTCTATGCATATGAATGGTGCATTTGCTTTTGACCAAATAGCTAAATATGGGAAACCTGTATAATCCATTGTTAGTACTGTTTTATCTGGGTCCTTCGTTTTTAAGCTTATTTTTGTAGATTTTAGACCTTTCATAATAACTGCATCATTATTAAAAGTACTTGGCGTAATAGTAATTCTTTTTTTATCATCCATTATATTTTTTGCATATTCTGTTCCTACTAATCCATCTACTAAATATAAAAAGTGAATTTTATCTTCTTCTTCCTCAAATTCTAAATAGTAGTTTTCTTTTTTTAAATCTTCTAAATTGATTTGAAATGCGGGATGCCCTCCTATTCCAAATGGCATATCTACATCTCCATCGTTAACTACCTTATATATAGTAGTCAATTTATTTTCATCCAATCGATAAGTAACAAATAAAGAAAACTCATATGGAAACTTATCCATCAATTTTTTATTACTTTTTAATACATAGGAATGAAAATTATCTAGTTTCGTAATTGGCTCAAATTCCATATCTCTTGCGAAACCATGTTGTGGCATCTCATAAGTCTTTCCATTAATAATCGTTTGATTTTTCTTAGATTTTCCTACTGTCGGAAATAAAACAGGCCAATGTCTTTTCCAGTATACTCTTCCATTACTATCTATGCAATCTTGTCCTTGGTGTATTTTTTCTTCTCCATCTAATTTAAAGCTAATTAATTCAGCTCCCATCTTCGAAGTTAAGATTTGTGTATGCATAAGTAACGACTCCTTTTACTTCTATTTTTACATTTTTATTTCATTTTATTCTTCTTTATCATATTGTTTTTTTATGTAAATGTCAATAGTTTTCCGCTATTCTATTTGGTTTTCTTCTGTATATGGATTTAATTTTTTTTCTTCCAATTGCTTTTTCCTTTTTTTGAATTCTTTAAGTAAGTAATTTACCGCTTCTACTTCTTTTATATTTTGCCTATTCATTGCTCGATGTAATTTAGTTTCTATCCATTTCTCATAATAAGCTATAGGATCTGTTTGCTCTAATCGCTCTAATTTTTCTAACTCCTGATAAATTTCTTTTGTCCAATTTTGCATTATATTATATTTTCCATTTTCTACTTGCAATTGATCATCAAATCTTTCCACTAATTTTTTATTAAAATACATTCCATCTTGTGTAAATAGAATCATCGGCAAAGGGCACTCATTTTCTCCTGCTTTTCCTATTTTCTCGGTTTGCATCCTTTCTAATTCTTCTGCTAACATATGCTCTACTTCTTTTTCATATACCCCATCACAATAATTTTCAGAACAATCATTTAATACTACAAATCGATAGAACTGCTTATAAGTATCTTTTGCTTTTTCTATTAACGATTCTTTTTGTAATTTCAAATCAACTTGATGTATTTGCCTAAAATATTGTTTAAATTTAAAGTATAAAATACCTCTGACTACCTCTTCTTTATCCTCTATTCCATAATAAAAAAATCTTGGAAAGTTTTGTTCTGATAGTTCCACATTTTCTTTATTCTCTTCTTCTCTTTTCTCTCTTACTTTTTCCCATATTGCTACATATTCTTGTCCATTTTCTTTTTCTAAAATTTGTAATCTTTTTAGTTCATCATAGATCTGCTTCTTAGCGTTTACACCCCCTTTTCTTCCTTCGCTTTCTTTTGCAGTTTCATCTTTCTCAAACTGATCTATATACTCTCTTGAAAAACAAAGTCCTTTTTCCGTTATTTTCAAAACAGGTTGTGTAATAACTTCTTTTTCAGATACATGAACCTGGCGCCCATTAAGCTCTTGTAATTTTTCCCATATTACCTCTATCGTGTCATAAGATTGTTCTGGATCATCATGAAAGATACTAAAACGATAAAATTGTTCCCATACTTCTTTTACTTGTTGTACTAATATTCTTATTTGCTCTTTTAATTTTTCTTCTCCTAAGATTTCATCTGTACTTTCTTCTTGTAGCTTCTTCCATTCAAAATATACAATAGACTCTAATATAGCATTTTGATCCGCTTTATCTATTTGATGATAGAAAATTTCTCCAATTTTTACTCCCACTTTTATCACTTCTTACCTTTTTTGCTTTTTCTATATTGTTTTCTCTTGTATTTTTATAATTCTATCATTCCTTTTTGGAATTTCTTTTGTATTAAGCCCTTTAATCTTGTATTCTTCTCCAATTGCATTTTTGGATCTTCCTGTTCTATATGAATTGCTAATGCTTGTACTTGTTTTAAAATTGGCATATCTTCGAATAAATTGGCTATTTTAAATTCTGGCAAACCATGTTGTTTCGTTCCAAAAAATTCTCCTGTTCCTCTTAGCTCCAAATCCTTTTCTGCAATAATAAATCCATCATTTGTACTTTGCATAATTTGCATTCTCTGCCTTACTACATCAGAATGACTATTATATTTTAGTATACAGTAGGATTGATATTCCCCTCTTCCAACACGCCCTCTTAACTGATGCAATTGTGCAAGTCCAAATCTTTCTGCATTTTCTACTATCATAATACTTGCGTTTGGTACATTCACCCCTACTTCTATTACTGTTGTAGAGACTAGAATGTCTATGTTCCCTTGTTTAAATTGCTTCATGATTTCATCTTTTTCTTTTGGTCTCATTTTTCCATGTAAAACAGCAACTCTATATTCTTGAAACAGCTCTTTTTCATATTTCTCTGCTAATTCTACTACTGCTCTTGCTTTAATTTCTTCATTTTCTTCTACCAATGGACATACTACATAGACTTGTCTTCCTTCTTCGATCTGCTTTTTTATAAAGATGTTAACTCTTTCTTCCATTGATTTTGTAACAGCAAAAGTATCTATATTCTTTCTATTGGGAGGTAATTCATCTATGATAGAAATGTCTAGGTCTCCATATAAAATTAATGCTAGTGTTCTTGGAATTGGCGTTGCTGTCATAACTAATACATCAGGATTTTCTCCCTTGGCAATGATCGTTCCCCTTTGTTTTACTCCAAATCTATGTTGCTCATCTGTTACAACTAATCCTAATTTTCGAAATACTACATTTTCTTCTAACAAGGCATGTGTACCAATTAAAATGTCTATTTCCCCTTTTTCTAACTTTTCTAATATTTCTTCTTTTCTTTTTTTCGTTACACTACCAATTAACAATTCACATTTTATATTCCATTTCGATAAAATGGATTCAAAACTTTCTAAATGCTGTGCCGCTAAAATAGCCGTTGGTGCCATAATAGCTACTTGATATCCGCATTTTACTGCCTTATAGGCTGCTACTACAGATACAACTGTTTTTCCGAGACCCTACATCTCCTTGTAGCAATCGATTCATTGGTTTTTCTTGTTCCATATCATAATCAATTTCTTCTAACACTTTTAATTGTGCCTTTGTTAAACGAAAAGGTAATTCATTTATTACATCTGACATATGTACTTCTTTGCTATAACAAATCCCTATTTGTTCTACTGTCTCATTTTTTAAACTCATCAGAGCTAGTTGCATGGATAATAATTCTTCAAATACCAATCTCTTTCTTGCTTTTTCAAATTCTGTAAAATCCTTTGGAAAATGAATCTCATAAATTGCTTTATTAATTTCTTCTAAAACATAATCTTTTTTTATATATTCTGGTAAAGTCTCTGCTAGTTTTCCCCTTACTATTTCTAATCCATTTTCTATAATCTTTCGAATCGTATTTTGTGATAATTGATATGTAAGTGGATAAATTGGTATGATCTTTCCTGTATTTTTAGACATATTTTGATCATCAAAAACAGGCGAGTTCATTTCCACTTTTCCATACTTTATAGAAACTTTTCCATAAAATTTATATGTTTTTCCTATTTCAAATCTATTCTTTAAGTAGCTTTGATTAAACCATGTAATTGTACAAGTTCCTGATCCATCACGTACAATTAGTTTATAAATTGTCATACTTTTTCGGATTCTTGCTTCACTAATTCTAGAAACAGCAATCGCTTCTATTAGTGCCTCTTCTCCTTCTTCTAATTCTGCAATTGGTTTTGGTTTTCCTCTATCCTCATATTCTCTGGGATAATAAGTTATTAAATCCTCTAAAGTGTATATATTTAGCTTATTTAATAATTTTGCTCTAGTAGGTCCTACCCCTCTTATATATTGTACTTCTTTTTTTAGTTCCTGCATTTTAATCTCCTTTCTTTTATTTGAAAGTAAAATGCTTTTTATGATTCCTATTGTAACATGATTTTTTCACTTTTTAAAGAACTTCTTTTTATATTTTAAAAAATAAATAAAAAAACATTTTATAAAACTGTTTCTTTTTTCTTCATCTTGGCATATAATAAGCATTATAAAATGTAAGATATGACTATGTCCTATGTTTTTTATTATATAAAGCGAGGTGCTTTTTTATTATGAAAACTTATAAATTAGCTGTAGTTGGTGCTACAGGTGTTGTTGGGAGAACAGTTCTAAAAGTGTTGGAAGAGAAAAAACTTCCTATTTCAGAATATGTTCTTTTTGCTTCTAAACGATCTGCTGGTAAAAAAATTCCTTTTATGGGAAAAGAATATTTCGTAGAAGAATTAACAGAACATGCTTTTGACTCTGGATTTGATTTTGCCATATTTTCTGCTGGAGCAAATACAGCAAAAAAATACGCTCCTATTGCTGCTTCAAAAGGATGCATTGTTGTCGATAATAGTAGTGCTTTTCGTATGGATAAAGATGTTCCATTAGTTGTTCCAGAAGTAAATCCTGAGGAAGCCCTAAATCATCATGGCATTATTGCAAATCCTAATTGTTCTACTATTCAAGCAGTAGTTGCTCTAAAACCACTAGAAGATGCTTATCACATAAAAAGAATTGTTTATTCTACTTATCAAGCTGTATCTGGAGCAGGCTCTAAAGGAATTGCAGACTTAGAAAATGGTATTATACATAGGCAGGATGAAGATCTTTCTTATCTTCAAAAATTTCCTTATCCTATTTTTAATAACTGTCTTCCACATATTGATGTTTTCTTAGATAACGATTATACCAAAGAAGAAGAAAAAATGATAAATGAAACTAGAAAGATTTTAAAAAGACCAGATTTACGTATTACCGCTACTGCGGTTAGAGTTCCTGTTTTTAATTCTCATAGTGAGTCTATCAATATAGAATTTGAAAAAGATTTTACGATAGAAAATGTTAAAAAATGCTTAAAAACTGGTCCTGGAATTGTCGTTCAAGATGATCCTACTTGTAATCTATATCCCCTAGCTACTCATGCTACTGGACATGATGAGGTGTTTGTAGGTAGAATTAGAAGAGATGAAAGTGTTTCTTCTGGTTTAAACCTTTGGGTAGTAGCTGATAATATTCGAAAAGGGGCTGCTTCTAATGCTATTCAAATTGTAGAAGAACTTATAAAGAATAATAAAGAAGATCTATAAAAATCTCTAAAAAGTATTTTCTTTTTACACACTTTATTTTATAATTTATTTCATAGAAAATATAATTATATTTCCTATATCTAAATGCCTTTTAGAAAGAAGGATTAAATATGAAAAAAATATTATTTAAAGGATGTGGCACAGCCATCGCCACTCCATTTACAGAAGATGGTGTTAATTTTGAAGAATTTAAGAAATTATTAGAATTTCAAATTGCAGAAGGTGTAGATGCCATTATTGTTTGTGGTACAACTGGAGAAAGTTCTACTATGACAGAGCAAGAGAGAAAAGAGACTATACGATGTGCTGTAGATACTGTTGCAGGTCGTATTCCTGTTATTGCTGGTACAGGTGGTAATAATACAAAATCTGCTATTGAAATGTCTAAATATGCAGAATCTATTGGTGTGGATGGTCTTTTAGTAGTTACCCCTTATTATAATAAAACCACACAAGCAGGTTTAATTGCACATTACACAGCTATTGCTAATAGCGTTCATACCCCTATTATCCTATATAATGTACCTAGTAGAACTGGTGTGAATATCCTACCTGAGACTTGTTTAGCTTTATCTAAAATAGATAATATTGTAGCTATTAAAGAAGCTTCTGGTAACATTTCTCAAGTTGCTAAAATAGCATCTTTATGTGGAGATAATCTAGCTATCTATTCTGGAAATGATGATCAAATTATTCCTATTTTATCTCTTGGTGGGTTAGGCGTTATCTCTGTTCTATCTAACATAGAACCTCATTTTACACATCAAATGGTAATAGACTTTTTAGACGGTAATGTTCAAAAAGCAAAAGAAGCACAATTAAAATGCCTACCTCTTGTAGATGCACTATTTTGTGAAGTAAATCCAATTCCTGTAAAAGCTGCTCTTTGTATGAAAGGTTATGACTTTGG
>ENA-ORLW01003723-ORLW01003723.1-human-gut-metagenome-genome-assembly--contig:-NODE-3723-length-11108-cov-2.248663_pt1 | contig 11108 bp, 13 predicted proteins | sample MGYA00243017_ERZ508829 | MGnify/ENA primary metagenome ERZ508829 (study PRJEB26277, sample SAMN04329776) | human gut metagenome | biome: human-associated habitat | host: Homo sapiens | place: USA... | reverse complement strand
CGCCATGATCCGCAAGGCTCACGCTGCAGAGCCGGCTGCGGATTAAGCCCAAAGGCCTCCCGCCGGATGTTTGCCGGCGGGAGGCGCAACCCCTGTAACATATAACTGCAGAGTGGAGGCAACTATGCAATTGGTACAGTATGTTCTGACGTTCGGCAAATTGTTGAAACAGGACCAGCGCGGCGTTACGGCCATTGAATACGGCATCCTTGCCGCGGGCGTGGCCGTGTTGATCGGTTCGCTGGTGGCTTCGGACGGCACATTTTCACAGACGCTCAGTTCTGTTTTTCAAAACATTCTTAATCAGCTGCCGCAGGCGGAATCAAAATAATGCCCTGGTATCTGGCGGCGGTGGCCTCTGCTGCCGTGGTCTGGGCAGCGGTCAGCGACGCGCTGCGTTATCGTATCCCCAATGCCTGCATTTTGGTTTTGTTGGGGATTGCCGCCGCACACGCCGCCACCCAGGGCTCCTTTGCGGTGCTGGGGATTAAAGAGGCATTGGCGGTTTTTCTGCCCGGATGCCTGCTGTTCTACGGCAAGGCTTTGGGGGGTGGGGACGTCAAGCTCGCCACGGCCTGCATGTTGCTGCTGCCCGGCAGACTGTGGTCGTTTTTGATTGTCATGAGCGTTCTGGGGGGCCTGCTGGCCGTCGCCTATCTGGTCTGCCGACTGTGCACCAGGCGCACCTCCAGATATCTGCCTTACGGAGTGGCCATAGCCGGGGCCGCATTGCTTGAATTTTGCGGCCTGACCATGGTCTGAAGCCGTTCGGAAAGACCTGTGGGGATTTTTAAGTGAAAATAAAAATGAAATTCATAGTGTATTCTGTGGGAGCTGTGGCCCTTATGGCGCTGCTTCTGTCCATGGGCCGCTCCTTCGGGTTTATGACTTCAGAAGGGCCCAAGCAGGTGCGCCACTATCTGGCGGTGGTGCGTGACCTGAGCGTGGGCGATTTTCTGGAAGCCAAGGATCTGGAGTGGCGGCCCGCATCCCCGGCCCTGTCGGCAGAGGCTGCGGCGGCGTACACGCCCAAGGGCAGCCTCAATCTCTCCGACCTGGCCGGGGCAGTTTTGCGCAGCAGTGTTTCCCGCGACAGCTTCCTGTCCGTCCACGACTATATCAAGCCTGGAGAATCCGCCTTTCTCGCCGCTGTGCTGCGGCCGGACAAAAGGGCCATCACCATCAGGGTGGACGACGTGACCGGCGGGGCCGGACTTATCCGCCCCGGCAACCAGGTAGACGTGATCCTTTCCGGCAAGCTGGAAACCGGCGGCGGTCTCAAGGGCCTGCCTTCGGCCAAGACCCTGCTTACGGACGTGCGCGTTATTGCCGTCAATCGGGATGTGGACCCGCGGGCCGTGAGCGCTGCGGACGAGAAGGACAAAATCGTCAAAGGCGGCAGCCAGGATATTTCGCGGGGCACGGTGACGCTTGAGGTTTCTCCCCTTGAAGTGGAGCTTGTTACTGTGGCGCGTAAGCTGGGCGAACTTTCGCTGAGCCTCAGAAGCCTGGAGAACGGCGTGGCCTCGCGGAGAGTGTCCGCGCGGATCACCAAGGCCGACGACATTGTAAAAATTGCCGGTCCCGGGGCCAACGTGGTGACCATTTACGGCACAGAGGTCAACAAGTCCTCCACCAAATAACCCCGTAAAAATATGCTGTTGCCGCCGCAGCGGCAGCGGTTGGCGTCTGAATCCGGGCGGCGTCGGCAGGGGCGCCGCAGAACGTCAATCTTTTTTTCCGTAAAGGATGCTTCATGCGAGTGTTAACTCTTATGGCCGCGCTGTTGACGACCATTATTTTTGGCGTCGAGGCGCAGAGCGCGGGGCGTGTGCAGTCCCCCACAACCACCGTGTCCGTCGCCGTGAGCAAGGGGGTGCTCATTTCCCTGCCTGAAGCGGCCAAGACCGTTTTTGTGGCGGACCCGGAAGTGGCCAGCTTTCAGGTGGCGGGCGAACGGCGGGTGCTGGTTTTTGGGCGCATGCCGGGTCAGACTACCGTATTTGCCCTTGGGGAAAGCGACGACCCCATTTACAGCGCCAACGTCACGGTGGCGTACGACACCAGCCTTATGCACGCGGCGCTGCGGCGGGAATTTCCCTCTCTGAATCTGAAACTCACCCCAGTGTACGACGGCGTGGCCGTCAGCGGCAAAGTGCCCAGTGCTGAAACCGCCGCCCAGGTCATCGCCATGCTGGATTCTTTTGTGCGTGTGCCGGCCGCGGCCACCGGCAACGCCGCCAATACGGCGGAATCCTCCAATAAGGAAGGGGACGGAGACACCACGCCTTCGGGCGCGGGCACCGGATCCGGCACTCTTTCCACGCGCAACGCCAAGATTATCAACCGTCTTACGATAACCATGCCTACCCAGGTCACCATCAGGGTACGTGTGGCCGAAGTGAGCCGGACCCTTTCCGAGCAGTTGGGGGTCAAATGGCAGTTCGGGCGGGAGGCTTTTCTTGGTGGCGAAAAGCTGCTGGTGGGGCTTTCCGGCAGCGCTGTCAGTTCCGGCGTGACCTTTGCCACCAGCACGGGCATTACGGGCTCAACCGGGGGGATGCCTGTGGATCTGGGCGTGCTTATCGACGCCTTGGCCCTGGAAAACCTTGTTTCCATCCTGGCGGAGCCCAACCTTTCCGTTATGTCCGGCGAAACGGCCAATTTCCTGGCCGGCGGCGAGATACCCTTTCCTACCTCTGACGGCGATGGCGGCACTGGAGTGGACTTCAAGGAATTTGGCGTGCTGCTGGGGGTTACGCCCACCATCCTTTCGCCCAACCGCATCAGCCTGCGCCTGCGGCCGGAAGTGAGCGAGCCTTCCACCGCCAACGGCGTGGTTATTCAGGGGGCGGTGGTGCCAGGGTTCACCACCCGCAGGGCCGAAACCACAGTGGAACTGGCTTCGGGCCAGAGCGTGGCCATCGGCGGCCTGCTGCAGAACTCCATCACCAATGAGGTCAGCAAAATTCCTTTGCTGGGCGATATTCCCATTATCGGCGCCCTGGCCCGCTCCAAGGCCTTCAAACGTGGCGAGACCGAGCTGGTCATCATTGCCACGGCCTATATCTCCGAACCGTCGGACGCGGCTCTGGACATCCCCAACGCCAATATTGACGTGCCCAATTTTTTCAACCGCATGTTCCTGGGGCAAAACCCCAGGGTCAGCGCGGGCTCGCTGCGTCCCGCGGATTTCATCTATTATTAGGCAATCTGGGGGGTTGGCGTTGTTTAATGGCGGGCGGGGCCGCCCGCGTAAGGACAGAGGATTCGGGAGGATACGGTGAAAAAAATATCTTTAGTGCTTCTCTGCCTGCTTATGGCGGCGGGCTGCGCCAGGCGCACTTCCGTGCCGCAGAATCAGATGGTCTGGATCAGGGAAGATGTGCCCTGCGTGTTGACCGGCATGCCGGAAGATACCCAGCGGCGGGTTTTGGCCGAAACAATCAAGGCCCTCCGCAGTGGCGATATTTCGGCCGTTATTGCCGCCGGGCCCGATGCGGACCCGCGCAGCCCGGAGCGGGTGCGCGCCACCCTCACGGCTTTGCAGGTTGCCCCACAACGCATTGTGCTGACGCCTTCCACGGGCGACTACCTGGGCGTGACCTTTACCGTGCAGCGTCTGGTGCAGGCCCGGGTGCGGGAGTCTTTTTGGGACCCTTACTGGTTTAACCGCAATGCCGTGGACCCGGAATTCGGGCGGGCCATGGAGGCCAACCTGGGCCGGCAGTATGTGGAAAAACGCCAGCTTGATGTTCCTGAAAGCCTCAGCGACCCCAACCCTGTGGCGGCGGTGGGCGCTGTAGACCGCTACCAGGGCGGCAAGGTGCGGGGGCTTTCGGACCAGTCTGTTGAAGTCGGCACATCAGGACAATAGGGGAAGCAATGAGCAACGCGTTTGAAGGGCGGGGCGAAGACGCCGCGCAGATGTTTCAGGAAGAAGGGCTCAAAACGGCGCTGCTGTTGTCGGGCGAAACGGCTTTTGCCCAGATTCGGCCCGGCCTTGAGGCAGGCTGCATCCCCGTGGGGTTTTGTCTGGATGTGGGGGCAAAGACAGATTTTCTCAAGCACCTGACGCCGGCCAACCTGGCGGGTCATTGCGCCGTGGTGCTCGATGTTTCCCGCCAGGGTTCGCCCCTGGCGCTGCTGCGCGAGCTGCGGGAGCGCTGCCCCGCCCAGATGAAGATCGTGGCCATCGGCAGCGCCAATGACCTCGGATTCTATCGGCAGGCTTTGGCCGCCGGCGCGGATGAATATTTTGCGCAGCCCCTGCCCGTGGACGAATTGCTGCAGGCCATGCGGACGCTGCTTAACCTGGACGCTGCGGCCTGCCCCTTGCGCCTGGGCCGCATGGTCGCCGTGTTCGGCACGCACGGCGGCGCCGGGGCGGGTACGGTGGCGGCAGGGCTGGCCCAGATGTTTGCGCTGGAGCACGGCCGCAGCACGGCGCTGGTGGACTCCAATACCCTTTCCCCCACGGCGGGCAGCGCCGTGGGCAGCGATTTGCCCGGAAACCTGGGTCTTCTGCTGGACGAAGCTGAGGAAATAGACAGCGTGCTGGTAGATCAGATCATCCAGCGCCCCGTGGAGAACCTTGCCCTGCTGGACGGTTATGACGGCATAGACGTGCAGCGCTCCATCAAACCCGCCAATGTGGAGGCCCTTATCGAGCTTCTGGGCAACCGCTACCGCTACCAGGTCTGGCGGGTCAACGGCGGGTCGGGCGCGCTGAAGCCCCTGGTGCTCAAGCAGGCGGATATTGTGCTGCTGGTGCTGGGGGGAGCGGTGCCGGCGGAGTCTTTTGAAGATCTTACTGGACGTAAAATACATTTTACCATCCCATACCAAAAGACTTTTGGCGAAGATCAGTTGAAGAATGTTCGCTTTAATCAGCCTTCTCACTGTATGCATAAAATTTTTTCGTCCATAACAAATGATATTCTTGGCGTGCAGTGTCATCACTGCAGTTGGCTGCGGAGGCTCTTTAAATGAGTATGAGCAGGCAGAACAAGATTTCTGATGAAACGCACCAGCGTATCCGCACCTATATTATCGAGCAGGTGGACGCCGAAAGTGCGCTCAAAATGGACCCCCGCGTGCTGGAGCGCACCGTGGGTAAAATTGTGGCTGAGGCCGTAGCGGAAATGCGGCTGTTTCTTAATGGCTACGAACAGCGTGCGCTGACTCGTGAGATCGTGGACGATATGGTGCGGCTGGGGCCCATTCAGCCTTGCATGGACGACCCGCAGGTCAACGACGTGCTGGTCAACGGCACGGATCAGGTGCTGGTGGAGCGCGCGGGCAAGCTGGAGCTCACCAAGCACAAGTTTCGCGACCACAACCACCTGCTCAACCTGGCCCAACGCATTGCCAGCGCCGTGGGCAGGCGCATAGACGAATCTTCGCCCATGGTGGACGCCCGCCTGGCCGACGGCAGCCGCGTGAACATCGTGGGGCCGCCCCTGGCCCTGGACGGCATCTACATTTCCATCCGTAAATTTTCCCGTACGGTCATGACCCTGGATTCGTATGTGGAAAAGGGCTGCATGTCCCGGCGTATGGCGGATTTTCTGCACCTTGCGGCCAAAGCGCGGCTGAACATTCTGGTTTCCGGCGGCACGGGGTCGGGCAAGACCACCATGCTCAATGCCCTTTCGCAGCACATTTCGCGCTCCGAGCGCATCATCACCATTGAGGACGCGGCGGAACTGCGCCTGGACCAGCCCTTTGTCATCCGGTTGGAAACGCGCCCGCCCAGCATTGAAGGCAAGGGCGAGGTGACCCAGCGCGACCTTTTGCGCAACGCCCTGCGCATGCGGCCCGACCGCATTCTGCTGGGCGAAGTGCGTGGCGCCGAAGCCTTTGACATGCTTCAGGCCATGAACACGGGTCACGACGGTTCCTTGTCCACCGTGCACGCCAACACGCCAGAGGATGCCCTGCTGCGGCTGGAGAACATGCTCAATATGGGCGCGCACGCCATGACCTCCGCCCTGGTGCGGCGTCAGCTTTCCAGCGCGTTGGATCTGCTGGTGCAGGTAGAGCGCGACATTACGGGCATGCGGCGCGTTACGCACATTTCCGAAGTGGTGGCTGAAGGGCCGGACGATGTGGCCTGCCGACACATCTTTGCGTTCCGGCGTAAGGCCGAGGGCGGCGGAGAATTTGTGCGCACAGACTACCAGCCGGACTATGACCGCAAAATGATGGCCTCTGAAGTGTACGAAGCCTATCAGGAGGTGATCGGCCGTGACGCTTACTGAACTGCTGCTCATTCTGCTGGTGCTGACGCTGGTGTTGTTTTTTCTGCGCATGAGCCGGCAGCGCAAAAAAAACGCGCTCTACGCGCGGCTGGATTTTCTGCGTCCTGCCCAGAAGGCGGAGGCCGGCACAAGTCGTATCCCCTGGCAGGAGCTGTCCAAACCAGAGGTGCGCATTGCCGCCGCAGGCGTGGTTGTTTCTCTGGCCGTGGCCTTTTTCTTTAATCTGCCGGTCTGGAGTCTGGTGCTGCTGCTCTGCATCGTTTGCCCGGCGGCCTGGTTTCTGGTTCGTCGGTACCGTCTGCGGCGCTTTCGGGCGGAGTTCGCGGAGCGCTTCCCTGCGGCCGTGGACAGCCTCACCCGCGCGGTTCAGGCAGGCGTCCCGCTGGAGCGGGCCCTGGCTTCCATCGGGGCCATCTTTGAGGGTGAAATGGCCCACCGCTTTCAGCACCTGGTGCAGCAGATGGAGATAGGCGTTTCCTTCAAGGAGGCCCTGGACGCCTTTGCCGCAGGGCTGGATTTGCCGGACGTGGACTATTTTTGCGCCGTGCTTGTGCTGCACCGCGAAACCGGCAGTCAGATCACCCCCATGCTCCTTTCCTTAAGCAGAACTCTGAGCGAGAGGCGAGTGGTTGCCCGCAAGCTCAAGGCTCTTACGGCGGAATCGCGCGCGGCCGCCAGGGTGCTGTCTTTTCTGCCCCTGTTCATCATCGGTCTGCAGGCGCTGCTTAACCCGCAGCAACTGCAGTTTCTTATCAACGATCCTCTGGGACGCATCGTTATTGGGTACTGCACGCTGAGTATGGCTGCGGGCATCCTGATTATCCGGCGCATGTCCCGCTTGTCGGATTAGCTATGCGTTTGCACCACATCCTTCTTTTTGTGCTCCCTGTGGCGGCCGTGTTGCTGTATGGCGTGGCCGCGCGGCGCATGCGCCGCGCCCGCGTGCTGCACCGCCTGCTTCGGCAGACGGAAGGCGCTGCGCAGGAGAAAAAAAAGAACACGGAATGGCAGATCTGGCTTAAGGCTTTGGCCGTTCCCCTGGCGGGCAGAAAAGAACGGGCCGCCCTGAGCGAAAAACTTGTCTGGGCGGGGTTGCGCACCAACTGGGCTTTGGACGCTTTTTTGGCGGGCAAGCTGTTGCTGGTGCTGCTGACCGTGGCGGCCGGGTATTTCTTTTTTGAAATTCAGATAACGCATCTGCTGGCCCGCCCCTTTGCCTTGCTCAAATATCTGGTGACCATATTTGTGGCGGCCCGTCTGCCGGATTGGTGGCTGGCCAATCAGGTCAAAAAACGGCGCGCCAAAATCAGCCAGAGCGTGCCGCAGGCCATCGACCTGCTGACCATCTGCGTGGAGTCCGGCGTCAGCCTGGAAGAATCTTTTGGCCGCGTGGCCACCAACATTGTCGCCCGCGCGCCGGAGATCGCCCAGGAGCTCGGCACCACCCGCTCGGAAATGCTGGTGATCAACCGGAATGAAGCGCTGAAGCGGCTGGAAAAACGGTGCGGCGTGCGTGAGCTGGAAAAGCTGGCCGGCACGCTCACCCAGTCCCTGCAGTACGGCACGCCCATTGTGGAAGCCCTGCGCGGCATCGCGGCCGAAAGCCGCGCCGAGCAGATGTCCAGCCTGGAGGAAAAGGCCGGCAATATTGCCGCCCGTGTAGGAGGCGGCTATGCGCATTGTGTATTGTCTTGTTCTGGCTCTGCTCATGACCGGCTGCGCGTCCAGCCACTCAACCCAGAGGGCTGACGCCAACCTGGCGCAGCTGGACAATTCCTGGGAGTCCAACCTGCGCATCATCAAGGCCGCCGAGGCCAGCGGCTCCGAGGATGTGGCGCTGAACACGGCCCTGAAAGAGCTGCAGACCCGCCCCAAGAACGATGAGGCCCGCATTGTGGCCGCCAGGCTGCAGACGCGCAAGGGGCGTCCCAAACAGGCCTTGACCCTGCTGGAGGCCCTCTCCGGGCCGCCCTCGGCCGAGTCCTGGCTGGAAAGGGGCCGGGCCTTGCTGGCTATGGAAAAGATTTCCGAAACCGGCGAGGCGCTCAAAAACGCCGTGGATACCAAGCCCTCCCCGGCCGTTATGCGCGAGGTGCTCAAGCTGCAGGCCATTTGCCTGGATATTGCGGGCAAGCACAACGATGCGCAGGGCATTTACACCGACCTGCTGGCGGAAAAAGACGAGCCCGGCGTGCGCTATAATCTGGGCAGATCATTTTATGCCAGTAAAAAGTACAGCGATGCCGTCACCGCGCTTATGCCCATTGTGGAGGTGAAGCTCCTGCCGCAGGCGCGGTTGCTGGCCGCTGCGGCCATGGTCAAAAGCAATGACCGTCAAGGGGCGCGCAGCCTGCTGGAAGGCCATGTGCCCGCCGCTGAGATCGACAAGATTATCGGAGGCGTCAGGTCATGACGCGCCTGTGGCGGGATAAGCGCGGCGTTATCGCCGTGGAATTCGCCCTGTGCGTAGCGGTGTTCATTGCCGTGTTTCTTATGAGCGTGGAGGTGTTTCGGGTGCAGATGGCCTCCATGCTGCTGGAGCGTTGCGTTTCTGATATCGCTTACCAGAGTCGTTTGCAGTACGGCCAGGGCGTCCAGAGCATTGTCAGGAGCGTTCTCAAGGACAGAAACTACATGTTTATTGATCCTGACGACGTCAAGGTTACGGCGCGCAATGCAGAGGATTTTGCCCTGCTGGCGCGCGGGGGCGGCACTACCGGCGCGGTGGGAGCCTCCCGGGTGGTGCGGTTGAAGCTGGAGGCGAACTTGAGCATCTTTAAAGATTTTTTGCCCGACCCCTGGCAGATAACCCGTACCATTTACTACTATTATCAAAATGAAGACTCGGCCAAGGCCCTGGACTACTGACGGAGCGTCGCATGCGGGCATTATTGCGTCACGAGGCCGGCAGCATAGCCATAGAATTGGGTTTTATGCTCCCCATTTTCTTCTTGGTCATGTGGTTTGGCGCAGAGGCGGCCTACCATTTTCGCATTGAAACCAGGCTGCACCGCGCCACGGCCACGCTGGCCGAGATACTCGCCAACGTCAATGTGGACAAGGACGTGGAGGTGGCCCCGGCCATCGTCCAGCAGGCCAACGAGGTCAAAGAGATGCTGGAAGAAATGATGGGAGAGGAAAACGACGGTTCGGTGGGCGTGCAGATTGATTTTCTGGATACTGCCCTGGTCAATGTGGATCCAGAAGATCTGGACGAATCCCGGGTCATATCCTTCAGCGTCAAGCGCGGCATTTCTTGCGACCGGAAGGGCACGGTTCCGGATCTCACAAAGATGATCTGGCCCAACGGCAATCTGACCACGGAAGACAACGCCTCCAAGGCCATGCTGGTGCGGGTGGAGGGCTGCTACAAGCCCAAAGACCGATCAGGCCTTATGGACCTGACATTTCCCAAATCTTATTACAGCAATTTTGTAGTATTACGTAAAAGATAGGTGGGGCGCACCTCTAATGAACATACTTTTCATCCACCAGAATTTCCCCGGCCAGTATGTGCACCTGGCGTCCTACATGGGCGCGCGGGCGGGCAATACCGTGGTCTGCATAGGGGAGGAGAGCAACATCGTGCAGCGGGGCACGCTTCCCGGCGTCACCACTTTGGCCTAACAGAGGCCGCCGTGCGGCGCGGCCAGGCCGTGGCCCGCGTGCTGCTGGAGATCCGCGAAAAAGGCTTTATCCCCGACGTGGTCTGCGCCCACCCCGGCTGGGGCGAAGCCCTGTTTGTGCGTGACGTGTTCCCCAGGGCAGCCGTCCTGATGTTTTGCGAATACTATTTTCATGCGGGGCAGGCCGACCTGCAGTTTGATCCGGAGTTCACCTACACGCTGGATTTCAGCTTCAGCGTGCGCATCCGCAATTCGGCCCAGCTCATCTCGTTGGCCACGGCCGACGCCTTTGTGAGCCCCATGTACTGGCAGGCCCTGCGCTATCCCCATTTTATGCAGCAGGACATGACCGTTATCCACGACGGCATCAACTGCGCCTACATGGCTCCGGACGACAGCGCTGCACTGACCCTGCAGCCTTTGTCCACCCCTGGCGAAAGCCGGGTGCTGAGCTGCAGCGGCGCGTCGGCCGTTGATGACCAACCGGCCGTGCCTGAGGTGCCGCCCACGGGCGGGGCAGGGCAGGGCGTTCCCGCAGGTCCGCCTCTGGTGCTGCGGCGGACGGACAAGGTCATTACCTACATAGGCCGCAATCTGGAGCCCTACCGGGGGATCCATGTGTTTTTGCGGGCCCTGCCCGAAATCCAGCAGCGGCACCCCGACGCCCACATCCTCATCGTGGGGGCCGACGGCACAAGTTACAGTCCGGCCTTGCCCGAAGGGGAAACCTACAAGGCCAGATACCTCAAAGAAGTGGGGGCACGGCTGGATTTTTCAAAAATCCATTTTCTGGGGCGGATCGCCTACCCGCACTTGCGCGCCCTGTTCCGCATTTCTTCCGTGCACGTCTATCTCACCTATCCCTTTGTGCTTTCGTGGTCCGTACTGGAGGCCATGGCCTGCGGCTGCCTGGTGGCGGCCTCCCGCACGCCGCCGGTGGAAGAGGTGATTCAGGACGGCAAAAACGGCCTGCTGCTGGACTTTTTTGACCGTCAAGGCCTGGTAGATCTGATGGATGCGGCCCTGAGCCGACCGGAGAGCTTTGCCCCGCTGCGCCGCAACGCCCGGCAGACCGTTGTGGATACCTATGAACTGGAAAACTGCCTGACGCGGCATGTGGCCTTGCTGCACCAGGTTTATGAAAACAAGCGCAAAAAACTGGCCCAAGCCATGTGCGGGCCGGGGTTTTAGAGCGGTTAGCGAATGAAATGAGCTAACT
>ENA-ORLW01003721-ORLW01003721.1-human-gut-metagenome-genome-assembly--contig:-NODE-3721-length-11116-cov-2.684482_pt1 | contig 11116 bp, 13 predicted proteins | sample MGYA00243017_ERZ508829 | MGnify/ENA primary metagenome ERZ508829 (study PRJEB26277, sample SAMN04329776) | human gut metagenome | biome: human-associated habitat | host: Homo sapiens | place: USA... | reverse complement strand
GACTGCCAGCGATAAGCACGATACTGCCGCAAGGAACAATGCGAGGATTCGTTTTTTCTTCACGTTGAATACCTCCTGTTAGATTTTAAGGGGAACGCTTGCGATGGCGGTGTTTGTCACAGCTTCGGAAACCGGGGTCACGATAGCGTCATAGGCAATGCCGATGCTGTTTGCAGAGGTGTCGCCCACACCGGACATGAAGCAGCCGTTAATCGCGTCGGTCAGAAGTGTCTGCTTGGAAGCGTTCTTGTCGTCGGTCAGCTTCTTTTCACCGTCGCCGAGGCAGAGGGAGAAGCCAAACTTGTTGGAGTTGACCTTTTCATGGGCGAGCGTGGCCTTGTCGCCGAACGCAGCCAGCGACCAGCCCTGTGCGGCTTCGATGGAAACGCTGTTGACCTTGACCGCGCCGAAGCTGTTGTTGACGATTTTGGCGTCCGTTGCGGTGCTGACCGTGCCATCCGTGCCAACAGCGATGGGCAGAACGGTCGGGACGGTAACGCTCATCTTGGTAGCCGCAGGATCGCCACCGATGCTGCCGTCCGCGGTGCTGGACAGGGTAACAGACGAAGTGCCAGTGCCGCCAGAAGCGTCCACGGTGTTGGCAGCGGAAGCGGAAATGGCGAGGGATGCGAGCATACAAATTGCGAGAACGAGGGAAATAATCTTCTTGGTGTTTTTCATAGTTAAAATCTCCTTATTTTTGATAATCAGTTTTTGATGGTAATGTTGATGATTGCCCCGGCCGTGCCGATGATTTCACCGGTTTCGGGGTCCAAGTTGTGAAAATACGCGGTACATTCGTATGTACCAGCGGGGAGAACAACATCCAGCTTCGCGCGTTCAATTTTGCTGCCGACGGCGATAGCGCCGGATTCGTAAATCTGTTCGCCCGTGTCATTGCGGACAATCTGGACCTTTTGTGGATAATTATTGATGCTCTCGTTTACGAGCATCAAGTTTCCCTCCGAAGAACCGTCCTCAAAGATTGGGGCGGTGTTGGCCGAAATGTTAATCATGCCCTCGGCTACTTTTTCGTTCAGACGTGCTTCGATCTCCTCCGGCGAAAGGTTATCCCAACCGCCCTCAATGGCGGAAGAATCATAAACGATTCCAGCTTTGGCGCGGGCTTCTTCCTTGGACAACGGTTTGCTGACCAGACGGGTGATAAGAAAGATGCCCGCGCCGATGGCACAGACGAGAAATGCGACGGCAAGCACAACACGAATGCTGCCCTTTGCCTGCTTGGGATGCTCCTGATATGTTTCGTACATAGAAACAACTCCTTTGTGTTTTGATTTGTATTCTAGGGTGGGATACGGTAGCGACACAGCAGGCAATACAGGTCGTCCGCTGTGCATGGAATCTGATTTCCGGGCAATTCGATACCTCCTCCGTCAAAATTTGGGTATAAATAAACACGACCTTGTGAAAGGTTGCGTGACTTTCTGAATTTTAACGTAAAATCTTCGAGCGGTTTTAGCCTTGACAGAACTGCACTATGTGCATATAATAATAACAACAGGACCTCCCGCACCTCTCCACGGCAACGTGTGATGTGTCCCAGGGAGGGCATTTTTATATCTGGAGATGACAGATATGACGCAGTTAAAAAAGCCAACGACCTATCAGGAACAGTTAGATATTCTGAAATCGCGCGGCATTATAATTGATGATCCGAACCAATGCATCGCGGTGCTGGAAACTGTGAATTATTATCGCTTCACTGCTTATTTTCTCCCATTCAAGCGAAGTGATGGGCAATACTGCGAAAACACGCAGTTTAGCCGTGTGTATAGAATCTATGAATTTGATCGCAAGCTTCGGAGTGTTTTATTTGCAGCACTGGAAGAAGTGGAAATCTATCTTCGGGCAAAACTTTCCTATTTCTATGCACACAAATACGGTGCCGAAGGCTACATGAACGATGCCAATTTTTCCTCAAAACATCAGGCGGAAAAATTCAAAGAAAATTTGGAACGCGAGATTTCCAGCAACAAACGCTCTGCGTTTGTCGCTCATCACAATGAAAAATATGATGGTCATTTTCCACTGTGGGTTGCCGTCGAGTTATTCTCGTTTGGTATGCTGTCACGGTTGTACAGCGACATGAAAACCGAAGATAAGAAACAGCTTGCAAGGAGGCTTTATGGGACTGTTCCGAAAAATGTGAGCAGTTGGCTTCGCTGCTGCACGGACCTCCGAAATATCTGCGCGCATTACGGACGCTTATATTATAGAATTTTTCCAGCAATTCCCGCCGGTATCGAGATGAAAATGCCGCAGCTATCGCAGCTTTGGGGCGCTGTTCTTGCGTTGAAGCAGTTGTACCCGAACGCTACGACATGGAATGGCGCAATTCTTTCCGCAATATCAGCATTGATTGAGGAATACCAGGACGATATTATCTTGTCCCATATTGGATTTCCTGCAGATTGGGCTACGCAACTGCGAAAAGAGAACGAGTAAGTAACTGTTATCAGGGAGTAAGCCATAGATTGGCTTACTCCCTGACTTTTATGGAAGACCTGTATGCTGTTTCAGGAAAAGGATAAACAATTCTTCAATTTCCTTGTCGCTCTTGAATTTGCTCAGATACGGTGCAAACCGTTTTCGGTCAAAGCTCAGCTTTTTCGGCGGCGCAGCTGCTCGCTGTGCTGCCTTTGCCCGCGCTTCCCGCCATGCGGCGTAAATTGCCTGTTGGTCCGCTGATGGCGGCGGGCATTGTGCCTGAATAAACGCCATTGTCTGTTTGTTCAGTGCATAGCCCTCGATCTGGCACATCTCAATGAATGCAGCCTGCGTCGCTGCATCGTAATCTGTAATCAAGTCGGCACAGGCCAGATTCAGCTTCTTGGGCGCATTCTCCACGATCTCAGCAAGCGACGGGATCAGCTGTGCCAGCTTGACAGCCTTGCGAATCTCATATTCTGTTACGCCGAAGAACTCCGCTACGATTTTTCGTGCGTTGTACCTTTGGCGATTGTCGCCAAAGGTTTCAACTGCCGCATTTCGCTGTCCGCAGCGGTTTCGTGCGTCCAGCAATGCTTTATACGCCTTGCCACGCTCAATGATCGTCAGATCCTGCCGCCGCAGAAGATTTGTTGCAATCGCAATACTGATGGCACGCTGGTCGTTGACGGCCATGACCGTTGCGGGGATATCCGTCCAGCCTGCCAGCTTTGCCGCCGCTGTGCGGTTATGCCCGGCCAGGATTTCAAATTCATCCGTTCCTGCAATGGGACGCACCAGAATCCGCTCATACAAACCATTCTCCTTCAATTCTTCCGCAAAGGCTTCCAGCTTGGCGTGGGGGTAGGGATGAAAGCCAATGTCAGCGGTATAGAACGGGTGTAGCTTGCAGACCGGCACGTCACGGAATTGCGTTTCCGTCTGCGGTACCGGCATCTGAAAAATCTGCTCATACGCCGCGTCGCCGGTCTGCTGCTCGGACGCCTGCTGGGTCGCGCTCATGCGCTTGCGCAGCATCTCGTTCATGTTCGCTCTAGCCAAGCCGCAGCACCTCCGAGGCAAGATTCCGATAGGATTCCGCGGCCGGATTGCCCGGCTCATAATCCAGAATACTCATGCCGGCCATGGGGCACTCCGCAATGCGGATGGTGTACTCAATGGGGCGCTCAAAGACGTGCAGATCGTCGCCGTAGACCTCTCGGACGCTCTGCTGCACGCTTTTGCAGAGTTGCGGTCGGGACTGATACATCGTCAGCAAAATACCGGCGATCTTCAAATCCGGATTGAAATGCTTCTGTACGGAACGCACCATGTCCAGCACATCTGGGATACCCTCGGATGCGAGGAAGTGGGATTGCACGGGGATGATGCAGTAATCCGACGCAGTCAACGCATTGACGGTTAAAAGCTCCTGCTTGAGTCCACAGTCGATGATGATGTAGTCATAGGCATCGCACAGCGGTTCCATCACCTGCGCCAGCATCTTCTCCGCGCAGCGTCCGGAGTCATTTACGGCGCTATACCGCGAGATCTGCATGACCTGTAGCCGCGCAGCTGCATCCGATAACCGTCGGTTCGCGGGAATGAGATCCGGCTTACTGTCTGTATGCAGGATGCAGCGCGGCAGATGCAGTTCCAGATCCTCCGGATAGTCAATGGCGGCAAGCAAGAGGTTCGCCAGCGTATGTTTCTGCTCGGCTGGGGTATAGCCCATAGACGCAGTGAGATTGCCCTGCGGGTCATTGTCGATGAGAAGTACGCGCTTGCTTTCATCCGCCAAAGCAGAAGCGAGATTCAGAGCAGTCGTCGTCTTACCGACGCCACCTTTTTGATTGGTGATTGCAAAAATTGTACTCATAATAAGCTCCAGAAATAAAGATTCGAGTCAGCGTTCTGAACCTACTGTGCAAATCTCTGTTTGCAATTCATTTGCAAATAGTGTAATATAACTTCAAAAAGAATAAGAAAAAACACGAAAATGCTTTCTCACGAAATATTTGCGATTTGGTTCATTTTTTGTTGTAATCTCGACAAAAAAATGAACCCTCGACCTCTGGATTAAGAGTCACCTTAAAGGTAGCTCATAACCCGGAGGTCGGGGGTTCAAATCCCTCTCCCGCAACCATCAAGCTGAACCAAAAAAGATATCAGCGCGAAAAGCCTAGAAGTTTCAACGACTTCTGGGCTTTTTTGCACCCATTTTTAGAGGCGTGACAAAAAGATGCCAACTGCCGTATCAGGCAAATTCGATGGACCTGTACCTTTACCCACGGCTTTTTGAGCCGCTTTTCTGAGGACTTTTCGGAAAAGTGGCTCTTTTTTGTCCTCGGCAAAGTGTAGAATTTCGACCGGCGTTTTTGTTGGTTATGCCGAACACCCACTCCAAGCACAGATGCCAGCGCGTTAGCCGGCTGTGCGGCATTTCAGACGTTAAGGCTGCAGGCAAGCCCCATCCCACTCCAGGGCGAAACCACGGCGTATTGGCGATGCTGGGACGCGAGAAAGCAAAGCACCCGCTGCCAGCGCAGCGGGTGGTCGTTTATCTGCTGGATCTCAGCAGAGCATCGGTTTTCAACGTCACGCCCATCATGTCTTTATGGGCTTCGCGAGTGTCCCGGCAGAGCGGCGAGAGAAACGTCAGCGCGTTCTGAATCCGGCTCAGGTCTGACGCAGAGAGTGCGTTCTCATGCAGATGGCGCAGCACCCGGCGATAGGATTCGCGGAGCTTTGCGTCCACGGACGGCTGGAAGAAATAGTTTGAAATCAGGCCGCCGATCAATGCGGCCTCGTTATCGGTGTACTGCATGGTGATTGCCCTCCTCTGCAAAGCTCAAACAACAAACGCTGGCATCATACCACAAGATACTGTACCGGTCTATTCGCAATCTGACGAAATATTGAAATACAAACCAAGATACAAAATGAAGCGGCGTTTCGCTCTCTCGTGAAAAGAGGGTTGAAACGCCGCTTTTTTCTTTTCTTAAATTCTGAACCCCAGACGAAGGAGGTCACAAAAATGTCTGTATTCCGTGTCGAGAAAAACAAGGGTTACACGGTCATGTCCAACCACCATCTCCGCAACCATACGCTGTCGCTCAAAGCCAAGGGGCTGCTCTCTCAAATGCTGTCGCTGCCGGACGATTGGGATTACACGCTGCAGGGGCTTGCACAAATCAACAAAGAGAGCATCGACGCCATCCGCGAAGCTGTGCGCGAGCTGGAACGTGCCGGTTACATCAAGCGCAGCCGCGAACGCGATGAGCGCGGCTGCCTGCGCGGAACCGTCTACACGATCTACGAGCAGCCGCACGCGGAGCCAACGCCGGAAGAACCTACGCAGGAAAAGCCTGCGTTGGATAACCCAACATTGGAAAAGCCTATGTTGGGTTTGCCTACGTTGGAAAATCCAACGCAATTAAATACTGAGAGTACTAAGAAAAGAAAAAGACGAAGGAAAGACTTATCAATTACCGATTCGATTCCTTTCCCTTCCGGTTTTCCGGACGCTCCCACGCAGAAGCGAACGGAAGCGAAGGAAACTTTTGAAAGCTATCGGGAATTGATTTTGGAGAACATCGACTACGACGTTCTGGCAAGTGATCCTCACGTTGACCGGGAGCAGCTTGACGAGATCGTCGACCTGGTGCAGGAGACAGTTTGCAGCACGCGCAGCCGAATCCGCGTTGCAGGCAACGATTATCCAGCCGAGGTCGTGCGGTCGAAGCTGCTGAAGCTGAACAGCGAACATATTTGTTTCGTCACGGACTGCCTGAAGCAGAATACAACGCGGATTCGCAACATCCGGCAATATCTGCTGGCAATGCTGTTTAACGCGCCAAGCACGATGAGCAGCTATTACACGGCGTTGGTGGCGCATGATATGGCAGCTTAAAGCCAAACAGCAAGGGGCTTGAAAAAACTATTCGACCGATTCAAGCGCACTGCGGACCATTGCGACGATCATGTTAATCTGTTTTGGTGTGGCCGAGCGGCAAAGAGCAAGCAGGGAATTCAAATCCTGCGATTCTGTCAGGTTCAGGTTGTCCGCAAGCAAATATGTTGGGGAAACATTCAACGTGCTGCAAAGCGTTACGAAAACCTGCAGGCTGGGTGTTTTTGCGCCAGACTCTATTTGCCTGAGATATGTCGCATTGATGTTGCAGGCTTCGGACAGCCGTTCACTTGTCCAGCCCCTATCCTTTCGCGCGGTGTTGATTCGTTTTCCCAGCAACTTTTTATCCATCTGATTCTCCTCACCTGTATGCTGATTGAGGCAAATTCGTTCCCTATAAGCTTACATTTTTCTTGACGCAGAAAATAGCGACTGGTAGAATACGAAATATAAGCCATTAGACTACATGCTAGGTTATATAAGATGTGCGGAACGAAAAGCTGCGCGATTTTGGGACACAATCCCATGCGGTTTGCATGGGGATTTGATGAAGAAGCTGCGGAGTGTCACGATATGAAGATGGAGTTGGCCCAGCAGATCATGGTGCTGCGGCAGCAGGGAGTGACGCATTTTTCCGTGGCCTGCGACTACGGCGTGGGGCTTTACGCCGCCGAACTCATTAACGTTCTGCGCGACAATGATCCAGAACTGATGCTGTTTTGTGTTACGCCATACGAGGAACAGGCGACAAAGTGGACACCGGAACTGCGCGAACGCTATTTCGATATGCTGATAAAATGCACACACATGACGGCTGCTAGTCTTCATAAACAGCCGGATGCACAGCTTGAAGCCTACCGAACAATCATCCGGCAGTCTGACATGGTGCTGGCGGTCTACGATCCGGCATCGGCGCGCGGGGATGATACAGATAAGGCGATTTCTTATGCGAGAGAATTGCACCGCCCCATGCTGATGATCCACCCGGACACATTGAAAACGACATACTCCTGCGTGGAAGTCTAATATGTCAGCGCACTGTCCTTTGCTATAATGAGCATAGAAAAGACTTCGTAAATTTCTGCAAATTTACGATGGAACGTCAAATCTCCCTTGAGATCATCGGCCTTTCCGCGTTTCGGGTGACGGGATTTTTGACGGCGAATAGGCTTTTAAGCAACACCGCCGAGGAAACTGATTTTCTGAATGGCTTGCCGTTTGCTATCTAGTGACGGATGGACGTACAACCGCAGCGTTGTCGTAACATCTGCGTGACCCAGCATTTCGCTGACGCTTTTAACGTCAATCCCATTTTCGATACAGCGCGTCGCGTAAGTGTGACGGAGTGTGTGATAGCTGCGTTTTCGGATGCCACACTGACGCAGAACAGATTCAAAGTAGTATTGATAGGTGCGTGGCTCCATTGGCTTATCCGTTCGGCCTGTCAGGATATACGCATTTTGTGACAGACCAGAAACAGCTTTTTTCAAATACGCCATCATATCGTTTGGAAGTGGAATAACGCGCACAGATTTTTCGCTCTTTGGTGTCTGGATGATGAGCTTCGTTTTCCCATTCTGACGGACACGCTGAACGGCGCGCTCAATGCTGACGGTGCCGTTTTGAAAGTCAATATCTGAAACCCGCAGGGCGCAAACCTCACCAAGCCGCAATCCTCCGTTTGCGGAAAGTAAGATTCCGGCGTCCTTGTGATCGGGTGACGGCGATAGACCTTTCCTGAGTTGGTCAAGCTCCCACGCAGAAAACGGTTCGATTTCACGCTGTTTTGCCTTCGGCAGCTTGGTGTTCAGCGCGTCACAATAAAAATGGTATTCTGTGCTGGCAAACCGGAGCGCTGCTTTTATCAGAACACCGATGTCCCGGACGCTTTTGGCAGATAACCCACCGCCATGCAGCCGCCCACTTTGTCTCTTTTGGCTTAGGAAGTCAGAAAGCTGTTTCGCCGTCAAAGAAACGACGAAGATCGAACCAAGCTCCGGAAGGATATGATGCTCGATCAGAAAAACATATCTGGCTCGCGTAGACGGTTTGATTTCAGCCTGTGCCAGATACCACGCAAAAAGCTCCGCTACCGTCAGGCGGCAGCTCCCGGCAGGTCGTGACACGATCATCCGTTTTCGGTCCTCCAGCTTGGTCTTTGCTGCGGCATAGGTGCGTGCATAGACGGACGTATATTTTGCGCGTCCATCCGGTTTCCTGCCGCTGATAAAGCGTGCTTCCCATCGGCCGTCCTTGCGCTTATAGATGTTCTCACCGGTTTTTGGCAAATGGCATCCTCCTTTTGACGGCTGTTCTGACTGCGAATACAGACACGCTACTTGCAAGAAGTATTCTGCATCGTCTGATACCGATTGATCTTTACGGAAACGACGCAAATAATCAATATTTTGATACCGAACCGCATTGACTTTTTGCTGTGCTATTGTATAATGGTGTCAGAAACAGAAGATTATTGCGTTTTTGAGACTTCGTAAATTTGCAGAACTTTATGAAGCCGAAACCGCCATGCTTTGTATGTGCAGATAGTATGTCACTTCTATGCTGGCACATACGGAGAATGGAAGAATCTTGACAATTTAATATGTTTACCAACGAAGAATTGTAATTGCAGGTTATCTCTCGCCTTATAGTCTGCAATGAAAGAGCAATGAATCTACTCGCCCGGAACTGTGAGGATGAGCAAGTTTCTAAAGTAGCTTGGAGGAAACGAAAGACAGCGTTACACCAACAAGCTATGTGGCCGAAAGGTCGCCATTGCGGGAGAAAATCCCGTGAGAAGGTAGGAAACAGAGCGCGGATGCAGCCGCATCCATAGTTCAAGTCAGGAGAATCGCTTTTCTTCGCCTGCATGAGATGCTGCCTGTTTTATGATCTCGTTACGTGCAGAAGTTGGCAAACAAAGGGTAGATAGCACGATGATCCTATCGGTATTTCGGAACAGGGCGCCGATTTGCTTCTAAAAGTTGAAGCAAATCGGTGTTTTTGGTTTTCGGAGCAATCGGATCATCTCGCCGCAGCGAGATGATTTGTTTTTGTGCAAAAAAATCGATAGGAGGATCATCTGCGATGAAAGAGCAGCAACGGCAAGCATATCTGGACCAGATCGACTACGGCCGCATTGAGCGTGTCATTGCGTACAAAAATGTGCAATTCATCATCAAGCACCAGCACGATACGCTGGAGCAGCTAACTGCATATTTGAAATCCTGCATGGAGGACATTGGACACCCGCCCGCGATGGTCGAGGTGATTGGCGGCGAGTATATCGAGTACCGTTTCGGCTCATGGCAAGCCGCGATCCGTTCCTTTTATGCCGGAAAAATCACAAACATCAAAAATCCGCCACATTTTCGTGACCGCAAGATCGTTCAGGATTTATGTGAGATCGAATTGAGGCGGCTTGCAGCGAAGGACGCGGCATCTTCTGAACGGGAGGTGCAGCGATGAATCCGAACAGAACGTATGAGGAAAATATGGCGGCGCTTAAAAAAATTTTGACCCAACGCACCTACACGGCGCTGTCTCACAGGAACATCGAGTTTGTTCTGAAATATCAAAATGCGTCATTGCAGGAATTGGCTGCATATTTGCGGCGGCAGCAGGCGGAGCTGCGGCATATCCCCGGCAGGACAGAAATAATTGGCGGCGATTTTATTGAACTGCGGTTCCGCGGATGGGTAAATGCGCTTGAAGCGATCGGCGTTAGCAGAGAGCTTGCGGCAAAGCGCAGTACGCCCGCGCTGGAAAAAACGGCGCTGTTTCAGGCGGAGTTCAATACACAGCGGGAGCTAGACAAAGCAGCCAAGGCTGAAGCCAAAAAGCAAAATAAAGCCAAAGAGAAACCGCCGATTCAAGGCAAAGGCCGCCGGTTCCGCGCGGATCTTCTTCAGGATGAGAAAATCACGGGAAGAACGATGTACGCGCTTGAATTGCAGGGGTTCAAATGCCCGAAGAACAAGAACGTGCGGAAAACGCAGGAGTTCAAAGCTGAGTACCAGCGGCAGCTCACAAAGTTCCGGCAGGAGCAGGCAACAGAAAAGGAAGCCAAGCGCGCAGCACGGCAAGCCGAACGGCAGGAACCGGCTACGGAGGAAAGCACACAATAATTCATTTGCACAATCCGTATTGGGAACGGATTTGCACATAGACCTGATCTCATCCCCCTGAGATCAAACTGCCAGCGCGTCGCCCCCGACGCGCAGAAATCCCCGGTTCCGAATTGGGAACGCGGAACCGGGGGATCTCAAAACAAATCTACCGGGCCTTCGCCCGTCTCAATAAGGCGATACGCGCCGACAACTGAATAGCCACAGCATGAGAGCATATTGCCCCGGCGAAGCGACGCGAAGAAACGAGCGCACCAACGGGCGGATAACATGGTCCTTATTGCGGTGGGTAGGAGCATAGGAAGCGGTATCGTATCTGTAGTGTGAAAGTCTCCTTTTGTAGTCAACGGCGCAAGCCGTAGACATATGCGCCGACGCGGAGTGTTTCTCCTCTGTGCCGGTATTCCTCGTGAGAAACGATTTGTGTTGTAAACAATCACGCTGCTGTCATTCATGCGGTGGCAGCGCAAGATCGTAAGCATGGACAGCGCGGTCACACTTCCGAACCGCGCTGGCACAAAGGAAGAAAAAAATAAAAGGAGAAATAGAACATGAAAACATCCAAGAAAATGCTTTCCCTGCTTCTGATTGCCGCGATGCTCGTATCCGTGCTTTGCATGGGCGTTTC
>ENA-ORLW01003713-ORLW01003713.1-human-gut-metagenome-genome-assembly--contig:-NODE-3713-length-11134-cov-3.866781_pt1 | contig 11134 bp, 12 predicted proteins | sample MGYA00243017_ERZ508829 | MGnify/ENA primary metagenome ERZ508829 (study PRJEB26277, sample SAMN04329776) | human gut metagenome | biome: human-associated habitat | host: Homo sapiens | place: USA... | reverse complement strand
ATATATGTTATATTTCTTTTTAGTATAAAATGTTCCTCCAGCAAAACCTGCCCAAAATGTTACAAGAACTATAATTAGTTCTAAAATTAGTTTTGTCATATCTGTATCCATAAATTTCTCCTCTTTAATTTATTCTAATCCTTCTAATCTCTTCTTTATTTCCTCTGGTGAAGGTAATAAATTCTTCATTTGTTCTGGTAATGTATCTCTTATTTGATATGTAGATACTCCTATCGGCTTATCACTATCGCTTAATGCATATTCTACTACTGTTCTATTTTTACTTTTGCATATTATAATTCCTATTGATGGATTTTCATGTTCCATTTTTACTTGCTTATCTAATGCAGTTAGGTAAAATTGAAGTTGTCCAACAAATTCAGGTTTAAATTCTCCTATTTTTAATTCTATTGCAATTAGACTTTTTAAACTTCTATGATATAGTAATAAATCTATATAGAAGTCATCACCACCAACATTTAAATGATATTGACTTCCCATAAAAGCAAAATTTCCGCCCATTTCTTCTAAAAATCCTTTAATATTATCAACTAATGCTCTTTCTAATTCTTTTTCAGAATGTTCTTCTGATAATTCCAAAAAATCAAACATATACTCATCTTTTACTGCAAGTTTTGCTTGGTTAATATATTTTTCAGGTAATGCTTTATCAAAATTGGTTTGATTTAAAAGATATTTCTCATATGTTTTATTTTCAATATGATTAATTAATACATCTTTTGTCCAACCATATTTTTTAGTCATTTTTATATAAAATTCTCTTTCAAGTAAATCTTTACACTTTTCTACTATTGCAATATTTTTAGTCCAACTAATTTCTCGCACGAGTGGTGCGAGATTTTCTATATCTTTATATGTAAGATAAAAATTTCTCATTCTCCATAGATTACTTGCAGAAAATCCTTGAACATCTGGAAATTCTTTTTTCAATTCTTTTGCTAATAGTTCAACAATTGATTTTCCCCAACCTTTTTCTTGTTGTTGATTATATATTTCTTGTCCGATTCCCCAATACAAGCTAATTAGAGTCTTATTAACTGCTCTCATTGCTTCATATTGGCTATTTCTAATTTTATTTTTAATTTCTCCTATAAAGTTCTTATAATCTTCGTTTATTAGATTATTTTCCACTAAACTTCCTCCATTTTGAATTTTGCAACATCATGCTGCAAAATTGATATTTTTCAAATTTGCAACGAAGCATTGCAAATTTCATATTTTTCTTATTTATATCATAAAATTGCTATAAATACAATTATTTTCCAGCTATTAATTGATAAAAAATATTTAAAAGGTCATTGTTTTGAAATTTACAACAACCTTTTATATTACTATCTAGCATTTCTATCTTTGTTCTTTTTCTTTGTTTTATTCATATCTTCTAGTTCTGTTTTTTGCATTTGTCTTTCAATTTTTACAACTTCTTTAACTTTTGGTATATCTTCTAAAATACAATGTACTGTTTTAATATTTTTTCTGTATCTAGTTAAAATATTTGTGCAATCACTTATTTTTAGTTTATATTCTGTTATCAACTTATCATCTTTGCAATTTCTTAACTTGTTTCTATACTTTTGCCTTAAATTAGTAACATCTTTTATATCTTTTTCAGTTCGTGTAATAAAATTCTTTACATCTTCTACTGTCTTTATTTTCTTTGTTACAATAAGTCTAATTTCATTTGAATATCTATCCATTTGTCTAACTGCTCTTTTCATTTCTGGTGATAATAGCTCATGCTTTTTTACATTTGGTCTAGTATTTATTCCTAATAAATAAAATAGCACTAAAAATAACACATCTATTCCAGATAGTTTTTTCATGTTTTTGAAACTACCTTTAACTTTATAGACATTGTATTGCTTGTAGTTTTTCTTTGGTTTCATTAGCTTATAATAATCTTCTTGCACATAATATGGATTTTGATATACTTTGTCTGCTATATTCTGTGGTAAATATTCTTCTCCTAATTGATACATTCTTGTTGCTTTTTTATCATTTATTGAACGAATTGTTGGATATTTTCTGTTTGACGCATCATTTATAATATAGCCTTTTTTGTACATTACTTTTTTAAACTGGTCATAAGTTAAACATATTGCCACTGCTTCATCTATGGCTTGTCTCATCAAATTATATTTTGTTGGCTCTCCTCGTTTTTCTGCAAAGTATATACTTCTTGGTGTTTTTCCTCTCGGATTTTCTATAACTATTAGATTTTTTTCTTTGCATAGTCTGTCTGAAATTTCTCTAAATTTATAATAAGCACCTATATTACAATTAAACTTTTTTCCTGTAAACATATTAACTGAATTTACTACAAAATGGTTATGATATGTGCCAGTATTAAAATGTGTAGCAACTACTACTTGATATTCACTCCACATTTTTTCTGCTAGTTCTACTCCAATTTTGTGTGCTAATTCTGGCGAAACTTCTCCTGTTTTAAAACTTTGGTATGCATGATATGCTATATTTCCTGTACATTTATTAAATTTTTTCTGCACAAAATTCATTTCTTCATAAGCTGTTTTGCTATTACAATTTACTCCTGTTACATACATAGTTTTCTCATTTTCATCAATAGTCTTTTCATTATTTTCTGCATACATTAATATTTGTTTTAAGTCAGAAAATTTTGTTTTTTCTGGATTTTTCGCATAATTTACTACACGAGATAAGCTATCTTTAATTGCCCATATTTTCGTTGTTGCCATCTGCATCATCATCTCCTTTATGATTATATACATCTAGAAAATCACTTTGCATCTTTTCTATTTTATCTTTTATTTCATCATTATTTAGATAAGGAATTTGATATTTTAAGTCGGTTATTCCTGTATATATTTTATAAATTTTTTCATCTGGTACTTCATAAATTTTTTGTTGTAATCCAGATTTTCTTAAATAACCTGATAAAGATAATTTACTCCTTTTTGCATTTCTTTGTAATTTTTTCTTTTCGTTTTCACTTACTCTGACATTAATTCCTGTTGTTCTATTTCTCATAATTTTTCACATCCTTTTTCATAAATTTTGTTTCACTTTTTGGTAAAATTTCTATCAAAAAATTTAATTTTTCTTTTCAATTTTGCTCTATTTTTTTATTCGTTAATTAGGGGTTATAGGGGATTGAAATCCCCTTTCAACGTAAGTTGTCGGTTTTGTGGCAATACAAAACCTATACTCGCTACACTGATAGATATAAATTTGTACTCCCCTCTAATAGACATTTTTGATCTATACATAAATTACTTCTTTATATACAATTTCTTCTGCAATATTTTTAAAGTTATTCATCATGCCTACCCAATATAATTGCTCTGTATTTTTCATTTCTTCTGTTAAATTATTTTTTTCTTTTAATTGTTCTATTATAATATCAATTCTTTCTTGTGCTGTTTCTTGAATTTCTTTTAAATGTTTATTAAGTGTTCCATTAACAAACATTATTGTATATTCTGTTTTTCTATTTTGTTTCAAAAAATTTAGTCTTGCCCTGCCATATTTATTTAGATTTATCTTTTCTTTTTCTAAAACCAAATTTGGCATATAATAATCTCCAACTTTTGTATATTCAATTCCATATCTTCCTTTTAAATCTTTATTTTCCATTTTCATTTACCTCCATTAAATAACTTTTTCTTTTACTCTAATTTCTCCAATTATTCTATTTGTTTCTTTCTGTGGAAATTTCTTATCATCACTTATTAGTTCAACTAATTTAAATAATTTTTCTCCATTATCATTTGTCTCATCTATTGTAAAATATTTTTTCTGGTATCCTTTTTTAGGTGTATCTAAATTTCTTAGCTCGTAATAAGAAACTTCATAATAGTTATTCAATCTTTCTATATATTCTTTTAATTCTTTCCTATCCATTAATATTGTAGAAGTAACTTCTGTTTCTTCTTTTCCTTTTGTACATGGTATTGAAACATCAAACATACCCAAGTCCATAAGTTTATATATTTGTTCAAGAAAATTACTTCTAAATTTTATATCGATAAGGTTGTAATAATTTTTGCTATCTTTTTCAAGTGTAATACTTTCTATAAATTTAGAAATAAACTCTTGTTTTTCTTCTTTTGTTTTATTATTCCATTCGGTCATAAGCATATCTTTAAATTTATTTGAACGAATTAACTTTTCTTTTTCCACATCTCTATCTGCCATTATCTGTTGTGGGCTAAATGTTTGCTTATTTATATCAATAGTTGCAATTCGTTTTTGTTCTAATAAATTTAGTTTTTCTTCTATAACTCTATAATCTTCCTCAAAGTCATTTACTTCTACAATCCCTTTAATATATGCTTCTTTAATTCTGTTCTTTTGATTTTGCAAATTAGAAATCTCTTTATCTAACTTTTCTGTGTTTTGTTCCTTTCTATCTGCTAAAACAGGAAAAAAATACTTTTTAACTGTCATATCATATTCAATTAAGTTCATAATTAAAAACATAACTGAATCTTCAACTAAATCCTCTCTTAAATAAGTTTTACAATCTGAACAATGATAGTACATATATTTTTTCTTTTGACCACCAGAGCCTTTACATTGCATTATCTTTCCACATTTTGGACATAACAACTTTTGCATAAAGATATATACTCTATCTCTACAAAATGCTCTTTGATTTTTCTCTTTTTGTGATTGTACATCTTCAAACATTGCTCTTGAAATGATAGGCTCTACAACATTCATATAAACAATGTTTTCTTTTCCTTGCACATTTTTATATTGTTCAAAATCTCCAACATAAATCTTATTATTTATTATTTTTGCTATTGTTGTATCTTTCCATTTTTTCTTTGTTAGTGTTGCTATTTCCTCTCCATTTAGAATATTTGCTATTGTTTGATAACTTTTCCCCTCTAGATACATATTAAATATTCTCAACACTAAATCTTTTGCTGTTTCATCTATTATCATTTTCTTGTTTTCTCTTTTGTAACCTAATGGGCAAGTTCCGAGGTACATGTCCAGATTTTATTGCTCCTGCCATTCCAAATTTTGTTCTTTCTGATACTATTTCAATTTCTAGTTGTGATAATACTGTTAGCATTCTTACAAAAAATCTTCCGATTAGCTGAAGATGTATTTACATCATCTCTATCGCAAATGAGGTAGCAATTATGCTTTTCTAACTCTGATATTAATACCTCTAAATCTCTAACAGACCTTGTAACTCTATCTAGTTTATAGGCTACAATATAATTAATTTTACCTGCTTTCATATCTTCTAACATTTGCCTAAATGCTGGTCTGTTTGTCATATCTTTTGCTGATATTCCTGCATCTTTATAAACTTTAAATATCTCATAATCTTTATACTTACAAAGTGCTTTTAACTTTTCCTCCTGTTCTCCCAAACTAAATCCGTTCCTTTGCTTGATCTTCTGTGCTAACTCTAATATAGATTCCTGCTATTTTCCTTTCTTCATTCATTTCTACAAATATCCTCCTTCCAAATTTGCTAAGACTGTTAAGGCTTTGCCTGTTACAGACTTAGTATGCTTTCGCATTATGAATAGAAAGGCAACAAAAAAGTGCCACATAGCATAGTTTTAGCTATTAGCACTTTTAGAGTTTTTATATTTATTATTACTATCTCTTTAATTTTCTTTTATATAACACAAATAAACCAATATAGTATAATTTTTAAAAAACTCTAAAATGCTTTGCCGTTCTATGTTATGTATTACCATCTGCTATGTACTCTTTTAATTTAGATAGCGGATATTTTGTACTTAAATCATTTACATAGAAATAATCGTGTTCATTAAAGAATAGGTACAATCTATCTTTAATAATTACTCTATGGGGCTCTACATACGCTATATTGGTATGCGATAGTTTTCTTAGACAACCATCAATAACTTGTGGCTGTTCCTTTCCATTAAATTTTAAACGGCACGCCCATTCGATTTTAGAGTATAGTTCTTTACTCATATTGATTTGTTTTTTTGTTATATGTAACATAATACCACAAAAACCTCCTTTTTTCAATATTTTTGGTCAAAAAAAGACCGTTTCTTTTGAAACGGTTTAAGTTTTTGTGTTTTGCCGAATTTTTTGTAGTCTTGAATTTAAGTTATATCAAGGCTTTCAAGAAGTTCGACGAAAACTCTTATTGGCTGGGCTGGCTAGATTCGAACTAGCGCATGTATGAGTCAAAGTCATATGCCTTACCACTTGGCTACAGCCCAATGTTTAATATTAAATTTTAAAATTTGTTTTATGATGAGTTTGTTTGACATTCTGTTTGACATTAGCAAATTTCAAAAATAGTATATCATTCAAACTCTATATATGTCAAGCCTTTGCGAGTATGGAATAACTTTAAACCGTCAAAGAGTCAAAGTCTGGTGCCTTACCACTTGGCTACAGCCCAATGTATTTAAAATGGGGTGGAAGATGGGACTCGAACCCACGGCCTCTAGTGCCACAAACTAGCGCTCTAACCAACTGAGCTACATCCACCATCAAACGCACCCTTCAACAAATGCATTTATAATTTTAACCCATTTTAATATTTTTGTCAACTATTTTATGGTTAATTTTATTTATTTTTCCAAAACTTCTATCACTAGTTATTATTAAATATCTATATCATTTATTACTCTCTTGCACATAAAATCAATCTATATTTATTATTTGAATGACAAGTTACTAATGTCACTTCTCTTTTACCTCCTGTATCTCTTTGTGCATATGAATAATCTTCTTGAGGAGTTATATATTTACTATATATTGTATATTCTATTCTATTTCCAGATAAATCTGTAATATATACTTTATCTCCTTCTACTAATTTTTTATTACTTCCAAAAAAAGTTCCATTTCTGTAATTATGACCTATAATAACTGTATTTCCAACATTATTTAATCCTACTCCATATTGCATAGCTACAGAAACATCTATAGATTTAGCATCTGTCATAGTTTCAAGTACTGGATATTGAAGCCCAACTTTAGGAAGTTCTATTTTTCCCAAAACTCCATATCCTCTATATGTTAATCCATAGTTTACATTAGAATTATATTTTTTCGTAGTTGTTGATTCATTAGATTCTTCTATAGGATCATTACTAACCTCAACTACCAGATTATTATTATCTGCTATATATTCATCAATCTTTTCTATTTCTTTTTCAGCATCTACTGCATTTTTATATCTTTTATAAAAATAATCATATCCTATAAAACCTATAGAAGCTAAAATTAACAATATTACTATTACTAATATTATATTTAAAAAAATATTAAATTTCCTTCTTGCCATTATCTTTACTTCCTCCTAAATATAATTACATTATTATTATAACATAATTAAATTCAAGATTCCACATTTTTTATATTAACATTTTTTTACTAATTAGTGCATAATAAGTTTTACCCTACTATTTTATCTCCCAATTTTTTACCTGCAAGCAAATGAAAATGTAAATGCATTACCTCTTGCCCAGCATCTTTTCCACAATTTACTATTACTCTAAATCCATTTTTTTCAATATCCATTTCCTTAACTATTTTATTTATCACTTTATATATTTTTGTAATTATTATTTCATCATTTTCTTCTATTTCTAAAAGATTAGTAATATGTTTTTTTGGAATAACTAAAATATGAACAGGAGCTGCTGGATTTATATCTTTAAATGCTAATATTTCATCATCTTCATAAACCTTATCTGACGGAATTTCTCCTTTTATTATTTTGCAAAAAACACAATCTTCCATAATATAATCCCATTCCTTCCTAGACTTTTTGTTATCTCTTATACAAAAGTCACAAATCTTAGAATCTATTTTCTTTCTATTTTACCATTCACGAAAATTTTTTATTAATCATTTACACTTCTTTAATTTATCCATATATCTTATAATTATTCTACTATTCCTCTACTAAAACAGCTTTTATTCTTCTAACCCCTGATGAGCTAGATTCTTCTTTTTTTATTTTAAATTTTCCAAGCTCAGAAGTATTTTTAACATGAGGACCTCCGGCAAAGTTCTAAGGACACATCCCCTATTTTATATACTGTTACAATATCTCCATATTTATCCATAAACATTGCTTCTGCACCCATTTTCACAGCATCTTCTTTATTCATTTCTAGCTTTTCTACTGGAATCGCATCTTTAATATATTTATTTACTAAATCTTCTACTTCTTGTTTTTGTTCTGGAGTCATTTTTTCATTATGAGAAAAATCAAATCTCATTCTTTCTTGAGTAATATTACTTCCTTTTTGATGTACATGGTCTCCTAAAACTTCCTTTAGTGCAGCATTTAAAATATGAGTAGCTGTATGATATTTTACTTCCATATCTCCTGTTGAAGCAAGTCCACCTTTAAATTTTTGATTAGATCCTGCTCTTGATTTTTCTTGATGAGCTTTAAATTTCTCATAAAATCCTTCCACATCTACTTCTAACCCAGATTCCTTTGAAAGTTCCATAGTTAATTCAATTGGAAAACCATAAGTATCATATAATCTAAAAGCTAAATCTTTATTAATTTTGTTTCCATCTAAATGTCCAACTGCTTTTTCGAATTCTCTTAAACCTTTTTCTAAGCTTTTATTAAATTTTACTTTTTCATTTTTTAAAACTTCTAATATTACTTCTCTATTTCTTTCTAATTCATGATAATATTCTGAATATTGATTAATAATTAAATCTGCCAAAATTTCTTCCCAATTACCATCAATATCTATATCTAATTTTTTTGCATAACGAATCATTCTACGAATTAACCTTCTTAAAATATAACCTTGGTCAGTATTTGAAGGCTTAATTCCAGCATCATCTCCACTTATAATAACAATAGCTCTTATATGATCTGCTATAATTCTCATACTTTTAGTATATTTTTCATCATCATAAGAATGGTTTGAAATTTCTTCTATTTTCTTAATTACATCTTTCCAAATTGATGATTTGTAGTTATCTGTAACTCCTTCTAATACTGCTGTTACTCTTTCTACTCCCAAACCTGTATCAACATTTTTATTTTTTAGTGGTGTAAATTCTCCATTTTCTTCATGGTTATATTGCATAAAAACATTATTCCAAATTTCTACCCAATTTTCATCCTCTGGATTAAAAACTTCTGGAACTTCTTCTTCACTACGCCAATAAAAAATTTCTGTATCTGGTCCACATGGTCCTGTAAGTTCCATATTAGGCCACCAGTTATCATCCTCTCCTAAAAATTTAATTCTCTCAGGTCTAATTCCAACACTTTTCCAAATCTCTGCAGATTCGTTATCAGCTTCTACCATATCATTTCCTTTAAATACTGTAACAGCTAGTTTTTCTACTGGAATTTCTAAATATTTTGTTAATAACTCAAAACTCCATGTAATAGCTTCTTTTTTAAAATAGTCTCCTAAAGACCAATTTCCTAGCATCTCAAAAAATGTATGATGAGTTTTATCTCCTATCTCATCTAAATCATTTGTACGAAAACATTTTTGAACATCTGTTAGTCTTTTTCCTTCTGGATGAGACTCTCCTTTTAAATATGGCACAAGTGGTTGCATTCCTGCTGTATTAAATAAACATGTTGGGTCATTTTCTGGAATAACTGGTGCACTTGGAATAACCTTATGACCACGCTCTTCGAAAAATTTTAGGTATATATTTTTTAAATCTACTTTTTTCATTTTCTTTCTTCCTTTTTTATATAAATTTTTCATCAATTATATTACAGATTATGCATAAAATCAAGAGTTAATCAAAAAAGCAAAGCATTATCCCTAGTATTTAAACTATTCTTCATAAATCTATTGATTTTTTTCTCAAATTATTATATTATATTTACATAAAATTTGTATTGGAGGAATCATCATGGAAAAAGTCTACACGGAAAAGGCACCTGCGGCCATCGGCCCGTATTCTCAGGCAATGAAGGCAGGCGGCCTGCTGTTCACGTCCGGCCAGATCCCCATTGATCCCGCGACGGGCGCCGTGGCGGGGGAGGACATTACGGCGCAGACCGAGCAGGTCATGCAGAATCTCGGCGCAGTTCTCGAGGCGGCCGGAACGTCGTTCCAGCGGACGGTCAAGACGCTCTGCTTCCTGCAGACGATGGACGACTTCGCCGCGTTCAACGAGGTCTATGCCCGCTATTTCACGGAGAAGCCCGCACGCAGCTGCGTCGCCGTGCGCACGCTCCCGAAGGGCGTCCTCGTCGAGGTCGAGGCGATCGCGGAGCTGTAAGGCACGGCTAAGAGAGGGGACAGATCATGTATTGCAGATCATGCGGCTGTAAATTGGAGCCGGAAGCACGTTTCTGCCGCAGCTGTGGGGCACCGGCCCCGGAGCCGCTGCCGGTCCAGCCGGTCGTGCAGATTCTGACACCAGAACAGCCGGCCGAACAGACGGCACGGAAACCTTCCGGCGGATGGGGAAAATTCTTCTTCGGTCTGCTTGCCGGTGTGTTGTGCTGTGCGATCGCAGCCGGCGTATTTGCGCTGTGCCGGAAGGGCGGCGCGGAGACCAAATTGGAGGGCAGCGGCTTCGACTCTCCGGAGGCGGCTATGCAGGCCTATCTCGACGGGCTGCTCAACGGAGATGCAGAGAAAGCGATCTCCAGCTTTGCCATTGAGACCTTTACTGCGCATTTCGATTGGAAGACCTATGCCGAGCGACGCAGTATGTATCTGCCGAATTCCTACAGCCCGGACTGGTTCGGTTCGGAGCAGGTGAATCTCGCTGTTCGTTTCCGCGATGCAGCGGGAGCACTTTATACGCAGTATCGCCTGATCGCTTTGGCGGACACCCCCTATGACATGCAGGATGGAATTGACGCTGTGCACTTCGATTCAGCGAATGATCTGGAAAACTTCACCCGCGAGTTTGCAGACGATGACATCCGGTCAAACATGCACGTCGAGGAAATCGTGTGCGCCGAGGAGTATCCGGATGCGGATTTCCAGGAACGTTACGCGAGCGAGGAAAATACCAAAAACCGCGAGGGACTTCGGAAAGAGTGCGGCGCGGATGAGCTGTGCACAGTGTTTGCGTCCGTAAGCTTCGACGGGGAACAGTATTGGTTCGCCATGGAGACGGCCTGCTATGACGGCGTCTGGTATAACCTCTC
>ENA-ORLW01003691-ORLW01003691.1-human-gut-metagenome-genome-assembly--contig:-NODE-3691-length-11190-cov-3.637002_pt1 | contig 11190 bp, 10 predicted proteins | sample MGYA00243017_ERZ508829 | MGnify/ENA primary metagenome ERZ508829 (study PRJEB26277, sample SAMN04329776) | human gut metagenome | biome: human-associated habitat | host: Homo sapiens | place: USA... | reverse complement strand
GAAAGAGTAAACATCTACTGTGCAGGACTAAATTCTACCGCCCTGTAGGGCAGTGGAATTTAAAATTTCATTTTAGGTGCCCCGGAATATCCCTTTTTTTACTTGTAATGTGCTCCTGAATGTAATAAAATAATATTTATATTATCGTTTGAAAAGGTATAAGGGGATGGAAAATGGAAGAAAAAAGGAAAAATAAAAGACTGGATCTGGATGTCAATGTACAGTTGGAGCGTCTGGATGAAGACGGGGTCACAACTTTAAAGTTTGTGCATGTGGATGTAACAGATATTTCAAAAAGCGGAATTGGATTTGACTGTAAAAAGAAACTGGAAATGAATTCCTATTATGATGCAAAGATCCAGATATGGACAAAAGAAGTGGTGGATGCAGTCATTCAGATTGTCCGCAGCGAAGAAAAGCCGGACGGATTTCATTATGGCGGTGTGTTTATCGGAATGACGGATACCGATGCATTAAAGATTGATATCTATCAGATTTTTAACGAACTGTAAAATAAGGCGGGAAAAACTATGATCTTACAGGATACTTATGAGGTAAAAAAAGCAGACATAATTCCGGTTGAGGTTTCGGTTCCGGGATCGAAGAGCATTACAAACCGGGCACTTCTGATTGCAGCACTTGCAAACGGAAAGAGTGTTCTTAAAGGGGTTCTTTTTTCGGATGACAGCAGGCATTTCCTGCAGGCTTTGCAGGACCTGGGCTTTGTGGTGGAAATTGATGAGCCGCATGCGGTTGTCTCCATTGAAGGAAAAGGGGGCAGGGTTCCAAAGACAAAAGCTTCCGTTGATGTGGGAAGTGCAGGAACTGCTGCCCGTTTTCTGACGGCATACCTTGGTCTGTGTGAGGGAGAATATCATATGAACTCTTCCGAGCAAATGAAAAAGCGCCCGATGGAAGAATTGCTGCAGGCACTTCAAGACCTTGGGGCGGAAGTTACTTATAAGGAAGCATCAGGACATTTCCCATTTGCGATCGGAAACAGTGGTGTGAATAGACACGAAGTAACCATTGATGTTGAAAAAAGCAGTCAGTTTCTGAGTGCGCTTCTGATCTCTTCCGTGCTGTTTCAGAAAGAATTCCGGATTCACGTCAAAGGGCATCATGGAATGGCTTATGTAGAGATGACGGTTGCCATGATGAAGCAGTTTGGTGTGGAAGTACAACGACCTGCATCCGATACTTTTGTGATTGCGGAACATGCAGCATATCAGGCAAGAGAGTATCAGATTGAACCGGATGTTTCGGCAGCTTCTTATTTTTATGCGATGTGCCCGGTTGTCGGCGTTCCTGCAAAGGTCTGCCATGTACACTGGGAAAGCTTACAGGGAGATACTTCTTTTTTACATGTGCTGGAACAGATGGGATGCCGGACAGAGGAAGAACCGGATGGAATCCGGATGTATCCGCCGACGGAAGGATTCCTGGGAGGGGTATTTGACTTTTCTGCATTTTCAGATCAGGCTCTGACACTGGCGGCAATTGCGTGTTTTGCCAGTGAAACCGTGGAGATTACCGGAATCGGACATATCCGTTATCAGGAATGTGACCGTTTTGCCGCGATTCTTACCAATCTGAAGGCAATGGGAATCGCATGCGAGCAGCTGGATGAGAACCGTATTGTGATTCATCCGGGAAAACCGCATGGATGTAAAATAAAAACGTTCGAGGATCACCGGGTTGCGATGGCTTTTGCAATTCCGGGACTTGTGACAGACGGTATTGTGATTGAAAATCCTTCCTGCTGCAGGAAGACGTTTGAAAACTATTTTGAAATACTCGATACCTTGTGCAAATAAAAATACAGGCTCCGGAAATTATCCGGAGCCTGTATTTTTTATGGGAAAACCATTTATGTTTTACCGTTCGTGAACCATATAGCCATTGTCGGTAAGCAGACGTTTGGCACGGGTCAGAGTCTGTTTGTCAGGAAACGCGAGCTGAAGAACACCTTCTTCAAATTCCCGGTTATTTACAATACCGATGTTTTTGATGCTGATATGGTATTGTGCGAGCAGCCCGGCAACAGCAGCAATACCGCCGGTTTCATCGACCAGATCCACAAAACATTCATAATATACCGTAGGGGATTTGACACTTGGCAGTGTGATGGAATCCCGGTAGTCTTTTGCCTGCTGAAAGAAGGAAAGCAGTGCCTGTTCATTGGAACTGTCAATGTATCCGCGAAGCTGCGTCAGAAGGGCAAGGTACTGATCCATCAGTGAAAGAAGCGGTTCCCGGTTGGAAGCACAGATATTCTGCCACATCACAGGCGAAGAAGATGCAATTCTTGTGATATCCTTAAATCCCCCTGCGGCAATGGTTTTCATGGTTTCTTTGTCATCATCGATCTGGTGGACCAGATTGACCAGCGAATATGCGATCATGTGCGGCAGATGGCTGATGGCTGCCGTAGAGTAATCGTGTATTTTATAATCCAAAATCAGTGGAATTGCTCCAAGCGACAATACAAAATCACGAAATTCCGAAATTTCTTCCTTTGGAGTCAGGGCGGTCGGGGTGATAATATAGTATGCATTTTCCAAAAGCGTATTGGTGGCACTTAATATGCCTGTTTTTTCGGAACCGGTCATGGGATGCCCGCCGATAAAATTGGCCTCCATGCCAAGCCGTATCACTTCTTCATGAATTTCCGTTTTTGTGCTTCCGACGTCTGTGATATAACAGTCGCTGCGGATAATATCTTTTAACTGACGCAGATATGCGAGGTTCCGTTGAACCGGGGCACATAAAAAAATATAATCACAGTCAGAAAAAGCAGACAGTGGTAACAGATCATTGTTTTCGATCAGCCCCTCACGGTACGCTTCTTGGATGGTTTCTTTATGATGTGCCGTGGCATAAATTTTGATGTCCGGCTGATTGGATTTCATTTTTTTGGCGATCGAACCTCCAATCAGACCCAGTCCGATAAAACCGATTGTTTGAAAAGCCATAAGTTTATTTCCTTTATAATCATGTAATTGATGTGTTTATTGTACTATAGAATGGCAGGAGTGTCAAAAGAGGAATGTGTGACAGCACTTGCAACAATTGTCCGTTCGTGTGATAATAAAAAGGCGAAAGGAAGCAGAAAGAGGAATTTTTATGAATTTACTTACCGTTGATCATATTACAAAAGTTTATACACAGCGTGAGTTGTTTCACGATGCATCGTTTTATCTGCAGGATGGGGAAAAAGTCGGAATCATAGGCATCAATGGAACAGGAAAATCCACGCTGTTAAAAATTATGGCAGGACTCGAAGAACCGGATGCCGGAAATGTCGTACGGGCCAATCATCTTGTGATTCGCTATCTGCCGCAGATGCCGGAATTTGACCCGCAAAAAGGAGCACTTGAGAATGTACTTTCTTATGCGCAAATTGGAAGTGTGCATCAGCAGGAAGACCGGGAAGAACATGAAAAATGGAATCTGGAAAGCAATGCCAAATCCATGATGACGCGGCTTGGCATATACAATTTCGATGAACCGGTGGGACATTTGTCCGGCGGACAGCGGAAACGACTGGCTCTTGTTGCAGTGCTCCTTACTCCGTGTGATGTACTGCTTTTGGATGAGCCGACGAACCATCTGGATGCCGAAATGGCAGAGTGGCTGGAAAATTATCTGAAAAATTACCGGGGAGCAATGGTTATGGTGACACATGACCGGTATTTTCTGGACAGTGTATGCAACCGGATTGTGGAAGTTGATAAAGGACAGATTTACAGCTATGAGACAAACTATTCCGGATATCTTGCGGCCAAACAGGAGAGGGAAGACATTGCCTGGGCAGGCGAACGGAAAAGACAGTCCATTCTGCGCAAGGAAATCGAATGGATGCAGCGCGGGGCAAGGGCGCGTTCCACCAAACAGAAAGCACATATCCAGCGCTATGAGGCATTGCGGGATCAAAAAAAGCCGGATGTAGATAAAAAGATCGAAATCGGTTCGGTGTCCTCCCGTATGGGAAAAACAACCGTGGAATTATCACATATCACAAAAACATATGGAGATCATGTACTGATTTCTGATTTTTCCTATATTTTCTTAAAAAATGACCGGATTGGTTTTGTCGGGAAAAACGGATGCGGCAAGACAACACTTATGAAAATTATTGATGGCAGAATTTTGCCGGATGCTGGGGAAGTAACCATTGGACAGACGATAAAAATCGGATATTACACACAGGAGATCGAACAGGATGAGAATGCGGGAATTGCATATATGGACCCAAAGCTTCGCGTGATTGATTATATCAAAAATACAGCAGAATATGTACGCACAGAAGATGGACTGGTTTCGGCATCCGCAATGCTCGATAAGTTTTTGTTTCCACCGGAAGAACAGTATGGACAGATCAAAAAACTGTCCGGCGGAGAAAAGCGCAGACTGAATCTGCTGCGGGTCCTTATGGAAGCTCCCAATGTACTGATTCTTGACGAACCAACCAACGATCTTGATATCACGACACTGACCATTCTTGAAGATTATCTGGATCATTATGACGGTATTGTGATTACGGTATCGCATGACCGTTATTTTCTGGACCGTGTGGTGCACAGAATCTTTGCTTTTGAGGGAAACGGAAAGCTCTGCCAGTATGAGGGCGGATATACGGACTACCACAGACGGGCCGAAGAGGAAGGAAAATTTGTAGATACTGCAGGCGATTCGTTCCGTAAAAATGAAGAGACGGCAAATGTACAGGAAAAACAGGCGACAGAAGACTCACGTTCTACATGGAAACATGAAAATAAATTAAAATTTTCATATAAAGAACAGAAAGAATATGAAACCATTGAGGACGACATTGCAGCTTTGGAAACACGGCTGGGAGAGATTGACGGGGAGATGGCATCCTGCGCACGGGATTTTGTGAAGCTGAATGAACTGACAGAAGAAAAAACGCAGCTGGAAACACAATTGGAAGAAAAAATGGATCGCTGGACGTATCTGGAAGAACTTGCGGCAAAAATACTTCAACAAAATGCATAAAAAGGTTGTAAAACTTTCTGAAAATTAGTAGAATATAACCATAAAAGAGTAAATATTCTAAAAAAGGAGGGTTTTACTATGAACGTATATACGACAGACAGAATTCGTAATGTGGTTCTCCTGGGGCATGGAGGATGCGGCAAAACTTCCCTGGTGGAAGCCATGGCATATCTGGCAGGTCTGACGACACGTATGGGGACGGTCGCAGATAAAAATACCATCAGTGATTTTGATAAGGAGGAGACGAAACGCCAGTTTTCGATCCATACTTCTGTGGTCGCGATCCCGTGGAAAGACAACAAAATTAATGTTTTGGATACCCCAGGCTATTTTGATTTTGTCGGGGAAGTCGAAGAGGCAGTTTCCGCAGCGGATGCAGCAATTATCGTTATTTCCGGAAAAGCGGGAATCGAGACAGGCACGCGGCGCGCCTGGGAAATCTGTGAAAAAAATCATCTTCCACGTATGATCTTTGTGACAGATATGGATATTGACAATGCAAGTTACCGTCAGGTAGTGGAAGATCTGCAGGCTCTTTACGGAAAGAAAATTGCACCGTTTCATCTGCCGGTCAGGGAGGATGGCCAGTTTGTCGGATATGTCAATGTCATCCAGCAGAAAGCAAAGCGATGGATCGATGAGGGAACCGTTGAAAAATTTGAAGTTCCGGAATATTCACAAAAGAATCTTAATCTGTGCAGGGAAGCTTTGTTAGAAGCTGTGGCAGAAACCAGCGAGGAGTTTATGGACCGTTATTTTAACGGAGATGAATTCTCCGAGGACGAAATTCGTCAGGCGCTCAGGGTAAATGTCATGGATGGTTCTATCGTTCCGGTTCTTATGGGATCGAATCCGCTTGCCCGCGGGATGTATACGCTGATGGCAGATATTGTTAAATATTTTCCGAGCCCGGACAAACGGACCTGCGCAGGCATCAATACGACAAACAACGAGGTGTATCCGGCGGACTATGATTTTGCAAAACCGAAGAGTGCGTATATTTTTAAGACAATTGTAGATCCTTACATTGGAAAGTATTCTCTGATCAAAGTAAATTCTGGTGTGCTTAAGACGGATGATGTCTTATTTAATTATCACAGGGATTGTGACGAAAAGATTGGAAAGCTGTACGTTCTGCGCGGAAATAAAACAGAGGAAGTAAAAGAACTTCATGCGGGGGATATCGGAGCATTGGCAAAGCTGTCCCAGTCCCAGACAACGGATTCCCTGTCCGTACGGAATAATCCGGTTGCCTATCTTCGCACGAATTTCTCAAAACCGTATGTATCTATGCGCTACAAAGCAAAAAACAAAGGGGATGTGGATAAGATTTCCCAGTCGCTGCAAAAGATTCTGATGGAAGATCAGACGCTGCGTGTGGTAAATGACAGTGAAAATCGTCAGACTCTGTTATATGGCATGGGTGAGCAGCAGCTTGAAATTGTTCAGAGTATGCTGCTTGAAAAGTATAAAGTAGAAATTGAACTGATGCGTCCAAAGGTCGCTTTCCGCGAAACCATACGTGGAAAATCAGATGTTGAATACAAATATAAAAAACAGTCCGGTGGACATGGACAGTACGGCCATGTTAAAATGAAATTTGAGCCGAGCGGGGATTTAGAGGTCCCTTATGTATTTGAACAGTGTGTTGTGGGTGGAGCCGTTCCGAAAAATTATTTTCCAGCAGTGGAAAAAGGAATTGCAGAAGCTGTTTTGAAAGGACCGCTTGCGGCCTACCCGGTAATCGGAGTGAAAGCGGTACTCTATGATGGCTCCTATCATCCGGTGGATTCCTCCGAGATGGCATTTAAAGTAGCCGCCAAACAGGCATTTAAGAAAGGATTTTTAGATGCGAAGCCGGTATTGTTAGAGCCGATCGCCTCTGTAAAGATCATTACTCCGGAGGAATATACCGGTGAAATCATGGGAGATCTGAATAAACGCAGAGGTCGTGTGATGAATATGAATGCAGAAAACGGGTATCAGGAGATCGATGCGGATCTTCCATATCTTGAACTGTATGGATATAATACACAGCTTCGGTCAATGACTAGCGGAAGCGGAACATTTTCTTATGAATTTGCCCGGTATGAACAAGCACCTGAGGATGTGGCAGCAAGAGAAATAGAAGAGAGGGCAGGCAAAGTTGTGGAGACAGAAGAATAGTACAGTGTTTGCTGTATTATTGATTGCAATAACCTTAAATTTTATCGTGACACCGACATATGCAAAAAACACAGAACTCGAAGGGGAGAATTATGCCCCTTCGAGTTCTTCCTTTCAAAAACCTGCAAATGTTCACACAAAAAGCGATACGGTTACCGTGGGGTATTTTTTGGGAGGCGGCATACAGAATTCTTTCAATAAAGAATCGTACCCGGCATTCAGCGGGGAGCAGCCGCTGTATACGCCATACCGGAGTGGATTCCGGTTTCTTGGATGGTACTCCGATGCCGCGCTTCACAAACGGATAAAGACCATTCCGACGGATCGTAAGGATCATTACATTCTCTACGCAAAGTGGACCGCAAAGATCAATAATTATTACAATGTAGAATATTATAACTATCACAAAAGAGAGAGCCGCTTCGGTAAAAATCTGGTTCTGTTGAAAGATCTTGATTACGGCTTTTACAATGAAATTGATATTCCGGGTATGCCGGATACCCGGGAGGAAGATGTGTTAAAAGAATATATTTTCAGTGCATCCCAGTGCCCGCAGGGAATTTGTCTGACCGATGAATTTGTGCTGATCACTTCTTATTCCACGGAAGATGACTGTATGGGAGAGCTTATGGTGTTTGACCGGGAAACCGGAGAATATATGGTCACACTGGGAATGGATGAAAACAGCCATCTGGGAGGAATTGCGTTTGACGGTGACAATGTATGGGTGTGCAATTCCTATGAAAACTGTGTGGAGCGGATCTCCTACGATTTTATTGAACTGATGGCATATCAGAATACCGGAGATGTCGTGGATGCAAGAGATGTTGTGGAGGAGTTTCCGGTCAAAAATACGCCTTCCTGTATTACCTGGTATGGCGGAAGATTGTGGATTGCAACGCATACACTTCTAGTGAATTCACGAATGGTGGCATATTATCTGGATAAAAAGACGGACAAACTGATTGCCCTCAGTGATTATAAAATTCCGCAAAAGGTGCAGGGAGTTACGTTCGATGATTCCGGAAACGTATATCTGAGCACTTCCTACGGAAGAAACCAGTCTTCCTATTTATATTGTTACGACTCTGTCACGGCACTCGCAACCCGGCCGAAACATCCGAGAAAGAAAGTGGAAATGCCTCCGGCATCGGAAGAACTCGATGTAAGTGACAATACCTTATATATTCTGTTTGAATCGGCAGGAGAAAAATATTATGAGGGAACCGACGGGAAAGGCAAAAGCCTGTTCCCGCTGGATAAAATTTTAAAAATCCCGATCAGGGAGCTGGATGTGAACGGTTCATCGACATCAGGGACATGATCTTTTTCATTTGCGTCTGACTCTCAGGCGGAAGGTCTTTGGACAGCAGATCACACAACAGTTCGATTTCAGGCTTTGTGAAATCAATATGGTTTTCCTTTGCCTGCCTCATATTTGAGAGAAGAAACGGCATGGCATCTTTCATGTTTAAAGGTTTTTCTTTCTGTGCAAAGGAGAGCAGAAATTGCAATTTTTCCGGACTTAAACTGGCAAACGCCGGATTGTTAAAAAGATTGGAATCCATTCAAAAACCTCCTGCGGATTTATGGATTGTGAAACAGATCCTGATTTTCCATAATACAAAACAGTGTCTGTATGGTATCAATCATTTCCTGTTCTTTTGGGGTACAATATTTACGGACTGCACTAAGCATGGCATCCCGCCGTTTGGTACCGGCAGGCAGAGAACAGGCAGCCATGCTGTTCTCCTGTCTGGAGAAAGCTGCTGTGGCATTTTTCCATTCCATCAGCTGGATCAGCATGGCAAGCGGCTTTTGTGTCGGAACGTCTAAAAACGGTACGATGGACTTTAAGATCTGCGTATTTCTCGTCTGGATCAGATCGTCATACGTGATGGATTTATTTTCATCCATGGATCACACATCCTATATAATTTTTCTATTATTTTATGAGAGAATGCCTGTCTGTATGAATACAATAAAAGAAAAAGGAAAAATAAATATATGTATGAGAGACTGATTATTGACGGGAACAGTGTTTATGAAGTAGACGAGGAATGCTTAAAACATCGGAATGTTCCTGCAGAGTGCAGAGTAAAAGAAGCTGTGGAGCGCCAGATTCAGAAAGAAAAATTAAAAAAAGAAGGATAGATTTTCAGACATAAAAAAGGGATGCAGATACTGCATCCCTTTTGGGTTGTGCACATTGCTGCGCACGTTTCTAACACAAATATTAGAAGATTCCGCCGCATCCGTTTCCGCCGCCATTGCATCCGCCACAGAATAACAGAAGAAGAATCAGCCAGCAGCAGTCGTTTCCGCCGCCACTGCATCCGCATCCGTTGTTGTTTCCGCAGAAAGATCCATTTCCGCAGCAGGAGAGAAGAAGAATGATCCAGATAATAGAATTGCATCCACATCCGTTATCTGTTGAACATCCACAGTTTGTAGCAGTTAAATCACTCATAAGTGACCTCCAAATAAATATATTTACAGTATAATGTATGAGACGGCAGCAAAAGGGTTCCATATTTTTCTAAAAAAATTCATTGACTTTCACATAGTAAATAGATATATTTATTTTATAAAAGATTGTAGTTTTAAAGGAGTTTTGAAAAAATGCGTCAAACATTAGATAAAGATAAATTGATTGTCAATTCTATGGAAGATGTTGAATTTTATCACATTATAAAAGAATTAATTCAAAATGAACAAGTACAAAAAATGAAGCAATTTAGACAGCATTATAATACCAGTACTTATGAACACTGTTTGCATGTTGCTTATTTAAATTATCGTATTGCTAAGAAATTACATTTAGATCATGTTTCACTTGCACGTGCTGGTATGCTTCATGATTTGTTTCTATATGATTGGAGAAAAAAGCAAAGAAATATTGAAATAGATGGCTTGCATGCTTTTGTACATCCTAAAATTGCCCTAAAAAATGCTAGTGCTTTATTTACTTTAAATGAAAAAGAAAAAGCTATTATTGTCAAACACATGTGGCCTGTTACACTTTCTCTTCCTAAGTACAAAGAAACTTTTGTAATTACTTTTGTAGATAAATATTGTGCACTTGCTGAATCTTTTAATTATTATGCCTCAGTTTTAAATCAAAAGAAACTGTTTCGCTACGCATATATATTCTTATGCTTACTTGGTTCTTTTGCATTTATATAGATAAACACTGCAATAAGGTTTAGACAAAAAAACAGAATCTAACCTTATTGCTTTTTATTTTTTATTTTATTTTTATTATGAAAGGATGATCAAATTTATGATTTCTATATTTATAAATGGTTGTAATGGAAAAATGGGACAAGAAGTAATTAAACAAATGGATTTGTATGATGATTTTGTATTACTTGGAGGTTTTGATCAAGAAAATACAGGAAAATTCTCTTTTCCTGTCTATACTTCTTTTGAAAATATTACTGAAATACCCGATGTCATTATTGATTTTTCTGTTCCTATTGCTACTTTAAATATGCTTTCATTTGCTGCTTCTAAACATATTCCTGTTGTTATTGCTACTACTGGTTTTACGCCTGAACAAGAAGATCAAATTAAACAATATTCTAAACAAATACCCATCTTTAAATCCTCAAATATGTCTTTTGATATTCATCTAATGACAAAATTATTAAAAATTGCTGCTAAATCATTAGCTGATACAGATATTGAAATTATCGAAACACATCATAACCGTAAAATTGATTCTCCAAGTGGAACTGCTTTAATGCTTGCAAACAGTATAAATGAAGCTTTAGATAATCCATATACCTACAATTTTGATCGTTTTCAAAAAAGAGAAAAACGTTCTAAAAATGAAATTGGTTTTTCATCTATTCGTGGTGGTAATATTGTCGGTGAACATACAGTCCAATTTTTAGGGCAAAATGAAACTTTCGAAATTACACATAAAGCTTATTCTAGAAGTGTATTTGCTGATGGAGCTTTAAAGGCTGCCAGATTTTTGATCAATCATTCTTCTAATGG
>ENA-ORLW01003685-ORLW01003685.1-human-gut-metagenome-genome-assembly--contig:-NODE-3685-length-11216-cov-4.589909_pt1 | contig 11216 bp, 10 predicted proteins | sample MGYA00243017_ERZ508829 | MGnify/ENA primary metagenome ERZ508829 (study PRJEB26277, sample SAMN04329776) | human gut metagenome | biome: human-associated habitat | host: Homo sapiens | place: USA... | reverse complement strand
AATTGAATTTAACAATGTACAAAATTGTACATAACTAAATTCAAAATTTTGTACATTTTCTTATTGACATTAACAGCTTTTTTATGTGATTTTAAATATTCTAATCTTAAGTGTCCGTATTTTCCAATAATATAATCTTTTTCATATTCCTCTTTCTCTAAATATAAGTCAGGAATAAAATAATCTCCTTCTTTGTGATAATAAGTTATCTCTACCATAATAAAATCCTCCTAAAATTTAATTTCACTACTTTTAGAACTATAATTTTATATCTGCTTAGCTGTCTTATAAATATAAAATTTTATAAAGTGTACTTAATTTAGTCTTACTGGGTTAGGACTTCCGTCAAGACGAAGTTCTATGTTCAAAAGCAAATTCTAAAGGAGAAAAAATTATATGTAAAAATTTAAAATATCATTGACTTACACAAACAATTGTTTTATAATGAAGAGTATAAAAATAAATATATAAAAATGGAGATGATGCAAATGCAAGAAATAGAAAACAACAATAAAACATTTGAAGACATTAAACATATTGATAAAAGTGGAATCGAATTTTGGTATGCTAGAGAATTAAAAAATGTATTAAATTATACAGAATGGAGAAAATTTGAAAACGTAATAAAAAAAGCAAAAGAAAGTTGTAAAAATAGTAATATATCTGTGTTTGACCATTTTGGCGAGGTCGACAAAATGGTCAAAATCGGTTCAGGAGCTGAAAGAAAACAAAAAGATTATAAACTTACTCGTTATGCTTGTTATTTGATAGCACAGAATGGAGATAGTAGAAAAAAAGTGATTGCACTTGCACAAACATATTTTGCTGTTCAAACTAGAAAACAAGAAATTAGCGAAAAAGAATATAATGAATTAACAGAAGATGAAAAGAGATTTTATCAAAGAAATCTAACTAAAAAAGGCAATTATTCACTTAATCAAACTGCAAAAAATGCAGGTGTTAAAAATTTTGATAAATTTCATAATTCTGGTTATAAAGGTTTATATAATGGAGAAACTGCTGATGATATTGCTAAAAGAAAAGGATTAAGATATAGAGAAGATATTTTAGATAATATGGGAAGTGATGAACTTATTGCTAACTTATTTAGAATATCCCAAACGGAACAAAAACTGAAAAGGGATAATATTCAAACAGAAAAAGATGCCAATAAGGCTCATTATCAAGTTGGTTCAAAGATAAGAAAAACAATAAAAGAACTTGGTGGAACTATGCCAGAAGGTTTGCCAACTCCTAAAAAAAGTTTAAAACAACTTGAAAAAGAAAATAAGAAAATGTTAAAGAAATAACATATAAAATTTAAGAGAAACAGCGGAAATTCAGTTGAATTTCCGCTGTTACGAACTTTAAGATGTTTTCTTATTTGTTGTAAACATTTTCTCCAATCAAGACGCTGTTTTTACCATCTTCTGATGTTTCAGTATGACCGATAATGGAAGCTGAAATATCATATTTGTTTGCATTGGAAATTACTTTTTCTGCATCCGCCAAGCTCTTTACAATTACTTCCATACCTATTCCCATATTAAAGGTTTGGTACATGTGGTAATCATCGATACCTCGAATTTCCTGAATTGCCTTGAAAATTGGTGGAACAGATAAATTGTAAACTTCGTCTTTTACATATGTAATGCTTTGACCAAAGTTAATCGATTTAGTAAGACCACCGCCAGAACAATGGATTATACCGCTTACTGAAATGTCTTCCTGTAATATGTCATTTATCACGGGAAGATACGTTCTTGTAGGAGATAAAATCGCTTCAGCTATCGTGAGTGAAGTACCATCCAACTTGTCTTCCAGGCGATATTTGCCACAGAATAGCTTTTCTTCTTCAATTGTGGCATCCATAGTTTCCTGGTATTTGCGATAATAAGGACACAAGAGTGTATTAATCGCTAAAGTCAGACCATTGCTTCTTATACCAGAGTTTTCTTTGTCTTCGTAACTACTTTTACCATTTGATGCAAGACCAACAATGTACTCACCAGGAGCAATATTACCGCAATCAATTATTTTTTCTTTGACAATGACTGCACTTGCTGTAACATCAATGCCCATAGTAGTTGTATAACTTCCGACATCAGCTGTCTCTCCTCCAGCATTATACAAGTTAATACCTAATTCCTGCATCTTGCGGAAGAAGTTAGAATAGCCCTGAATAACCTTTGCCAACGCTTCGTCATTTACTCTGTTAGAGTTACGAGCAATATGGTTTGAGATATAGATATCATTTGTAATACCTACGCAAGCCATATCATCGGTATTCATGACTATAGCGTCCTGTGCAAGATTATACAGAAAATCCTCACTTACTCCTTCTTTCATAGCTAAATACGCTACATTACTTTTTGTTCCGACACCATCAGAATGAATTACCTGTGCATAGCTACTTATAACTTCATCAGGTAAATTCCGTGACATTGGAACTATTTGACAAAAAGCACCAGGATATAATCCTTTTGATAAGCCCTTTGTCGCTTTGTGTACACCTGTCTTCTTTGAAGACACCCCAAGTTCTGCATAGGGATCGTTAGTAAACTGTTTTCCCATAGTGATTCCTCCTTAAATAATTATTTAAAGTTTACTATTTACCTATATTTGGATCAGACCAAACACATTAGTATTATACTAAAATTCTCTAATTATGTCAACATAGCAAATTTTAAGAAGTTTGTTAAAAAATAAAAAATATGTTTATTGATAGAAATTTTCTATAAATTTTATTGCATTTTTATTGTATTTTATTAAAAATATTATATACTTTAATAAATTGATTGATATTTGTATCAATCGTTAAGAGAGAAAAAGTTGTAAATAACTACGACGTTCGCTCCAAGGAAAAAACGAGAAAATGTTGAAATATCAATGTTTTCTCGTTTTTTGTATACTTTTGAATACAAAATAAGAATGTAGCATTTTCAAGGCTTTCAGAGCTTGGAAATGCAATAAATCAATTTAGATGTGACAAAAATGTAACAAAAAAATTAATGCGTATGTATAAAAATGTGCCAAAATTTTATTTTCGTTTTTTACAATCATCAATTATTTTATCAAAATCTGAAATATATTTTTTATCTTGTTCTATTCTAAATTTTTCAAATTCATTTTCTGCAAATTGCTTTGCTTGTTCAGCTGTTATACTGCCTTTACTTTGTAAAACTTCATATCTATTCGTTGTAAGCATTGTATCTAATTCTTCTACCCAATCTTTCATTTTCATAGGTATCTGTCTTTTAGCACGGTTTTCTGCTATATCTAAATACATATTAACAATATCTTGTAAAAATTCCAGTTCTTTATTTGTTAAATAATTTTTAGCAATGCTTACATCACTTTTTAAGACTTTTCCATCAGGTGAATGTTTCCAAGAGGTTAATCCCATATGTTCTTTTTTACTATTAGCCCTATGATAGATTATTTCTGCTGCTGTTTCATTTGTAATAGCATGTAACTTGAATGTAACTTGTTTTGTACAATTTTAAAGAAAGTATATGCTTCTTCTGACTTTGGATTATAGTCAACTGCTGTTGCTATAAATAAATCTGTTATTTTTTGATAAGCCATTCTTTCACTTGTTCTAATTTCTTTTATAATTTCTAGTAATTCATCAAAATAATCTTTCCCATATTTATTAGGATTTTTTAATTTTTCTTTGTTTATACTGTATCCTTTTATAATATATGATTTTAAAACTTCAGTTGCCCATTGTCTAAACTTAGTTGCTTTTTTAGAATTTGTCCTGTATCCGAACTGCTATTATCATATCTAAATTGTAATAGTCAATATTTCTATTAACTTTACGATTACCTTCGAGTTGAACTGTTGCAAAATTTGCAACAGTTGAATTTTGAGTTAATTCTTGTTCTTCAAAAATATTTGAAATATGTCTTGAAATAACAGATTTATCTTTTTCAAACAATTCTGCTATTTTATTAAGCGGTAACCAAATTGTTTCATTATATAAAAAAGCCTCTATTTCTATTTTATCATTTTCATCTTCATAAATAATTAAATCGCCTTTTATTAAATCTTGCATATAAGCTGTCTCCTTTTCTGTTATTTTATTTTTTCTTGGTATTTTATACCTCATTATATTTAGTGCAATTTAATAATAGTTATTTTATCATATAAAATAATACTGTTCAATATTTTTGCAAACAAACATTTCTTCTTTGCTTTTCAATTGAAGTTTAAATAAAATAATTAAAATAGATGTGATAAAAATAAGACAAAATAAATTCATCAAATTAAATAAATTCACTATTAAAGCCGATTACAGAGGCTAGTCTATACGGTTACTGCCTCCAATTATCCCCTATTTAGGGGTATTTTTTTATGGTTCAATGTCAATAGTTGGGGTGAGATACCTGAAAAGTATTCTCGTCTCAGCTTTTTTAATTGGTTGAAAATTTTAGGCAAAAAACTGCTATTATTAAATCTAAATTATAATAGTCTATATTTCTATTAACCTTACGATTTCCTTCAATTTGAACTGTTGGAAATTTCCTAACAGTTGAATTCTTTTATGTGTCTTTCATTCAAAGAAAATACGGTATTTACAAAGCCTTAAGCGGTTGGAAATTGAATAAATTAATTTAGCAATAGAGGTATAGTAGTTTATAAACAACTATAGAAAAATATAAAAAAGTAGGATATAGTCATCATAAAAATAATAATATATAAAAATTGTACAATACTACGGAAATTGGAAAAAATTAAAAAAACATACATAAAATAGTTGATTTTGTAATGAAAATGTAATATAATTGTAATATGAGTTTTAAAAGCAAAATTTTACAAAAGATAAATAAAAACGATGTAAATATCATATAAATGAATATGGTATTTGATTTTTGTTATTTAAGATAAATAAAATTTAAGGAGTGTTTATTTGTATGAAAAATAAAATAATAGAAAAAATTGTTTGTACATTAATAATCATTTGCATGTTTGCTATGATTTTTATACCAAATTTTGTAAAATCAGCTACAGTAGTTGTTTCTAATATGAACGATACAGGACGAGGTATTGGTAATACTTCTATATTTACTGTAGACATTAAAGGTTATAGTAATTTATATTGTGTAAGAGGTGGAGCATCTTTAAAAACAGGGATGCAACTTAATGACGATGGCTTAAGTTTATATACAACAACAGGAGAAGTAGTATCAGACTCAAGTGCAATGCAATGGTTATTGGATAATATGTATTTAACAGAAGCAACAAATTCTGAAACACAAAAAGTAATGAGACAAAATCTTATTAATATAATGAAGAAATATAATACATACAAAGATTCTAAAGGAAATAGTTTATTAAAAAAGAAGTTAAATGTAAATGGAATTGATAATGATTGGATAACTAAAGCGGTTGATGATGTATTAAAAGATAAAGAAACATTATACGCTGTTCAGCAATATGTAATTTGGAATTATGTAAAAAATACTGATAATTCAGCATATAAAAACACAATGCAAAACTCTGATGGAAGTTATAATGCGTTACCAGGAGCAAAAGCATCAAAAACACATTATACAGCTTTATATATTACATTAAATGAATTAGCGTCAGAAGCACAAAAGAATGGTTACAAGTCACCAAATAATTCAGGACGTAAATTTGATATTAAAATTGAGAAACAATCAAATACAAAAGCTACTATTTCAAATGATAGCAAATCTGTTCTAGTTGGACCATATAAATTAAAAAATAATCATTCTGCATTATCAAAATCTTTTAGTGCAACAATTAATTCTGATAAAGCAGATAAAGTAGAAACAGTAAATGCAGAAGGAAAAGGGGTTAGTGTTACAGAAACTCGGAGGAGAATTTTATGTAAAAGTTACATACAATAAAGGGTTTGCAAAAGGGACAGAATACAAAATTGGAATTAATGTAGGATTATCAGGATATAGAACATTTGCTACATTGTTAGATACACCAAATGCTTATAACCAACCGTTAGTAACAATAAGAAAAGAAGCAGTTAATACAAGTACAAAAACAGACATAACAGTAGAAGAAAAACTGAATGGTAATTATGGTTTAGAAATAGAAAAAGTACATTTAAATGATATAAACGAAAAAATATCAGGAGTTACTTTTAAAGTAAAAGATGGCAATGGAGAAGCAAAAGCTTACGGACCAACAGGATCTGATGGAATAGTAAAAATATTCCAGGCAAAATCAATTTCACAAGAAGGTATTGATGAATATACAATTACAGAAGTTGATTTAGGAAAAAATGAATATATAAAAATAAAAGATGAAATTAAAGTATATGTTACAAAATCAAAAACAAGTGATAAATTTGTTGCTTCAAAAGTATCATTTGAAAAGGATAAAACAGTAATAAACAAGCAAGTAAAATTAGAAGATGGCACAGATGTAGATGTAACAGCAACTATATCTGATAATATAGTAAAGATTACTATTCCAAACAAACCAAGAGAATTTGATATGGCATTAAGAAAAAATATTTCACAAGTAAAAAGAGATGGACGAGAAGTGGATATTGGCGTAGATAGAACACCTTCTATAAACTTACAATCTGCCATAGAATATTCAAAAAATAAAACAGCAGCATATTACCATACCAAAAATCCTATAACAGTTAAAACAGGAGATACAATATTATATACAATAAGAGTATACAATGAAGGATATATTAATGGATATGCGAAACAAATAACAGACTATTTACCAGCAGGATTAGAATATATAGAAGATAGTGAAATTAATAAAAATAATGGCTGGACTATTACTAAAAACGAAGATGGAACAACAACTGTAAAGACAGATAAATTAAAAGATGAATTAATACTAGCAGCTGACGGTAGTAAAGGGTTTGCAGAACACCAATTAGAACAATCTAAAAGTGAGCAAAAGCTAGAACCTTCATTTAGTAAGGCAGTACAAATAGAATGTAAAGTGAAAGAAGATGTACAAGACGGTAAATTATTAGTAAATGTAGCAGAAATTACAAACTATGGATATAATGATGAACAAGGAAATTATATAGAAGCTAATAAAGATGGTGTGGATATAGATTCTGAGGAAGATAATGTATTTAAAAATAAAGATAACATCAAAAATATTGATGAGTATTACGAAAATAATATAAAACCACAATATAAAGAAGATAATAATTTCTATAAAGGTGTACAAGATGATGATGACTTTGAAAATATAATTGTACAACCAGATGAAAAAGAAGTGGTTTCAGGAAAATATAATATACAAATTAAAAAGGTAGATGCAAATGACCCAAGTAAAACATTACAAAATGCTGTATTTACAGTATTAGATAGAAATGAAATAGCAACAGACATAACAACAGGTTCAAACGGAATAGCAACAGTTGCAAGTAATGTTGAAATAATTAAAACAGAAGAAGGAAAAACAGCAATAGATAATTATGTAATTACAGAAAAATCAGTACCAGAAGGATATGTCTTAATTAAAGATCATCAAATTATAGTTAGAGTAACTACAGGATTAACTTCTGATAAGAAAAACTATGAATTGAAGGATGTGGAGGTAAGTATTTCACAAAAAGACGGTTCACAAGAAACAGCAGAAGAAAAAGAAATGCTAGAAAAAGGATTAAGTAAGACTATAAGTGGAAATACAATAACAATTACAATACCTAATAAACCAGAAGAGAAAGATTTCGATTTAGCACTAAGAAAATTTATTACAGGAGTAAATGATAAAGAAGTAACTAGCAGAATACCAGTATTTAAAATAGATGAAAATGGAGACTATGTATATAATCATGATAAAGAACCTGTATTAGTTGCAAATAGTAATATAGTAACTTATACTCTAAGAGTATATAATGAAGGTGAAGTAGTAGGATATGCTAACGAAATTAAAGATGATATACCAGAAGGATTAGAGTTTTTACCAGATAATGATTTAAATAAAGAATATAGATGGATAATGCTTGATAAATATGGAAAAGAAACAGATGATGTAGATAATGCAAAATATATAACAACAGACTATTTATCAAAAAAGCAAGAAAAGACAGAAGGTTCAAATTTATTGAAACCGTTTGATGTGGAAAGTTATGAAGCGGGAGCAATAAACCAGCCAGATTATAAAGAAGTAAAAGTAGCATTTAAGGTAAATATGCCAGATAAATCAGAGGAAATAATTATAAATCAAGCACAAATTTCAGATGACAGTGATGAAGATGGAAATGAAGTAACAGATATAGATTCTACACCAAATGAATGGATAGATGGAGAAGATGACCAAGATATAGAAAAAATCAAAATACAATATTTTGATTTAGCTTTAAGAAAATGGGTAACAAAAGCATTAGTTACAGAAAGTGGTGTAGAGACAGTTTATGAAACAGGACATAAAGCAGAAGATGATCCAGAAGAAGTAGTAAAAGTAGATTTGAAAAAATCAGATATTAATAATGTAACTGTAAAATTTGAATACAAAATAAGAATAGAAAATCAAGGAAAGATTGCAGGATATGCAAAAGAAATATCTGACTATATACCAGAAGGGTTAAAGTTTGTTAAAGAAGATAATCCATTATGGAAAGAAGTAGATGGGAAAGTAGTTACAGATCAATTGAAAGATACATTGTTACAACCAGGAGAAACAGCAGAAGTTACCATTTTATTAACATGGATAAATAGTGAAGATAATATGGGATTAAAAGTAAATACAGCAGAAATAAGTAAAGATTATAATGAATATGGTACACCAGATATAGATTCAACACCAAACAATCAAGTACCAGGAGAAGATGATATAGATGATGCACCGGTGATGTTAACAGTAACAACAGGAGAAGAACCAGTATATGTATTTCTTACAATATCAATTCTTGGAATACTTGCTGTGGGACTTGTAACAATTAAGAAATTTGTACTTTAATATTGTAAATATTAAATAAAAGATATAGAAGAGCTTAAATGGACTATACTAAAAAGTAGAGTTTAGAATAGCTCTTCTTTTTTTATATAATAGGAAAAAAGTATAGAAATCAATAAATGATTTTTTATACTTATATGTATGGTACCAAATTTCTGGTATAAAGTAAAATTTAACTAATAGAGAGATTTCTTATTTATAAAATAATTGCACACAATTTTTTTAAAAAATTGGCGCACGAACAATTAATGCGGGCTGTAAGAGAATTAATTAAGTATGAAATATAATTAAAGCCCGCTATTGCTCTATGTATTGAGAAAAAACTAAATTGTTTTTTTAGAATTGCCAATGGAGGTAAAGGTGGATGTAGCAGTAACTTTTTTGTTACATATATATTACAGGAATATTAAAAAGATATTACTTTAATAAAAGATATTGTAGAATTTTGTTTGTGATGCTATAATCAAGTTAAACAAGGACAAAAGGGAGAAAAAGATGAAAAAAAAGTCTAAGTTAAAAATGAGTTTTAATATTATTGTATTAATTGTACTATTAATAGCATTATTTATGTACGTAGTTATTTTATTTAATACTATCACTAAAAAAGAGGTTACTCTAAATTTCTTCCACTGGAAACCTTTTATCGTAGCATCTGATTCAATAGAAGCTGGCGTTAATACTGGAGATATGGTGATAATTAAAGAAATCAAATTAGAAGATATAAAGCCAGGAGATATAATAGTATATAGAAGAGGTAATAATGGAGCAATAAAAAAGGTTAAAGATATCAAAAACAAAGATGGAGAAATTAAAATTGTAATTGAAGATGATTCTGTAATAAAAAATGAATCAATAAATTCTTTTATTGAAGGTAAGTATATGTTTAAAATAGTAGGATTAGGAAATGTAATGCTGTTTTTACAAACACCAATGGGAGGAATTGTATTATTTTCAATATTTATATATATTGTGCTTATTATTAGAATTATTAGTTCTAACTCTAATAAAGAAGATATACAAGAGATAAAAAGTGATAATATAAATGTAGAATCTAAAAAAATTCAGATAAAGAAGTAAAAGATGATAAACAAGAATACAAAATGATACAAGCAATAAAAAAAGAAGGTAGATAATGAACTATACCCCAAAAAGTAGAGTTCAATAATAACTTGTTAATAATAAGTAGATTTACTACTAATTATTATATATAAAATACGTAAATAAAATTTATGTATATATATTAAAAAGGGGGTGAAATTATGGAGCAAAAAACAGATAATAAAAACAAAATTATTATTGCATTAGCAATTTTAACAATAGTAATTTTACTTATAGGAATTTGGGCTTTTGCAAGATATACTAGCACAATTACTGGTTCTGGAACAGCAGTAGTAGCAACTTGGAGCTTTAAAGCAAATGGAGAAACACAAACTTTATCACAAAATGTTGACCTTTTAGCTACAATGTCTGAAGTAAATGGTAAAGTTGCCCCAAAACATATGGCACCAGGAACAAATGGAAATTTTGATATTTCAATAGATGCAACAGGAAGCGAAGTTGCAGTAGAATATAATGTTGTATTAAGTAACTTTACAAATTTACCACAAAACTTACACTTCTATACTGATGCAGCTATGCAAAATGAAATAACAGTTTCTAGTGATTCATATATAGTATCTGGATATATTCCTTATAATGCTACAGAAAATGCTATGGTAAAGACAACTACAATTTACTGGTCTTGGCCTTACGAAACAGGAGATGATGCTGAAGCTATAGCAGCAAATAATGTACAAGATACTCAAGATGCTGGAAAAGATATTACATTTGATATTACTGTAACAGGATGGCAATCAAATCCTACTACAGCTCAATAATAATAAATTTAATATTTAAATGAGGGTACTAACCCTCATAAAAGGATATATTATTTAGCAATATATCCTTTCATGAAGGTTATATATCTAAATAAATGGAGTGATAAAGGTGGCTGAAAAAAAATATACGAAAAAAAATAAAATAAAGAAACTTAATATTGCTTTATTCTTCATTTTATTTGTTTTAAGTTATATATTAATATTTTTAATTGATAAAATTGCTTTCTTTCCACTAATAGATAAGATAGATATAAATAAAAATGAAATTTCTAAAAATAATGTATATGAAGATACTATTACAAATTCAAATGATATAAATAAAAATAATGGGTCTGAAATGCAGAATAATATAATTAGCAATTCTTTATTAAACAATAATTTTAGCAGTAGTAATAATAATGAAATATTAGAAAA
>ENA-ORLW01003683-ORLW01003683.1-human-gut-metagenome-genome-assembly--contig:-NODE-3683-length-11217-cov-4.197846_pt1 | contig 11217 bp, 7 predicted proteins | sample MGYA00243017_ERZ508829 | MGnify/ENA primary metagenome ERZ508829 (study PRJEB26277, sample SAMN04329776) | human gut metagenome | biome: human-associated habitat | host: Homo sapiens | place: USA... | reverse complement strand
TTCGAGATTTTCTTTTCCGGCAAGGGCGATGAATTTCTCCGCGTCCTCCGGTGCGCAGACGACAGCCATTCTCTCCTGCGACTCCGATATTGCAAGCTCGGTGCCGCCGAGTCCGTCGTACTTTTTCGTGACGAGATCGAGATTTATGTCAAGTCCGTCCGCAAGCTCGCCGATCGCAACGGAGACGCCGCCCGCGCCGAAGTCGTTGCAGCGTTTGATAAGCCGTGCGGCATCGTGTGAGGCGAAGAGCCGCTGGAGCTTTCTCTCCTCGGGCGCGTTTCCCTTCTGAACCTCGGCTCCGCAGACCTCGAGCGATTTCTTCGTATGAGATTTCGACGATCCGGTCGCGCCGCCGCAGCCGTCACGGCCTGTTTTACCGCCGAGAAGAACAACAATATCATCAGGCTCAGGACGCTCACGGCGTACATTTGAAGCCGGAGCCGCACCGATAACGGCACCTATTTCCATTCTCTTTGCGACATATCCAGGATGATAAATCTCACTTACATGACCGGTAGCAAGACCGATTTGGTTACCGTAAGAAGAATAACCGTTTGCAGCACCCTCTGTAATTTTTCTCTGAGGAAGCTTTCCTGCAACTGTATCTTCAAAAGGAACCAAAGGATTTGAAGCACCTGTAACTCTCATTGCCTGATAAACATATGAACGACCTGAAAGCGGATCACGGATTGCACCGCCCAGACATGTAGCAGCACCGCCGAAAGGCTCGATTTCTGTAGGGTGATTGTGAGTTTCGTTTTTAAACATCAAAAGCCAGTCTTCATTCTGTCCGTCAACATCAACTTTGATTTTAACTGAGCAGGCATTTATTTCTTCACTTTCGTCAAGCTCAGCCAAAAGACCTTCACTGCTCAGCTTTTTAGCACCGATAACAGCAAGGTCCATTAAAGTAACAGGCTTGTCTGTTCTTCCGTCATAAAGCTTCTTTCTTGTTTTCAAATAATCCTTGAATGTTTCTTCAATATAAGGAGTTCTGACATCAACCTCGTCAATGATAGTGGAAAATGTGGTGTGACGGCAGTGGTCAGACCAGTATGTGTCAATCATACGAATTTCGGTAATTGTAGGATTTCTTTTCTCTACATTTTTAAAGTAGTCCTGACAGAATTTAATATCGTCAAAATCCATTGCAAGACCAAGTGAAGTCATTAAAGCTTTAAGCTCTAAATCACTGGAATAAATAAACCCTTCAATCGTGATTACTCTTTCGGGAATGTCATATTTAATATCTAAAGTGTCAACAGGCTTTAGTGAAGCTTCACGGCTTTCAACAGGGTTGATAATATAATTTTTAACATCATTTATGTCTTTTTCCGAGATATCTCCCTGAAGAATATAAACAGTTGCCGATTTAACGGTAGGACGGTTTCCTCCTGTAAGCAGGGAAATACACTGAGCGCATGAATCAGCTCTTTGGTCAAATTGACCCGGGAGGTATTCGACAGCTATTATATTCTCATTGCTCTGAAGTTTTGGAATATCATTATAGATAACATCAACAGAAGGCTCTGAGAAAACCACGGGAATACACTTTTTAAAATCCTCTTCCGACAACCCTTCTGTATCGTAGCGATTTACAATTCTGATACCTGTTAAATCAGGAATTTTCAAAACTGATTTAATTCCACTGAGAAGAGTCTCAGCCTGTGAAGCATAACTTGGCTTCTTTTCAACATAAATTCGATAAACTGACATATAGTTACCGCTCCTTAGATTTATATTTTGCAGACAGATTTTTCTTGACTTTAATCGTCAACAAAACTGCCTATACAATAATTTTTTTCAGCTTTTTCTATTTTAACATATAATATTGTTTTTCGCAAACTGTTTTGAGATTTTTTGAGGTTTTTTTTCGGAATTTTTACAAATGTGAAATTAGGGGTATGACCTTCAAAATAATCAGGGGATTTTTCTTTTTCAAACAACACAGGAAATATTTTTCCGATTTGAGAGTTTAAAAATTCATTTGATGCCTTTGAACACTCAGTTTCCATAGCTTTTGCACGCTTTTCTTTAACAGTTCCGTCAATTTGGTCGATGCGTTTGGCAGCGATAGTACCTTCTCTTTTGGAATATGGAAATATATGAACTTTGGCGAACTTTATTTTTTTTACAAAGTTTAAAGATTCCTTAAAATCCTTATCGCTTTCACCGGGGAAGCCAACCATAACATCAGTAGTCAACGCACAGTCAGGGAAGCTTTTTCTGAGTTTTTTGCATAAAGCCTCATATTCGGCAGATGTATATTTTCTGTTCATTTCTTTAAGTGTTTTATCACATCCGCTTTGAAGTGACAGATGAAACTGAGGGCAAAGCTTTTTTAGTTTTGACATCCTTTCGATATCCCGGTCTGAAATCATTTCAGGCTCAATAGAACCAAGTCTTACCCGTTCGATTCCGTCAATTGAGCAGGCGGTTTCAATTGCATCGATAAGCCTTATATCTCCCTCCAAATCCTTTCCGTAACAGCAAAGGTTAATTCCAACCAGTATAATTTCTTTGTGTCCGTTTTTTGCGAGTCCTGTTATCTCATTTTTTATTTCTTCAAGTCCTTTTGAACGAATATGACCTCTTGCATAGGGAATAATACAATAAGTACAGTATTGGTCACAGCCGTCCTGAATTTTAACATTAGCTCTTGTTTTATTTTCGTATCCGCTTATGAGCATATCTTCAATTTTGTCATTTTTTAAATGCTTTTCAATACTGATTATTTGTTTTCTGTTTCCATTGCCGTCGATATTATTTACATTTATAAAATCACAAAGCATATTCGGGATGTTCATTTTATTTGATGAACCGCATATTATATCACAGAATTCAAATCCTCTGACTTCACTTTCAAATGCCTGAGGAAAACAGCCGGTTAAGATAAGTATGCAGTTTTGATTTTGCCTTTTAATTTTGTGCAGTATCTGTCTGCATTTTAAATTAGCCTGTCCGGTTACAGTGCATGAATTTACAACAGCAGCGTCGGCTTCTTTTATTGATTTGACGGCTTTATGGCCGAGAAGTTTGAATTTTTCTTTTAAAGCTTCGGTTTCATAGTGGTTTACTTTACAGCCAAGAGTATAGTAAAATATTTTCATTTATTTACCTTTCATATGCATATTATACAAATGACATAATATCTTATTGTTAAATATGCACAAATATTCTTTTGGTTTTTTATTATACTTGAACATTATACTATATTTACTTTTTTTTTTCAAATTTCTCTTGACAATCAAAGAAAATGTGTTATATTTTAGGTAGAGAATTAAGAAAATTCTCTGAATTCCTAAGGGTTTTCAGCAATAAAACATTAATTAGGAGGAATTTATTATGACAAAAGCAAAAGTGTTATTACAATCAATTTCAGATGTAAAGGAATTTGTAAGTGCTGTATCAATGTGTGATTTTGAAGTGGATTTAGTTTCAGGAAGATATGCAGTTGATGCAAAGTCAATTATGGGTATTTTCAGCCTTGACCTTTCTAAGCCAATCGACCTGAATATCCATGCTGAAGATGATTCCGATGTAATTCTTCAGGCATTAAAACCATACATCATCGACTGAAAAACCACATAAAATTTCAGATTTCTTTTGATTTTGATATTTTTAACTGCCGCAGTTCTCCTGCGGCAGCTTTTTTGTAACCATTTTTCCGTGTCTTTTTATTCTACCCAGAGTGTCTCAGCCGTATCGATTGCTTTTTTCACCATCTCGTCAATCTCTTCCTGCAGTTTCTCTTCACTGCGTTTGATCACTTTGATATTCGGTTTGGTAACCGGATGTTTTGCCACAAAGATCGTACAGCAGTCTTCGTACGGCTGGATCGATGTCTCATAAGTATCGATCTTCAGGGATACATCCACGATCTCCTGTTTATCAAAACCGATCACCGGACGGAATACCGGAAGGGTGCAGACTTCGTTGGTCGCTGCAAGACTCTGCATGGTCTGGCTTGCTACCTGTCCGATGCTTTCTCCTGTGATCAGTCCCAGGCATCCGGTCTCTTTCGCGATGTGCTCTGCGATACGCATCATGTAACGTCTCATAATGATTGTAAGTTCATCATGAGGGCATTTATCATAAATATACAGCTGAATGTCAGTAAAGTTTACGATATGCAGAACGATCGGTCCGCTGTATTTCGACACCAGACGTGCCAGGTCAACCACTTTCTGTTTTGCACGCTCACTGGTGTATGGCGGTGCATGGAAATAAACGGCATCAATCTTAACGCCGCGTTTTGCGATCATGTAGCCTGCAACCGGGCTGTCAATTCCACCGGATAACAGAAGCATAGCTTTTCCGTTTGTTCCGACCGGCATACCACCAGGTCCCGGAATGATCTTTGAATAGATATAGATCTTTTCACGAATCTCCACGTTCAGGGTGATTTCCGGATGATGCACGTCAACGCTCATATTCGGAAACGCTTCCAGAATACGCTCGCCAAGATCTGCATTTAATTCCATGGAATTTTTCGGATAATTTTTTCTTGCTCTTCTTGCATTGACTTTGAACGTATGCTCTCCATCCGGATATACGCGTGCCATATAATCGATCACTTCCTGAGAAAGCTGATCAAATCCTTCATCATTTACTTTCAGTACCGGACAGATACCCACAATACCGAAAACTCTCTGCAGTGCCTCCACTACTTCTTCAAAATCAAACAGGCCTTCGCTCTCCACAAAGATACGTCCCTGTTCTTTTCGTACATTAAATTCACCTTCCACTTTCTTCAGTGCATGGCGAATCTGTTTTACCAGTGCATCTTCGAAGAGATAACGGTTTTTTCCCTTGATACCGATCTCTCCGTATTTGATCAGAAATGCATGAAACATAGATTTCTTTTCTCCTTTTCTTTTCCTGTATCGCAGTTGTTTCGTATATTCACAGTTACATCATATCTTTTAATGTCTGCTGTATCTGCGGAGCACCATAAGCAGTTCCTTTAACTGCTGCAGGCAGTATTCCAGCTCTTCTTTTGTTGTATTCTCACAGAAACTGAATCGCACGGTAGAATCCAGCAAATCTTTTTTTAGACCAATTTCTTTTAATACCGGACTGACCGGAAGTTTTTTGTTGGAAGAACATGCTGAACCGGAAGATACCTGAATCCCCCGCTCTTCCAGTGCATGGAGCAGCACTTCGCTTCGCACGCCTGCAAAGCTTACACTTACAATGTGCGGTGCTCCCTGATCCCCCGGAAGGCTGTTCAGAACCGTATCCGGTATTTTCTGCACTTCTTCCATGAAAAACTGTTTCAGCTCACAGAGATGTGTCACTTTTTTATCAAAATCCGTGTAGGCTTCTTTTGCCGCACAACCAAGTCCGGCGATTCCAGGCACATTATCTGTCCCGGAACGCATCCCTTTCTGCTGGCCTCCGCCCAGGATCAGCGGATGGATCTTCACTCCGTTTCGAACATAAAGGAATCCGACTCCTTTTGGTCCATGCAGCTTATGTCCGCTGACCGAGAGCATATCAATGCCAAGTTTTTTCGGATAAATACGGTACTTTCCATAGGCCTGGATTGCATCCACATGCCAGAGTACCTTTGGATTTTTTTCTTTGATGATCTTCCCGATCTCTTCGATCGGCTCCAGAGTCCCGATCTCATTATTGACATACATGGTGGACACAAGGATCGTATCTTCTCGGATCGCATCGGAAAACTTCTGAAGATCTATTCTTCCATAGCGGTCTACCGGTATGTAACTGACCTCAAATCCCTGCTCCTGAAGATAGATCATCGGCTGGATCACGGCAGCATGTTCGATCGCCGTTGTAATAATGTGTTTTCCGGCACGTTTGTTTGCCATCGCCGTTCCGATCAGTGCCCAGTTGTCTGACTCGGTTCCGCCAGAAGTAAAATAAATCTCTTTTTCATCTGCTTTTAAAGTAGCCGCAATGTCCATTCTGGCTTCGCGAAGATATTTTTCTGCCTCCATTCCCTTGTCGTGTCTGGATGACGGATTTCCGAAATCCTCCATCATCACTTTTACGACGATGTCACGCACACCTTCGGAACATCTTGTCGTTGCTGAATTATCCAAATATGCCTGCATTATTCTCTGCCCTCCAACTGAAACATCAGAACCGAAAGCACCGCCATACCGGCAGTTTCCGTCCGCAAGATCCGTTTTCCCAGTGTAATCGGGCTGATGCCATTTTCCTGTGCCAGTGCAATCTCACTTTCATCAAATCCGCCCTCCGGGCCAATGAAAATACCGATAGACTGCCCCGGCTGTATTGTCTCAAATATCTGTTTTGTCTTTTCCATGTCTTCCGCCAGCTCATAAGGGATCAGCGTGATATCCAGATTTTTTGCATAATCCACAGCCTGACCAAATTTCACAACCTCGTGGATATGCGGAATGATATTTCTCCTGGACTGTTTGGCTGCACTTTCTGCAATGCTCTGCCAGCGTTTCTGCTTCGCTTCCGCCTTTTTTGCATCCAATTTTACAACTGCCCTTTTCGTTGCCACCGGGATGATCTCATACACTCCAAGCTCTACTGCTTTCTGAATGATCAGTTCCATTTTATCGCCCTTTGGCAGCCCCTGGAACAGATAAATTTTCGATGGCAGCTCACGGTTTGCCTCTTCCACCCACATAATGTGCAGATGTGCCACATCTTTTTCATATCCGGCAATTTCGCAGCGATACTCTTTTCCGGTACTTTCCTCATGGATGCAGATCTGTTCTCCAATCTGAAGGCGCAGTACATTTTTCATATGATTCAGGTCGCTTCCGCGGATGATGATCTCTTTTTCACCGATTGCAGATGAGTCTGCAAAAAAATCGTACATAATCTTCCTCCGGTACTATGCCTGTTTTCTCGCAGTGACAGAAACCCATTCGCCCTGATGTGTAACTTCCAGAATTTCCAGTCCTGCATCTTTTACTGCTTTTACGACAACGTCTTCTTTTACATCCAGAATACCGGAAGTAATATAAAGAGCTCCCGGTTTCATCTGATGGCAGATCACCGGCGTCAGTGGGATCAGGACATCTGCCAGAATATTTGCCGTTACAATATCATACTTTTCATATCCGACCTGATCCTGCACGGCTTTATCATCAATGATATTTCCGATCATCACATCCATGCTGCCTTCCGGAATCTGGTTTGCTTCCAGATTTTCTCTGGTAGCAGAGATCGCACATGGATCAAGATCCGTACCGACCGCATGACCTGCTCCCAGTTTCAGTGCTGCGATGGACAGGATACCGCTTCCGGTGCCGACATCCAGGATCTCCATACCGTCCTTCACATATTTTTTCAGCTGACGCATGCAAAGCTGTGTCGTCTCATGCATACCGGTACCAAACGCCGTGCCAGGATCAATATGAATGATCATCTTATCCTTATCTTCCGGTTTTACTTCTTCCCAGGACGGGATGATCAGGATATCATCCACATAAAACTGATGAAAATACTGTTTCCAGTTGTTGATCCAGTCCTTGTCTTCGGTCTGGGATTCTGTGATTGTTCCCTCTCCGATATCCACAAACATACGAAGCTCTTCCAGAGCATCTTTTACATTTGCAAGCAACTCTTCTTTATCTTCTTTCTCATCCAGGTAAAAGTTCAGATAAGCGATCCCGTCATCTGCCGGTCCGTCTGGAAGAATATCGACAAACATCTGCTGTTTGTCCTGCTCCGTCAACGGTACTTTATCTTCAATTTCTACGCCTTCCACGCCGGCTTCTGCCAGTGTGGAGATCACGATATCTTCTACTTCTGATCTTGTTTTTAACGTAAATTTATTCCATCTCATAAATGTCAAATATCCTTTCGTATATATAATGCCAGATTAACAAGATTTTTTATTTCAAAATGATGCTACACCGTTTGTTCCTGTACAAAATAGTATGATAATCCATACATGTCTGTTCGTACTTTACAGCCACAAAATAAGAGGTGTTTTTACACACCCCTTATCATAACATCTGTGCTTACTTTTTAAAAGTACTATTTTTCTTCCTTTTTCCGCTTCTTAAGCGTCAGTGCAAGTGCTGCTCCGGAAACAACAAGTGCTGCTGCCACCGGCACAACCGGTGTAGTATCCCCGGTCTTTGCTGCTGTATTGGTGCTGCCAGAAGAAGAGCTGCTGCTGCTTCCGCTTCCGGAAGTAGAACTGGATGTTCCGCTTTCATTTGCCTTAAACGTGATGGATTTCTTCACATCATCTCCCTCACTGTATACCCACTTCTTGCCATCATATACATATTTGCGGAATGTTGCCACGATCGTATAAGTGCCGGCCTGTGTCGGAGTCATCGTAAAGGTCTGTGTGGACTTATCTCCCTTCCAGGTTGTGGTATCCGTCAGTTTCCAGGAATACGGTACATATTTTTCATCATCTGCTGACGGTTTGTAATCCTTGTCATCCACATAAGTAGAACCGGTTGCTGTAAATGTCAGTGCTGTATTTAACTTTTGTGTGGAATTATCTGTTACACCGGTGAATTTCACATCGCTCTCTTTTGCTTCCTGCGGAGCACGCAATGTCTTTACCGATACCGAAACCGGATCACTTGCCAGATAATTGTCGGATTCCGGGATTCTTGTATAAATCTTATAGCTTGTTCCCGCCTTCAGATCCTGCTCTTCACCGTCTACTTCATTGACATAGGTGATCGTGGAAGCTTTCTTCGCCAGTTTCCATTCATCATCCTTTGCCTTTTCCGAATAAGCATATTCCTGACCGGCTACGGTCTTGTATTTCAGATACTGATAATGACGTTCGGTCACTTCCGGCTTGGTCAGTGTGATGCCGAGGGATTTCATCAGTTTCTCAGTAAGAGGAGCCTTTGTGATCTCTGCGGAGATATCATTGACGGAAGCAACGGTGTAGCACTCTGCCGGATCACCGGAAAGTGTCACTTCTGCTTTGATATTCTTTGCTGTTGCCACATCTGCATGGTCATATACAAAAGTTGCTTTTGCCACAGCAAGAACATCTGATGCTTTGTCACCGTCTACGATACCGGAAAATCCGGATAAGGTACAGGTATCATCCGGAACATCGGTCGTACCGTCATACACTTTGGTTGCTTTGTTCTTAGATGTTGTGCTTGTTTTATTGACACTGATCAGCGGTGTCAGTTCTTTCTTTTCGATTTTATAGTTTACGGTTCCGGACAATATGTGATCATAACCAAAAGTATCCGTCACAAGCACTTCATTCAGACTAAACGATTTTTCATCCGGTTTTTCTTTTATATTTTTCTTTGTTACTTTATAACCTTTTGCTGTTCCGTCTTTCAGTTCCAGAGAAGAATCCATTGCTTCATCATAATCTCTCAAGGAAACCTCTGGTGTATAATCTTTTGCCGCGCTGACAGTGATAATATCTACATTTTCCAGTTTTTCACCATATGTTGTCGTGAGGTCTGCTCCGACCTTTACAGTATACGCCGTCGCACTCTTGCCCTTTTTCAGATTACCGTCTTCGTAAGTGTAGTTCTGCTCTTTTGCAGTGATGCTGTCCGTTGTTTCCTCAGAAGAAGTAAAGGTAACTGCTTTGATGGAAAATGCTACGGTAGATGCAGGCTGAAAATATACAACTGCTTTTCCGTTGCTGTCGCTCCAGACCGTATTGGCATCCATGCTGACATCTGCACCATTTAATTGTACGTTATCAATCGTGCATACTGCATCTTTCTCTACGGTAAACTCCGATGCTTTTAACGTAAGATCTCCTGATTTTACATCATTTGTGACTTTACATGCAATAGAACCACCATTAAGAGAAACCTGTGTACTTTTGATCGTACCACTTCCAAATAATGTTCCACCTTCTACGGTTGTTTCAGCTACATCAATACTGCCCTTCAAATTTGCCTTACCATTGCTGGTCTTTGCGAACTGAACCTTTCCTTCTCCGCTGATCGTACCGATTATATTAGTCGTTGTTCCTTTCAAAACAATCGTCAGCGTTGCTCCAGATTTTACGATAACTTCTCCAAGAGAAGCACCATCACTTAAAGTTAATGTAACTGCTTTATCTTCCAAAATAGTATACTTTCCATTTTCATTTTTATAATCCACGTTCGGTGTACCATTCGGAGTTATTTTTCCGGCTGTCTTTACTTTTTTCCCAACTGCACCTTTTTTTTGTCCGGTTTCGCTTTCTGTTTGAGGTGTCTGCTCTGTTATCACTGCTTCGCTCTCAATAACTGCCTGTGACTCACTTTCCGGGACAAAACCACCCTTGATCTCAGTTTCTTTGTCTTTGTGATGTTTTGTTTCTTGGTTTTTTGTCTCTGTTTCTGTATTTGCAGACTCACTTTCTGTATCACTTGAAATAACCTGTACTGCCTGCGTATCGCCCTCAGAGCTGTCTTTTCCTGCCGCCAGCACAGATGCCGGAACCATGGAAACTGACAGGCTGAAAGACATACATATAATCATTAACTTTTTCAGTAATTTTAATTTCATATCCAATTTACCTGCTTTCACCAAATCTATGTATAAAGCTATAGTTATACCTATACATCATATTCTATTCTTTTCAAGCTTTCTTGTCAACGTCAGAAACCTTAAGTTTCTGTTACGTCATACACGAATCCTGTTTCTGCATATCAAAACAGCAAGTATTTTTATGGTGAAAATGTTTCCTTTCCGATAACTTTCACGTACAAAAATGCACCGTGGATCTCTCCCGGGTGCATTTTTTGAATTTCAGCTTTTTTATTGTTCTCAGGGTCAGTCTTCAAATGTTTCTTTTATTTTTTCCATAAAGCTCTTCTTTTTCGGCTTTTCCTGTTTACTATCGTTAATCTTACCGTTGACTGCCTCATCATACTTACGCAGGTATTCCTTTGCCTCTTCGTTCAGCTTTGTCGGAACCTGAACAACAAGTGTTACATAATGGTCTCCGCGGATATTTTTGTTGCGAAGAGAAGGCACACCTTTTCCTTTAAGACGGATCTTGGTATCCGTCTGTGTTCCAGGTTTGATATCGTATGCCATATCGCCGTCTACGGTTGTGATATGGATCTGTCCGCCCAGTGCTGCCTGTGCAAAGGTGACAGGAGCAGTAGAATAAATATTCATATCCTGTCTCTGGAAGATCGGATGACGTTCTACCTGAACTTCAACCAGCAGATCCCCTCTTGGGCCGCCGTTTACACCCGGTTCACCCTTTTCACGAATACGGATGCTCTGTCCGTTGTCAATACCGGCCGG
>ENA-ORLW01003679-ORLW01003679.1-human-gut-metagenome-genome-assembly--contig:-NODE-3679-length-11231-cov-2.566434_pt1 | contig 11231 bp, 4 predicted proteins | sample MGYA00243017_ERZ508829 | MGnify/ENA primary metagenome ERZ508829 (study PRJEB26277, sample SAMN04329776) | human gut metagenome | biome: human-associated habitat | host: Homo sapiens | place: USA... | reverse complement strand
AATGCAGCAGGTCTCTGACGGAAATAACGGTGCCCGGCAGCGTGAAAACGGTCGGAAACGAAGCGTTCACAATCTGTCGTTCACTTGTCACCGTTACTTTTGAAGAGGGCGTGGAAACAATCGGAAAAGAGGTTTTCAAAAATTGCGGCTCTCTTAAAACAGTCAATTTCCCCGCTTCGCTTGTTTCCGTTGCCGAAGGCGACGATTCGCCGTTTACCAATATGTTTTACGGCTGCGGCTCCATTGACAAGGTGAACATTGCGGAAGGAAACGTAAAATACGCTTCGGTAGACGGCATAGTTTACGGCTACACCGAAAAGGGCGAGGAAGGCAGCAAGGTGAACGTGATAACCGACCTGCTTTACTGCCCGGTGGGCGCGAGCGGCGTTGACGGCATAGTAGACATCCCAAAAACAGTCGAGCGAATTTTCGCCGGAGCGTTCACGAACAACAAAAATATAACCGAAATAAAATTCTCCGAGGGAATAGAAGGAGAGCTGGACATCGGCGAGGACGCGTTCAACGGCTGTAAAAAGCTGTCAACATTGGCGTTGCCTACCGGATTTAAGGTTATGAAGACCGGTCTGCTCAACGGCTGCTCGTCGCTGGTGACCTTGACCATACCCAACACGGTTACCGAAATGCAGGTGGATATATTCAAGGGCTGCTCCAACCTCGAAAACATCATCTTCGAGGAAGGCAACGACGGCACGCCGCTTGTTTTCGCTGATGGCGTTAAGGACGGAAACGCCTCGGGCGGCGAAACGAGAAGCACGGTTTTCTACGGATGTACGAAACTGAACGTCATAGAACTGCCAAACAGAGTGCAGAAAATTTCACAGTATGCTTTCTCCTACAACAACGCTCCCAAGGAGCTTGTGCTGCCCGAGTCGTTGACGGAAATTTCGGATTACGCGTTTTACAACGCTACATGGTACCACTCCGAGCACTCGGGCACAAGATATATCAGCAATCTCAAAACCGTAAGGTTTGCGGAAGGCGTGACACCCAAGCTCGTGACGATAGGCAACAGCGCGTTTTACGGCGGCAACAGACTTGAAAGCTTTGAATTTGCAGACAGCATCGAGTCGATAGGCAACTACGCGTTCTACGACTGCAATTCACTGAAGACAGTGGCTTTTGACGTGGAAAAAAGCATGCTTACGTCTATCGGAAATTCGGCGTTTACGACTGCAAACATATCCGGATATGTGCTTGAAAGCGTAACGCTTCCCAACAGGCTGGAAACAATAGGCAACTCGGCTTTCTCCAATTGTATTGCCCTGAATGATTTGCAGCTGCCGAAAAACGGCGTGCTCGTTTCGCTGGGAGACAGTTCCTTCTCGAGCTGTAAATCGTTGGTAAGCGTGACCATACCGGCAAGCGTCAAGACGATAGGCGCCTCCGCTTTTTCAAACTGCACGTCGCTGACGACCGTTACGTTTGACGTCTATCCCGCAGAGCATGAACACGCGGGCAAAAATTCGCTTGAGGAAATAAAGAATTCGGCGTTTGCAACAACCGCACTGAATGCGTTTGTTCTCAAAGAAAGCATTTCGGAAACCGGGCTCAAGCTGGGTGCATCTCTGTTTTTGAAAGTCAAGACGCTCACAGGCATAGAGCTTTCCAAATCTGTCGTAAGCATAGAAGCCATGGTTAAGGGTTCTTACGTGACGGAAATTTCCATACCTCATGACAGTCCTTACCTGAATGCCGACGAGACTTTGCCCTTGATTTACAACAGCGAGGGCACAATGATTCAGCTTACATTCGGTCCTTTGGGCGACGAAAACGGCGTGTTCAGAGTGCCCGAAGGCACGACGATTATCGGAGAAAGAGCCTTTTCGGGTCAGTCCTTCAAAAAGGTAATATTGCCTTACACTGTTCGTGAAATAGGTACCTTTGCCTTTGAAAATTGCTTCAATCTCGAGGAGGTGGCGGTGGAAACCGACTCCGCGTCGGGAGAGGGAGGATATTCCAACCTCACTACGGTAGGCGAAGCCGCGTTCAATTACTGCTACTCTCTCAAAAAGGTTGACTTTTCAAGAACGCGTATCACCCACATTCAGAAGCAAACCTTCTATCATTGCGAGGCGCTTTCGGAAATGCTTCTGCCTTCAACGCTCGAAATCATCGGATTGGCTACCGATTCGACAACGGGTGGAAATGCGTTTGCCTATTGCAGGTCGCTTACGGCTATTGAATTGCCCGAGGGTCTCAAACGCATAAACGGCGAATCGAACTTTGCTTTTTCCGGACTTGAAGAAATAGAGTTTCCCGAAAGCCTGGAATTTGTGGGAGACGCAACTTTCAAATATACGGAAAACTTCAAAAAGGCTACGTTCAACAGCGATATGACCTGGAAAACGAGCACTTTTTACGGATACATTTTCCAATATTCATCTGTAGAAGAGGTTGTGCTTTCCGAAAAAATGACGACATTGTCGCCCAATATGTTTGAAAACGCAAAAAGCCTGAAAATAGTGACCTACAACGGCTACGTGCCCAAAGACCAGAGCCGGTTCGAGGAGGGGCTGGAAAACGTGCTGCCTCCGCTGGTCAATACCGTGCCTTACGAGCTTTTCAACAACTGTGCGATGCTGCGCAGCATGGATTTGTCAAACATAACGACTTATTCCGTTTACAGCGCCAGCAGCAGTTACAACACAGTGTTCGGAAACTGCACGTCTCTCGAAAAGGTGACGCTCAACAGCACTCTCACCTCGCTGGTCGGCAGGATGTTCTCGGGCTGCACGTCGCTCACCTCGATAGATTTGCCCGATACGCTGACTTTCCTCGGCAAGGAAAAAACCTTTGAGAAGAGCGGACTTGTTTCCATCAAAATACCGCAAGGCGTAAAGAATTTCGGAACAACCGAAACGGATTGCGCCGCGAACTCCAGCGTATATCTGTTTGACGGCTGCGCTTCGCTCGAGACGGTTATACTTCCGTCAAGTCCCGTAGATTTCAAAATCGGAGGCTACGTATTCAGAGGGTGCACGGCGCTCAAAACAATCAAGTGCGGAAATGAGGGCGAAGCAAACAAGCTTGACGGAGTTACGCTTGTCGGTCAATATGCTTTTTCCGGCTCCGCAATCGAAAATCTCAATCTGCCCGACGTCGAGACGGTCGGCACTTACGCTTTCGGCGTGAAGAGCGCGGATTACGACAAAGGCACTTACGTTTCGGGATTGAAAACCGTTTCCCTGCCCAAGCTTAATACATTCGGCACTTATATGTTCTCCTACTGCAAGGAGCTGACCTCCGTTACGCTCAGTGAGAATGCAGAAGCGCTTGGAAATTATATGTTCGACGGTTGCTCCGCGCTTTCGACGCTGACGCTTCCCTCCAAGCTGCAATTCCTCGGCACATATACCTTCAGGAACAGCGGCATTACGGAAATCACGATTCCCGCAAACGTGAAGCATATCGGTACTTCCAAGGGCAGCGCGGCAACCGTGGGCGCAAAAGCGTATGTATTCCAGAATTGCACGCAGCTCACTTCGGTTACGCTGCCGGCGGGGCTTATGACCATAGGCGCGTATGTTTTCGACAACTGTCCTTTGCTTGAAACTATTACTTATGACGGAAGCGAAGGGAGCGCTCTTCCCTCAACCGTGACCGTGGTAGGAGACTATGCCTTCAGAGGCTGCGCGGCATTGGAGGAGCTTGATATATCCGGCGTCAAAACCGCGGGAACCGATCTGTTCCAAAACTGCGCGTCTCTTGAAAATGTAACCTTGGGCACAAGCCTGACTTCTTTGCCCAATTACATGTTCAACGGCTGCTCCTCGCTCCTTTCGATTGACCTTTCTTCGGTGAAGACGCTGGGCACTAATATATTCCAGAATTGTTCTTCCCTCGAGGAAGTCACGTTAGGCGCGGACCTCACGACGCTTCCCAACTATACGTTTGACGGTTGCTCCGCCCTTGCCTCTATCGACCTTGAAAACATTAAGTCGGTGGGGACGTATTGCTTCAGAAACTGCGCTTCCTTGCAGACGGCAGAGCTTCCCGCCGCTACAAGCGTAGGAAATTACGCTTTCAACGCCTGCTCCGGGCTGACTACAGCAAAGCTGCCCGTTGTGACATCGCTCGGTACATATGTTTTCTACGATTGCGTAAAGCTGAGCAACGTGCAGCTCAATATGGAGCTGAAAACCATCCCTGAATCCGCATTCAGAGATTGCAAGGCATTGGAAACAATACAGCTGCCCAATCAGCTGGAAACCATTGACACCTATGCCTTCAGGGAGAGCGGACTGATTCGTATAGAATTCCCCGCGCTGCTGACTTATGTGGACTTCTCGGCTTTCGGCTATTGCTACAATCTCGAGCTGATTGTCGCGCCCAATGTTGAAGGCGGATATTATGTAGACGAAGAAACCGGATGGCTTATGGATACGGAAGGCACTCTGCTCATGACGCTGGGAAATCTTGAGGGCAACGTGGTCGTGCCCGAGGGCGTCAAGGCAATAGGCGCAAGCGCCTTTGAAGGACGCAGAAGCATGACGGGCGTACAGCTGCCCGATACGCTGGAGCGTATAGGCAGGCTCGCTTTCTGGCAGACAGGACTTACTAGCATAGTCATCCCCGCAAGCGTTGTGGAAATAGAGTACAAGGCATTTGCTTACAGCTACATCGAGACCGCAGAGCTTAACTGCAAGGACGCAGTTTTCGGCGAGAGTGTTTTCACGAATTGCCCTAATCTGATTTCCGCAACCTTCTGCGACGGCTTTGAAGTTTTGGGCAACAAGATGTTCCAGTATTGCGACAAGCTGGAGACGGTAAATCTTCCTGCGAGCATTGTCTTTATGGGAGTGGAGACCTTCCGTTACAGCGGACTGCAGAGGATAACCATCCCCGAGGGTGTCGAGCATCTGGGCTCTGAATCAGGCGTTGCCGCGATTGTGGGTACAAACAACTATCTGTTTGCCGATTGCGCAAAGCTTACGAGCGTTGTTCTGCCCTCCAATCTGGTGACCATTGCGGCTCAATGCTTCCGCAACTGTACTTCGCTCGAAAGCATAACCTACACGGGCTTCGAGGGCGAAGGCAACAGCTTGCCTGCGTCCCTTACCGTGGTCGGCAGCTATGCGTTTTCCAATACGGCTATGCTCAAGCAGCTTGCGATGCCGGGAGTTACCGATGTCGGTCAATATGTTTTCGGACACTCAAAGAATCCCGAGCTTGCAAGCGGCATAGAAACCGTTTCGCTGCCCAGCCTCAGGACAATCGGCGTGGGAATGTTCCGCAACTGCACCGCATTGAAAAACGTAACGCTCGGCGAGGGACTTGAGACGCTCGGCTCTTATATGTTCTACAACTGCACGTCGCTTGAGAGCATCGATCTGCCGTCCTCAATCACCTATCTGAGCACCTACACTTTCGCAAAGAGCGGATTGACAAGCATAGAAATACCTGCAAGCGTTGAGCACATGGGAACCACTGCAAACACGGCGGCAACCACATCTACCAACAACTCTCTGTTTGCGGGCTGCACAAGCCTGACAAGCGTCGTTCTGCCGGCGGGTCTCCTGACTATGGGCTCAAATACCTTCAAGGATTGTACCTCACTTTCCAGAGTGATTTACTCCGGCTACGAGGGAACGGACAATGTGTTGCCGCAAGGACTTTCTGTTATCGGCAGTTCGTCCTTTGCTAACTGCGCTTTTGACAACATTACGATTCCGGAAGCCCTCAAGACGACAAAAAGCGACGTATTCACGGGCTGCGCGCTTGAAAGATTGGTTTACAATGCAATCGCTATGACGACCACAAGCGTGTTTAAAAATATGGTGACGCTGGAAACTGTTGAGTTCGGCGACAAAGTGATAAGCATACCCGGACAGACCTTCTACGGCTGCACCAATCTGAAAAACGTCACGCTTCCCGAAACCATTGAAAGCATTTCCTACGACGCTTTCAGAGATTGCAACTCCATGACGGAAATCGTATTGCCCGAAAGCGCGATTTTAGAGAGCGGCAGAGTATTCTGGGGCTGGACGCCTGAGCAAAAGATTTACGTAAAGCAGTCGGCTTATATGGCGTTCAGATTGTGGGACACAAGCTGGATGGAGGAGTGCAGAGCTACGATAATCTGGGATTATACAGAGACTCAGGCATAATCAATCGGAAACGCTGATTTCAATCAGTTTGCTTTTACTTAAAAACTCCCGAAAGCCTTTGGCTTTCGGGGGTTTTTGTGTTTTAAAAAAAGAAATATCTCATCTGACAGAATGGAATTTTTATTTTATGTTTTGCAGCGCAAATAAACAGAATCATTTGCGGGAGGGAGCCGCAAGCTTTGTTTTCCGACACGCGACGATTTTAGTAATGCAAGTTTTTGAGCACATTTGATTGAAGTTTTTTTGTCTGTAATACAACGACGAAGACTTTAAGCGACGCTCACACTGATGTTTTGTCGTTGACAGCGTAATTTAATTTCTTTTAACCGCTTGAGGGTCTAAGGACGATCCTTGCGGATACGTCCGAATAAAGCGGACCGCTCTGTTAGAAAAAAAAGCGGCAGAGTTTTCGTCTGCCGCAACTTTTTTCCGAACTAAAGCTGTTTTTGTCTGTGCAAGAGTTTTTTGAGACTGAAATAAATTTGTGCGTCGTAAATTTTTATGAAATAAGAGGCGGCTTTGCAATCGCTGAAATATTCTTTGCCGCTTGAGCTTTAAAGCCGCGCGTCGGCTTTGCTTTAAATATTACGCGACGTCGTTTGCGTGTTTATTACAGCCGCTCGGTTTCTTCCTGTTTTTTAAGCTCGCGTTTTTTGCGGACTCGCAAAATAATAATCAACACGGTTGCCAGCACAACCACAATCAGCAAAGCCAGTCCCAGCGCCTGAGCGTTTGTCATGCGTCCGCGATAGGGCATAAGTCCGTCTGCCGACACAAAGCCGCGATAATAAACCCCGTCTATTTCCACGCATACCTTTGCCGTGTTTTCGTCTTTTTCGTATACTCTCACTTCATGATTGGCGCGCAGCTTTATTTCTCTGCCGTTTTCATCCGTCAATGCCGACGAAAGCGCGGCGTCGGAGAAAACTGCAAGCGTTTTGCCCGCTTTGGGATTTGCGGAGTAGCGCGTGTAGGAGGAGTATTCCGGCGTTTCGCGTCTTACGCCCAGCGAGGTTTTCAGCATAAAGCCGTAAACAGCCGCGTTCCCGTCGCCGCAGCGCACAAAATACCAATCGTCGTCGAAAGATTTCAAAAGCGTGACTTGATCGGCGCGGGAGAGTGAGGTTGTACTTCCGAAAACGGGGAATTTTGCCGAGCAGGGGAAGGGATATACAAATGCGGAAAAGGGCAGAACCGAAGCCTGAGAGCCGATTTCGTTTACGGCGACGATTTTTATTCGTTCACTCTTTTTTATCCAGCCGAATTTTCCGTTTCCGTTTTGGTCAATGTCGAAAATGTAATAATAATCGCTTTCGTCATCGTCAAAATTGAGTATAAGAATTTCGTTGTCGGGTTCGAGCATACCCGAAAGCATGAGATTTTCGTCACCGAGCGCCTGCGCGGTGTAAACGATATTGGACGGATAGCCCTCGACTGTAGCCGTAACGTAAGCTTCTATCGAAAATTCGGGTATAGGGGAATGGTTTTCGGTTGTTCCGATTTCCACGGATTGATCCTTTTCCAAAAAATACTCTCCCGATTCGGTGGAAAAGCCCAATTCAAAGCGCAGCACAAGCCTTTTGTCCGTCAGCAGATAAACGACGCCTTCGTTTGCCGCCGCACCCTGCACGAAACACAAATCCGAAATTGCTTCATCCGCGTCAAGTCCGTAGAATTCCAGCCCGTCGAAGCGCCCGTCAAGCGCGTAAATTGCGCCGGAGTCGAAAAGGGCAATAGTGTTCATACAAGGCACGGCGCCCTTGAAAGCGGGTATTTGATATTCTGTCGGCTCGGACAAGGGAGCCTCCGCCGAATCTGTGGAGTCGTTTATTACGAAATAGTCGTTGTAGCTTTCTTCGTTGGCGAGATAAAACAGATTTATGCCGCCGTTTGGCGACGCGCTCATAAGGCACAGCTTCATGCCCTGTCTGTTGTTGTAGTCGTTTATTCTTCTGGGAGCGAAGTCGGCGTCGTTCAGCCGTTTGAAATAAACTCTGTCTACGTCCGCCGTTTTGAATCGGAAGTAGAGGCAGGACGAGTCCACGTCGAAGTCACACACGCCTTCCTGCTCGACGAAAACCGAGCTTTGCCCGCTGCTGATGTCGCAAACAAGTATTTTGTTTTTTTGCAGCAGATAGATTTTTCCGCCTGAAATTCTTATTTTGCTCGTTTCGCCCGAAACATTGAGGCTTTTCAAGCCTTCGGAAGAAAATATATGCAAAATCGTGCCGCCGTCCACGTTGTCGGCAACAACCAGCGCATCCTTGTCCGCGCAGATGGAGGACGGGGCAAGCAAAACCGTGTTGCCGCCGTCAGTCAAAGCGTCGGCGTTTGCGGTTGCGTTTCCGACAAGCAGACAAGCCGCCGCCATTGCCAGCGTCAACGTCAAAAGTAAAAGCTTTTTCATTTAAACCAACCTTTGTATTTCCGGATTTTTTCCGCAGTAGCAGTTTGTTAAACTCTCTCTTACGTACATTTTACCAAATACGAAAATTTTTTTCAACATATTTCGCATACTTAAAAGTCTGTTTTGTCCGGGACTCGGTTCGGACGGGTTTGGTCATTGTTGGAGAAAACCCGCTCTGCGGCATTTTAAGGGAAAAGCAAAGAGATTTTCGGGCGCGATTTTTGGCGATTTTTACGAGCGAAACGCGCAATTTGACGAATGAAAAAATTGCTTTCAAATCAGTGAACCAAAAGATTAAATATGACACACTGTTGTCAGGTTTTATTTGGTAGAGTGTAATTGTAAACAGCCAAGCGATTTTGTCGGGCGCAGCCCCGTACCCGACCTTGAAACAGCGGCGGTGAACGAAAATTTTTTAAAGGAGGACGGCAAATGAATAAATATCCCTATCCGGCGGTGTTGCTTATAGGCTTTCCGCGACTGGCAGGCATTATAGAACAGCTGGAATGGACGGTTTACAACCGCGCGCTTGCGACACACGGGTTTTGCGGAGCTTTTCCCATGAGCACGTTGGAGCAGGTGTCCGAAATAATAAAATTGATAGATAAAAAAACGCTGCTTGCCGATTTGAAAAAGGCTATAGCCCGCTCTCTCAACCGTTTGGAAAAGGAGGACAGGGTGATTTTGGTCAGGCATTTCGTAAAGGGCTATGCTCCCGCCAAGGTTGCGGAAAGTCTCGGTCTCGGCAAAAGCGGTTATTATTACCGTTTGAACGGAGCCCTAGAGCGGTTTGGCTCCTCTCTTGCGGCGTGCGGCTTCGACGAAAGCTGGTTTTCGGTAAACTACGGAGCAAATCTTTGGTTCCGCAAGCTGTTCAGGCTGCCTGTGGGCGCCGTTTGGGAAGAAAGCAAAAGGGCGGCTTGATTACCGCCCGAAGAAATTGTTTTATTCAATCACAGATAGTCGTCGAAATATCGCGGGCGCGCCTTTTTCTCTTTGGGGGCAGGCGCGGGCAGATTGGCAGCCGCCGTTTCGTTTTTGTACGGCTCGGAAACCGGAGACTTGGGCTTTGAGCGCGTGGGAATAAAGAGGATAACGACGATTATCACCGCAGGTATGCAGATAAGTATAATAAGCGCTATCTGCATATCGAACTGTCGGGAGGGTTCGACGGGTTCTTCGGGATTAATATCCGGGTTGAGGGGCTGGGGATCGGGCTCCGCGACGCCCGGCAGCGGAGTGGGGTGGGGGTTTATCAGCGGCGCGCTGGCGTAAGCGCTGTTGATGTAAGCGAAGGTTTCTCCCGTCTTTACGAAATACCACTTGCTGTTTGCTACCGTCATGCTGCCGTAATAATTGAGCTGCTGACCGTAGAAAACGGAGCACAGCGGCTGTGACGCCGCGCTGCACGCGCTGTACAAAATGGCGTTGGAGCTTGTGACGGAAATGCTTACGGCAGGATAGAGAGGAAGCTCGGGCAGGGCTTCGCAGGGAGTGACGTCGGTCTTTTTGACGTAGCCGTAAATTTTTACGAAACCGTTGTCGTTGTCCATAAGCTCTACCTGATAAAAATAGCTTTGTTCGCTTACGATTTTCAGATAATAGCTTTTTTCAAGCTCGAACATGATGTCCGCATCCATATTTGTCGGGTTGCGGTAGAAACGGGTGCCTTCCTGGGTGATTCTCACCCAGCCGACCGTGTCGGCGAGCGTAAAGCCCGCAGGCAATAGACAGGCGCACAGCGCCAGCATAATCAGGCAAAGATATTTTTTCATAATTTTCTCCGTTTTGAACGATTCGGGAGGGGACGGCTCTTATGGGATGAGGTACAGGGCGGGTGAGAGCCGTCCCCGAAAAGAGGTTGAGGTCAATCGCTGTTACGACTTTTTGCGCTTTTGTGACCTTGTGCGAAAAAGCCGGTTTGGCACAATTTGCCAAGATTGTGCTCACCGTGTGTTATCGCTGGTACGGCGTGGGTACGCCTTATGTGGATGACACAGCGGACTGTGAATCGTTTTTGGTCAGCTACGGTGCCTTTGGTAACGCGGACCGGAACAAAAGCGCCGTCATTGCCCGCCGCCAAATGGAGCAGGGCGAGAAAGCAAGCCCCCTGCGCAGCAAGCTGCGCCTGGCGTTTCCGGCATACAGCCAAATGCGCCACATACCCTATATTCGATTTTTAGACGGCCACCCCTGGCTGACCCCGTACGCTTGGTGCTACCGTCTGATTTACAACACCCGGCACCGCAAGGACTTTATGGTGCGCACCGCCCGGGGACTGGACAGCGACGATGCCTACGCCGCTGCCAAGGAAGAACTGGAATTCTTTAAGGAGATGGGATTGTTATGATTTTTGGTATCATTTTGCTGGCTATCGTAGCCATTTTACTGGTGTGGTTTGTAGCCTGGTTTATCATCACCCGCGTCAACGGCAACTGCCCGCTGTGCGCCATGGAAAAGATTACACACCCCTCTAAGCTGACCATAGACACCACGGACGCACCGAATTACGGCGGCGCTACCGTGCCCCCTATGGGCTGGTCCAGCTGGAACACCTTTCGCCAAAACATCAACCAGGATCTGATTCTGGAGGTGGCAGAGGCCATGGAGGCCAGCGGTCTGGCGGAAGCGGGCTACAACTATATCAACCTGGACGACTGCTGGCACAGCTCTGTGCGAGACGAAATGGGTCGCCT
>ENA-ORLW01003678-ORLW01003678.1-human-gut-metagenome-genome-assembly--contig:-NODE-3678-length-11231-cov-3.297023_pt1 | contig 11231 bp, 10 predicted proteins | sample MGYA00243017_ERZ508829 | MGnify/ENA primary metagenome ERZ508829 (study PRJEB26277, sample SAMN04329776) | human gut metagenome | biome: human-associated habitat | host: Homo sapiens | place: USA... | reverse complement strand
TTCTTTATTCAAACTATTTCATTCCTTTCTAGCATATATACCTTATATTATGTATGAACTAATTATCATTTTTTAAATATTTAGTTTCATGTGCAAGCCCCGGCAGCCCATCACAGTAGCCAAAAACATTCGCAGCCTCCACTTTAAATTTTGCCGGAAAATCAATTTTCTTAATATCTTTGCTTCCGAAAAATGTTCCATTTTTCAAACTTGTAAGTTTGTCTGACAAATGAATATATTTTAAGTTTCCCATTGCACCAAAAGTACAAGATCCCATCTCGCGAATTGTATCAGGCATCACAACGGATTTAACATTAAGTATTTCCAAAGTCGGGCGGCTGTCGGCATCGCAATAATCAAACATTGTCACACCAAATAAGTTTTGTGGCCACGCAGCTTCTTCCCCCTGATATAAATCTGCACTATATCCCAATCTCACAACCGGCGCATTTTCAATTTTTTGAGGAATTATGATATCCAGCATTTTCTTTTTGTCCAATAAATCCGCCGTAAAAATCCAGCTCTCTTTTTTGTCCTTTGACAAATACGCATGATATCGTATACTGTTTTGCTCCACAGTATATTCCTTTGTTAAATCCCACCGGTTCAGCGCATCCGTTTCCGCTGCATTTGAAACATTCGACTTTAGACACAGTACCAAAAACAGCAAAAACATCGACACCAAAATCTTTTTCATTTTCATAAAATCACTCTCCTTACTTTCATTTACACGTCCATTAATCATGTACCTTGTACTTATATAACGAATGATAACTGGAAAATGTTGCAAAAGTAAGGAATTTTTTTACGACATTCCCACCAGCAAAACCGCCACCATCGCCCCGGCAAAAGTTGCCACCAATGCACCGGTAAGTGTATAACGCGTTTTGGTCACGCGCGCCGTCATAAAATAAACGCTCATGGTATAGAAAATGGTTTCCGAACAGCTCATGAGAACCGATGCCAATGTACCAAGATAGGAATCGGTCCCATATGTTTTATATATATCAAGCAAAAGACCGGTTGCCGCCGAGGATGAGAACATTTTCACGATAAAAAGTGGAAGCAGTTCGCCCGGGAAATGAAGGATATTTACAACCGGTGCAAACATACCGGCGAGCCACTCCATAAAACCGGACTGCCGCAAAATTCCTACACCAATCATCAAACCAATTAACGTCGGCAGAATTTTATAGACCGTCAAAAATCCATCTTTGGCTCCCTCAATAAACGAATCAAAAATATCCACCTTTTTGCACATGCCATAGCCGACAAGATAGAGAATCACGAATGGTATCATGCAATCTGAAATATAATAAAGGACTTCCATTTACCGCTCCCCCTTTTTCTTTGATACTTTTCTTGCTATTACAGAAAAAATAACACCGGCTGCCGTCGACACAATTGTAGCCACTAGCCCCATGCCAAGAATTGAAGCAGGCGAGGCAGAACCATACTGGCTTCGATACGCTATAATATTAACCGGAATCAATTGCAGAGAAGAAATATTGATAATCAAAAAAGTACACATATCCGCACTGGCAATGTGGCTTCCATGATTTAATTTTTTCAATTCTTCCATTGCCTTTAAGCCAACCGGCGTAGCTGCCCATCCAAGTCCAAGAACATTACTAATCATATTGGCGGCCATATATTCATTTGCCTTATGCTCTTTTGGCACGCCCGGAAATAAAAAGGCAAGAACCGGTCGAAGTGCTTTTGTAAGCGCATCGATAATTCCTGCCTTTTTTGCAATATTCATAAGTCCTGTCCACATGGACATGATGCCAAGCATCGTAATACATAAAGTCACTGCTTCTTTTGACGAATCCAGTGCTGCTGTTCCGATTTCTCCGATTTTGCCGGTTGCCGCCGCAAACAAAATCCCAATGAGAATCATAAATCCCCAAAGTTTATTGAGCATACGCACACGCCTTTTTCTTTTATTGTATGCGGCAGGAAAATAAACATTCCGACAAAATCAAAAATCACTGTTAATGAGTGGTGTTCCAAACACAACTTTTGTAACATCTTTTTTTTCATCATAGGAAAATGCAGCCATCATATTTATGCGTCTGCCATTTACCTTTTTGGAACTTTCAAATCCGCTTGTATAGCCGTATGCGACATAGTAATCCGAACTGCTATCGGAATTGCTGTTCATTACTTCTCCTCCACCAAACTGACGAAAAAGTTTGTCCGCCATTGTTTGCTGCTCCGATGCATTCAGCCTGCCATTTACCACACCTTCCATCACACGATTGTCACTATTTATATTTCTTGTATCAGCAGCCGCCTCCTGAGTTGACGCTTTCATAATATCACTTTTTGCAAATGCCTGTTCAAACGCAGTCTGTGAAACATACCATCTGGTTAATACAGTCTGCAAAATCACAATAGCCCACAAAACAAACGCCGCTATCACTGCCGCAAAAAATTTCTTCTTGCCCAAATAAAATCATCCTTTCCAAAGTCATCCACTTGTGACTTTCTTATAGGATTTCCGATTTTTTGAAAAATATGCAAATTTGCAGGTACAACTCAAAAGAAGAAAGAATCACAAATCGACTCGAAACAGAGAATTCGCAAATGCGAATAATGTTTCTCCCTGATTTGTGATTCTTTCTTCTTTTAACTTCTGTTACTGCAACGCTTTTTTCAAAAAATCGTACTAAGCGTTGTTTTTTAGCTTATCTTTTTCCCCAAAATATTCCTTTTTCAGGCGGCATCAAGGTCAAAAACAACTCTTTTACCAATTTATTCCATTCATGGTTGCCCTTTTCCCTCCATGGTTTTACAGATAAGCAACCCTTTCAAGATTTTCAGCCTGTTTGCGTTGCATTGACCAGCTTGCCCGCATAAGGAATTCCTCTTTTGTCAAAACTAATTATGATGTAATGAGAAAAAAGAGACGGTTAATTTCACCATGAGGAATGTTGAACACCGCCGGTGCGCAGAGGGCGTAGTCTGCCCTCGCGCACCGCTGCGTGTGTTCTCTCAGCGGAAGCGATTCCGAATGGGAAATTAACCATCTCTTTTTATTAACTATTACATCATAATTATTTATCACTCGTAGCGGCAAAAAATCACACTTGAATTCTGCCCGCCAAATCCAAACGAATTACTCATTGCCACACGAACCTCTTTTTCAATTGCTTTATGTGGAACATAATTCAAGGATGCACATTTTTCATCCAATTCATCCAGATTTAATGTAGGTGGAACGACGCCGGTGCGAATACACTGGATACATGTAATCGCCTCGGTAATACCGCCGGCACCCATCATATGTCCGGTTGCGCCCTTTGTCGAAGTCACAGCCATTTCGCCGGCATGCTCTGAAAAAAGTTCTGCAATCGCATTCGTTTCAATCGGATCACCCATACCGGTAGAAGTTCCATGTGTATTAATATAATCTACAGATTCTTTTGTGATACCTGCATGCTCAATTGCTTTTTCCATGCAGAATACCGCACCAATTCCTTCCGGATGCGGGCTTGTTACGTGGTAGCCGTCGGTGCAGTTGGAAAATCCTGCGAGTTCCGCATAAATCTTAGCGCCGCGTTTTTTCGCATTTTCTTCCGTTTCAATAATCAGCGCACCGCCGCCTTCGCCAATGACAAAACCATCACGGTCTTTATCAAACGGGCGGCTCGCCTGCTGCGGATTCTCGTTATTGGTGGACAACGCATGTGCCGAAGCCAATCCTTGAATAAACAATGGGGATAATGCGGATTCCGTTCCCATCGCAAGAACGGCGTCTGCCTGTCCGGACATGATTAACATGCAGGCGGTACTGATTGCGTCACCGCCGGAAGAACATGCTGTGCTCACCGTCAAACTTGGACCACGATAGCCTTTTGCAATTGCCACTTGGGCTGCTGCCTCATTGCCGATAATTTTCGGTACAAAGCGCGGGCTGACTTTTTTATGCTCTCCCTTGCTTAATCCATCCTGCACCTCTGCAATCGGTGAAATACCGCCAAGTGCCGTACCAACGACGATACCCATGCGCTCCGGTACAGTAATTTCCTCTCCGGCATCCGCGATTGCTTCCATCGCTGCTGCGTAACCATACTGCATAAACACGTCCATTTCACGCGTCAGTTTCTTTGGCATAAAATCTTCCGCATTAAAATCTTTGACCTCAGCTGCAATTTTTACCGGCAGCTCTTCGGTGTCAAAGCGGGTAATTGCTTCCACACCGCATTTTCCGGCCACAAGATTTTTCCAATAATTCTCTACGCCAATTCCAATCGGCGTCACAGCACCCATTCCGGTGATGACAAGCCGACTATTCGTTGTCTTCATTTTCATTCCAGTCATTCTCCTTGATTTCTTTTCTACGAATCTTACCACTTATAGTTTTAGGCAATTCCTTCGTAAAGTCAAGTATTTTTGGCCATTTATATGACGCAATATTCTTTTTCAAGGATTTCATAATCTCATTTCGCAGTTTATCCGTTCCCTCTTCACCGTTGGCAAGAACGATACTTGCCTTGATTGCCTGACCGCGGATTGGGTCCGGCACGGAAGTAACAGCACACTCCAAAACGTATGGAAGTTTCATAATTTCATTCTCAATTTCAAATGGTCCGATACGGTAGCCGCTGGACTTAATTACATCATCGGTACGGCCGACATACCACAGGTAACCATCCTCATCAAAGTAAGCCGTGTCACCTGTGTGATAATAACCATCATGCCATGCATTCTGTGTTTTTTCCTCGTCACCGTAATATTCCATAAACAAACCATTTGGCGCACCATCTTCTGTGCAGATAACAATTTCACCCTCTTCTTCCGGACCGGCAAGTGTTCCATCCGGAAGCATAATCTGTACATCATACTGTGGTGTCGGCACACCCATGGAACCCGGTTTTGGTGTTGTACCGACGAGGTTACCAATTGTCAATGTTGTCTCGGTCTGTCCAAATCCCTCCATCAGGGTAAGTCCGGTTTTTGCCTTAAACTTCTCAAAGATTTCCGGATTCAGTGCTTCGCCTGCTGTTGTTACATTCTGCAAAGAAGACAAATCGTACTGGTCTAATTTCAAATGTACCATTACACGGTAAACCGTTGGCGGTGCACAAAATGTTGTAATTTTATATTTCTCAATCATATGAAGAATTTCTTTTGCATCGAAATTATCAAAATCATAGGTAAAAATACATGCCTCGCACAGCCACTGACCATAAATTTTACCCCACAAAGCTTTTCCCCAGCCGGTATCGGAAATAGCAAAATGGATGCCGTCCGGGTCAACCTGATGCCAGTATTTCGCTGTCACATAGTGTCCCAAAGGATACTTAAAGTTATGGGTTGTAATTTTCGGATACGAAGTCGTACCGGAAGTAAAGAACATAATCGATGGGTCATCACCATGGATTGCATTCTCACCATGTGGTCTGCGGAAATGACTTGAAAAATATTTTACTTCCTTGTTAAAACTGCGCCATCCTTTGCGGCTGGCACCAACCATGATTTTTACTTTCAGATTTTTGTAACTGCGGCACGCTTTATCAACCTCACGGGAAACCGGGCCGTCTGCCGTACAAAGAATCGCATCTACATTACCGGCTTTAAAACGGTATTCAAAATCGGATTTCAGCAAAAGATTTGTTGCCGGAATTGCTACTGCACCAATCTTGTGCAGTGCCAAAATCGCAAACCAGAACTGGTAGTGGCGTTTTAACACAAGCATTACGCGGTCGCCTTTTTTAATTCCTAAAAACTGAAGATAGTTTGCCACCTTAGAAGAATAACGTGCCATATCATAAAAGGTAAAGGAGCGTTCCTTTCCATCCTTTGAAATGTGAAGCATTGCTACTTTGTCCGGAGCCTTCTTTGCCATCTTATCTACCACATCATAAGCAAAGTTAAAATTATCATCATTTACAAATTTAATATCCTGCAAAACACCGTTTTCATCTTCCTTAACCTGAATAAATGGTGCTGCAATATCGCCTTTTGAAAGTGCCATTTGCGTTCCTCCTATATCATATCCTGCAAATTATTTTTATGTTCCATGTAGTTTTCAAAACCACATCATATTGTAAACAATACATCACGCTTTCCCTATTGTCAAGAAAAACAGCGTAAAATCGTGATATTTAATATATTTTTTACACTTCCAGAAGAATCCGTTTGAATTTACCCTTATAATATGATAGAATTGTGTTGACTTATGTACACAGATGAATGGAGGATTTTGTTTATGTTCAAAATTGTTGAAAAAAAGTCCCTGAATCCTACTGTCAGTAAAATCACAGTAGAGGCTCCTTTGATTGCAAAGAAAGCAGAGCCGGGACAGTTTATTATCTTCCGCGCAAAAGAAGATAGCGAGAGAATTCCTTTGACAATCGCGGATTTTGACCGCGAGGCAGGAACGGTCACCATTATTTATCAGATTGTTGGTGCCGGTACAATGGAATTAGATACCTTAAATGAAGGGGATTACATTCACGACTTCGTAGGACCACTTGGTGTTCCTACCCACACAGAAGGCTTGAAAAAAGTAGCAGTTGTCGGCGGTGGTGTTGGCTGTGCCATTGCATATCCGATTACAAAGAAACTGCATCAGATGGGTGCTGAAGTTCACGCCATCGTCGGATTCCGTAATCAGGACTTAGTAATTCTTGAGGACGAATTCAAAGCAGCCAGTGACAAACTTGTCATGATGACCGATGACGGAAGCTATGGGGAAAAAGGTCTGGTAACAGACGCATTAGAAAAATTAATTCAGGATGGAAATGAATACGATGAAGTCATTGCCATCGGACCATTGATTATGATGAAATTTGTATGCCTGACGACGAAAAAATATGACATCAAAACCGTTGTCAGCATGAACCCGATTATGATTGACGGAACCGGTATGTGCGGCGGCTGTCGTCTGACAGTTGGCGGCGAAACCAAATTTGCCTGCGTAGACGGTCCTGATTTCGATGGACACCTCGTTGATTTCGATGAAGCAATGCACCGTGGAACGATGTACAAAGAATTTGAGACACACGCCCGCGATGAATATTGCAATCTACTCAAGAAAGGGGAAAATTAATCATGGCAGAGAGAAATATGGATATGAATAAATGCCCAATGCCGGTACAAGACCCGGATGTCCGTAATAAAAACTTTGACGAAGTAGCTCTTGGCTACACCTATGATATGGCAGTAAACGAAGCTCGTCGCTGCTTAAACTGTAAAAACAAACCTTGCGTCAGCGCCTGCCCGGTTCAGATTAACATTCCGGCATTTATTGAGCGCGTAGCAAATGAAGATATTGAAGGTGCTTTTGCGATTCTTTCAGAATCCACTTCCCTTCCTGCTGTCTGCGGCCGTGTATGCCCACAGGAAAATCAGTGCGAAGGCAAATGTGTCCGCGGCATCAAAGGCGAGCCGGTTGGTATCGGACGATTGGAGCGTTTCGTTGCTGACTACCACAGAGAGCACTGCACAGACGCACCGGTTAAACCGGAGCCAAACGGTCACAAAGTTGCTGTTATCGGTGCCGGCCCAAGTGGTCTTACCGTTGCCGGTGATTTGGCTAAATTAGGATACAAAGTAACAATTTTTGAAGCACTTCACCTTGCCGGCGGCGTTTTGGTTTATGGTATTCCGGAATTCCGTCTTCCAAAAGCAATTGTGCAGAAGGAAATTGATAACTTGAAAGCAATCGGTGTTGATGTAGAAACTAATATGGTAATTGGTAAAGTATTAACCATCGATGAAATTTTCGAAATGGGTAACGAAGCAATCTTCGTTGGTTCCGGTGCAGGACTTCCTCGTTTTATGAACATCCCAGGTGAAAGTTTGAAAGGTGTTTATTCTGCAAACGAATTCCTGACTCGCATTAACTTAATGAAAGCTTACCGCGACGGAAGCAAAACACCAATCCAGCACGCAAAGAAAGTTGCTGTTGTCGGTGGCGGTAACGTAGCTATGGATGCAGCCCGCAGTGCAAAACGTCTTGGTGCAGAAGAAGTTTACATCGTATACCGCCGTGGTATGGAAGAACTTCCTGCCCGTAAAGAAGAAGTTGAGCATGCAGAAGAAGAGGGAATCATCTTAAAGACATTAAATAACCCGGTTGAAATCCTTGGCAATGACGAGGGTATGGTATGTGGCATGAAATGTGTTGAGATGGAACTTGGCGAACCGGATGAAAGCGGACGCCGTCGTCCGGTTGAAAAACCTGACAGCGAATTTGTTCTTGATGTTGACAGCGTAATCATGTCCATTGGTACAAGTCCAAACCCATTGATTCGCTCCACAACCCCTGGTCTGGAAGCAAATAACCGCGGATGCTTAATCACAAAGGATGAATCCGGTTTAACAACCCGTGATAATGTATACGCCGGTGGTGATGCCGTAACAGGTGCCGCAACCGTAATCCTTGCCATGGGTGCAGGAAAAGCTGCCGCTAAGGCAATTGATGAGGCATTGAGAGGGTAAATAATAAGGCTATTCTTACGATAAAAAAGGAAAAACTGCAAACCGACTCGAAACAGAGAATTCGCTTCACGAATTATGTTTCTCGCGGGTTAGTGGTTTTTCCTTTTTTAGGTAAGTCTAACTTATTGTATTCCTAACTCTATCACCCATTCCACCCGCTCCCAGTCCTAACAGACACCAAAACACAGGCGCTGTTACTACCATAGAATCATTAAACATCCCGGCAAAGAGATATCCTAATACAGAAATCAAAATTGCCCGTATAAAATACTCTTTCTGCGTATGGCACTTTCCTTTAGCTGCCGCAAAGCCTCGCTTTAAAAAAATCACAAAAAATGCAAGCATCAGAACAAGCGAGAGGCACCCTGTCTCAATTCCCATCTGAAGATAATAATTATGTGGCTTCTTATAATAAGTTGTCAACAAATCATACTGATATCTGGCAACATAATCATTATGCGGGAACACAAAACCAAACTGGTCGGGCCCCGCGCCAAGCAGCACATAATCTTTTAACAGCGGTATCGTTCTTGACCACACAAAACCACGAAGCGATGCCACCTCATTCATCCACGATGGCAGTGCCGTTTCGGCGTGAATACACAAATCCCATTTTCCGTTTGCATTGAGATAATAATACTTCCCATCCCCACGCTGATTGGTAAACCGCCAGACACTCTTTTTGTACTTCATTTCATAGCCATAAACGGTCTTTTCACCGTCCGCAAATGCTTTCTTTTCAAATGAAAATGCTTTCCACTTTCTATCCGGTGTCTTTTTAAGCGTGATATTTTCACCACTTCCCTCTATGACAAAAGAATAATTTTTATTTTTATAGCGGATTTTCACATGGTTATCCTTCGTTTCAATATAAGATAACTTTTTACTTCCTTTGGTAGAAAAGCGAACCTGCTGCCATTTTCCAAAAATATCCCCTGTGATGTACCAGTTGCAGAAAAATAAAATTGCAAGCACAGAAACCAAGACGCATAGAATTGTTTTTTTGTACTGACAGACTTTGTTCCGATATTTTACGCCGCCAATGCAAAACGAAACCAGTACCGCAAGCGTGCCGGTCCGCGACTGGGAACCAAAAAGGCAGAAAATCAGCAGATAAAAAAGCACGAACCAAAAAGTTCTCTCCCGCTTTTTACCCGCCTCATGGAAATAAACAATCATTGCCACCGTCACCGGCAGAAGAAGCGATACATAGCTCCCCACATAGTTCCAATGGTACAAAGTTAAATATATAAAATGTGAAACTCTCGCCTTTCTCCCACCTAGAAACTCTTTCACAAAGCCCATTGACAATAAATCAAATCCAAAGAACTGCGAAATACCAATCACGCCAAGGATTCCAATTGAGACACCAAGTAATTTTATCAGTATGGAAATATTTTCTGTTTTTTTCACCCAAAAAAAACTGTAAAAGAACACAACCAGATACGAAAGTATTACGAAAAGCCCCTGCATATTGCCGGTCATCCCCCGCACACTCAGAAAAGGATGATTTGCATGCTGAGAAGATGCAATTGCAAAACCACCATATAATATAGGTAGAAGAAGATATTTTGGCATCTCGTGAATCTGCCGCCAAAAGCGCATACGAGCCAAAATCACAATCATAAAAAGGCAGCAAAAAAAACAGGACAAACAATTTACCATACAAAAAGAAATCTGACTCAACCGCATTTGCGGGAAGCCACGGTTCATTCTCTGTGTATGTTTTACTGTTTATCCTGCCTACAACAAGGGGCAGAAACGCAAGCACCAAAGCAATTGGTGCTAACGTTATCCATTTGTCCCATTTTTTCATCATATTCCTTACTGTGCAGCTTCAGTAGCTCCTTCTTCAACAGCTCCGTCAGTCTGAGTCTGAGCGTCCTGCTGAACAGGTGTCATATCAGCTTTTCCCTTTTCCAAAACAACTTCCATTGTCTGTCCATTTCCCAAATCTAATTTGTATGTGAGCGTCTTCTTGTCTTTGTCATATGCCATGGACATGTAAATTTCATCTTTACCTTCCATTTTAACTTCAATTCCGTCAGAACGTCTCTCATAATCAAATTTTGTCTCACCGTTTGCAGTTACCATTGTCATTTTATCATCTTCTGTAATATTTACATTTACAGTTGCCTGACTAGGATCAACGCCAAGGGATGCTGCATATTCATCAATCGTCATACCATTGATTGTCTTTGCTGTCCAATCACCTTTGATGTCGTCATAAGAAATACCACATCCTGCCAAACTTAACATCATTACAAATACTAATACTGCTGATACAATCTTTTTCATTTTCTAAATCCTCCAAATTTTAATTTTTTATTAAATATTGTTATTTACTTTCATTTGCCACAACAAGCATAATTCCTTTTGTAATCGTATCGGAATAAAGATTTGTTCACCTCCCCGTAAAATAATTTCTGTTTTGGTAACATCTTTAATATAGCCCGCATTGATGTAATAACTTTTCCCGCAGGTAACAAAATCACCGCCATCCGGCATTTTGCCCTCGTGAGCGAACAATTTGTCCGAAAATCCCCATGCAGCGTATGTATCATCGTCGCATGCCCACATGTTTCCATGTAAATGATTTCGTCTAAGCAAAATCTTTTCATTGTGCGGTCTACCATAAATGATATGTTTTTTTTCATTTGATAAAACATATTCTGAAAACGGTTCAGCGCACAATCAACCTGCTGCTGCACAAACGGCTTTATCAAAAAGCCATCGGCATATACGGAAAAGGCATCCATTGCATAGCATTCAGATGC
>ENA-ORLW01003677-ORLW01003677.1-human-gut-metagenome-genome-assembly--contig:-NODE-3677-length-11231-cov-3.430608_pt1 | contig 11231 bp, 8 predicted proteins | sample MGYA00243017_ERZ508829 | MGnify/ENA primary metagenome ERZ508829 (study PRJEB26277, sample SAMN04329776) | human gut metagenome | biome: human-associated habitat | host: Homo sapiens | place: USA... | reverse complement strand
CGAAATAGCTATTGCATATAGTGATGACAAATCAGAGGCTGAAATATATGTAGGTGGAAACGACAATACACCAATCCCCGCAGCAGGTGCGTCGATGAAAACAAAAAACCAAATATTTGTCGTGTGTGACGGCGACCACGACGAACTGAAATTACAGGCGGCGATAGATAGTGCGCAAAACAACAGCGTTATCTATCCTGTAGGTACACAATGTGTTTTGACAAACGAAAATACCATACGTGGTTATGGATTGACGAACAGTAGTGGTGGATGTGTTATATCATTAAAAGGTGGTATGACCCTAGATGGGTCAATGTGTGATGAATTCATTTTTAAAAACACAAATCCTGCTGAAAAACAGCATATTTTTCACATATCACAATTTGCGACAATGAAAAATGTAACATTGGTAGAAGATACTAAAACAGTGACATCTGATACAATTAATCCAATGGTATTATATGCTGAAGATGACTCGAACATTATGTTCTGTTCATTTGTCACTATATTTAGCACGCATCAAATAGGTGTATCAACATTTAAATTGGGTAAAGTACTATTTTTTAATAATGTTATAGATGGGTTTGAGGGTGCTCCAGGAAATGCAATAACGAAAGAAATTTACATTGCACGTTATGCAAAAATAATAGGGAATGAATTTTTAAATTTTACACAAAACAAACCACTTTTAGGGTTTATGCTTTCGGCGACAAATATTTTCTTTCAATGTAATTATATTGAAACTTGCGATAATTGTTTAATATCGTTAGGTGGAAGTATTATGGGAAATATTTTCAGATCTATGGAAGATTGTAGTATTAGCTGTGGTGGCGAAATTATAGGCAATATCTTCTCGTCAATATACCAAAATGAAGATACGTCATTCTTGACAAATTCGGGTAGACTAATTGGGAATCAATTTACTTCAATAAGAATTACTGGGGAATATGTTCAATTCATTGATTGTAGTAATTCTTCTATTATATCAGATAATTATATGTCTATCACATCTATACCTGCGACAGGAAGTTGTTCATTGATAGGTGCAACTGGTAAGACATTAATCTTAAATAACACGTTCTCTACTTCATCATCATTAGCCGACAATAACGAGTTTAATCTTTTAGATGTCGATGGTAACACAGTAATCAAAAATAATGTAACAAGTGCTAAATCTTTTGGTAGAATTGCAGATACTTGTATTGCAGAAGGAAATATAACATCGTGGAGTTAAGGAGGCTATTATGTACAAATTTTATAGTAAAAACGGGCAGGCACAATTCTACGAACACGGTGTCGAAATTGACGGCACTGTGTACGGAATACACGCCGATAGGGATATATTACGTATAAAACGTAGGATTGTCAATGATAAATTCGCCGAAACTGACGGTGATTTCGATATGGACACAGAAATTGCAAAAATTAAGCATACAGACATCACATTTGAACAGCCTACGGCAGAACAGCTGTCACAGATACAGTCAAAAACATTTGACAGTATGTCGGATATGAAACAATATGTTCAGTCCGTTATGAACGGTGACGAAACAATGTCACAGGACGAAATCAACGCAATGCTGTTATTAAAAATTGCGGAAATGGAGGTAGCAATTACAAATGAACAAACGACTAATTAAAATGTATTACAAAAAGGGCATTTACAAAGAAAAGGATTTAAACACATTTGTAAATGCCAGATTTATCACAGAGAATGAGAAAAAAGAAATTATGGAGGGTTAAAAAATGGCTAATAAAATTCAATTTAGACGTGGACTGAGAAAGTTACTACCAACATTGTCGTTCGCTGAGCCGGCATACACAAGTGATACAAACGAGTTTTTTATCGGCACAGGCAAAGGAAATGTAAATATGAACGGTAGCTTGTGGTATACAGGCACAGCTTTAAGCGGTACGTCTAAAAACATCAACTATACATATGCAGATTGTCCTCTTGTTAAAGTGGGTGATATGTACCTTAATACCGATTATGGCTATATCTATCAGTCTACTACAGCAGGTAGCGGTGAAGACGTAAAGTGGCAATACAAAGGTACGATAAGAGGACCACAAGGCATACAAGGTGTTAAGGGCGACACAGGAGAACAAGGTCCGCAAGGCTTGAAAGGTGATACAGGTGCAAAGGGTGAAAAAGGCGACAAGGGCGAAAAAGGTGAAACAGGAACACTTGGAAGTAATTCAGTGAAAACCGTGCATATTGCAGATGAGGCTATTACAAGAAGCAAACTTGCAGGAGATGTTTATGATTGGATAAATAGCGGTGAATATTCCGAATCTGAATGGAATTTTGACCAAACCATAAAAAATCTAATAAAAATAGGAGCAATAAACATACCGATTTTGGAATGTTATCCTGCAGAAAATATAGGGGCGAAGATAAACACAGTAGCTAAAGTAGGTGACTTGTTTATCATAAAAAATGTGGTTGCAGACCCGGATACAGAAGCAATAGAACAAATTCGCTATAATGATGATTTAGGTTCTGTTTTTGTTTTCAACGGAAGTATACAAAAAGGATATTGTGGAGTTTGTAGAGTTACTAAAGCCTTAAAAATAATAGATGTGGGAGAATATGAAAGCGGAGAGGTTAAACTGCTATTCACATTCAAACAAGGTGGAGAAGAAGTAGTAATACGCGAGGAGGATAAATAAATGAACATTTGGGAAACAATCAATATATTTTGGGTTACATTGGCGTGTAACCTATTCATAAAAACTGTATTTGTTGCAGTTATGTTAGATACGGTTTTAGGGTTACTAAGGGCAATCAAAGAGAAAAAGTTTAATAGCTGTTTCGGCATTGACGGTGCAATACGAAAATTTGCAATGATTGTATCGGTTGTGGGTTTGGCTATTTTGGACAAGCTGATAGGCTTTAATATGCTACCGTTTGTGCCGGAAGAAGTGCTTAAATATATAGGCATTACGCAAGTGGGCATATGTGAGTTTTTCTGCTTGCTGTACATAATGTATGAAAGCATTTCGATACTGAAAAATATGTGCTTGTGTGGTCTGCCGATACCGAGCAAATTGCGAAGTGGAATTGAAAAATGGCTAAACACTATGACATCAGAACTTGAGGGGAAGAAAGGGGAATAACTATGAATTTACAAGATACTGTTGCACTGATGAACAGTGCGGACTACAAGGAACGTTTCAAGGCAGAATATTATCAGTTGGCGAATCGGTTCAAAGGGTTAAAGAAAATGTTGGAGGAATGGGACAGGGGAAAACTAAAATTTTCCCCGACGTGTCCACGCAGTACATATAACATGCAACTAAACGCAATGGCTGACTATTTGGCAATTTTAGAGGCGCGAGCAGTAATGGAAGATATTGAATTGAAAGAGGTGTAGGAAATATGAGAATTGGAATTAACTGCGGACACACTGTAAGCGGCACTGTCGGTTGCGGTGCAGTCGGTTACATAGATGAGAGCGTAGAGGCACGGAAAGTCGGCTATGCACTTGAAGATTTACTAAAAAAGGCAGGGCATACAGTGCACGACTGCACAAATGATTATGCGCCGACAGTAAGTTCAAATCTAAGACAGATAGTTGATATGGCAAATTCACAGTCACTTGACTTGTTTGTATCAATTCACTTTAACAGTGGCGGTGGGCAAGGTACAGAGGTGTGGACTTACGGCGGCAAAAAGTTTGATGAGGCAACAAATACTTGCAAGGCGATAAGTGAATTGGGTTTTAAAAACAGAGGTATTAAAGACGGTTCTAAGCTGTATGTGGTACATCACAGTGACGCGAAAGCTATGCTTGTTGAAGTGTGTTTTGTAGATACAGAGGACGCAAATAAATACAAGAAAATCGGTGCGACAGAGTTTGCAAAGGCGATTTTTAAAGGAATTACAGGACAAGTGACAAAGGGTAAAACAAACAAGGAGGATTTAACAATGACACAGTACGAGGAACTAACGAGGAAAATTAATGAGTTGGAAAAGAAAAAGGCTGATAAATCAGAAATGATTTACGATTGCATTGACAGTAATATGCCAGAATGGGCGCATAAGCCTGTTCAGTGGTGTTTGGATAACGGTATTGTATCAGGCGCAGACGACGCGCACCTTAACCTAAACAATACAAAATTGTGGGTATGTGTTGTTGTATATCGTGCAGTTAAATTTGTTGCAGGACTTATGAAAATCAAGATTTGATAAGGAGTAAATGACTATGGGTTTGACAGATACAATAAGAAATAAGGTAAACAGCCTTTTTGATTTCGATTCACAACAACAGAGTAATCAATTAAAAAACAAAATTGATACATTGTACGGAAAGCAAAACACGACAACGGCACCGAACATAAATTCCTTTAATCCGTTCATCAGCAAAAGAGACGGACAGGTTATAAATAAAATGGCTGATTATAAGCCGATTGTAAACAGCAGTGCGACAAGCGATAAGGTTAGAGAATGGATAACACAAGCAACAGGTATTCAACCAACAAACACAATGTCAAATTCATCAAATTCTACTCAAAATGAAAATAGTACCGCTCTTAGCAGTGGTACTATTAATTCAAACGGTGATGATAATGTTGGTTTTAACGGAAATCTTGACAGCTCGTCGCTTGGAAGTCTTGACGTAGCAACGCAACTTCCGAAACTGTCAACAGCACAAATAGCCGAAATCATTAAAAAGCACTTTAATCGCAGTTCAGTCATATCAACAAGTGACGCAGAGGGTATATACAATGCTCAAAAAACAACAGGTATGAGTGCTTTGGCAATACTCGGTATCGGAGCTTTGGAAAGCGGTTGGGGTACTTCAAACATAGCCAAGAAAACCAATAATATTTGGGGTTATGGTGCTACAAATGTTAATCCTGAGGGTAATGCTCATAGATACGGTCAAATGTCACAAGGTGCTACTCAATTTGCAACTGAATTTATGAAAACATACTACAATGGGTATGGTGCAAAGTCAATTAATTCAGCAGGTACAGGTAACAATCCGAAAGGAATGGGGTATGCATACACAGATGGCGGAGCAATAGATAGCAGTTGGGCGACACAGGTAAGTTCTATTATGGGAAAACTATACAACACAGCTAAGGGTGTAAGCGGTTCAAATACAAGTAATTCATCAAGTAATTCATCAAGAAGTTATCTAAACAGATTGAGTTATGCGAACAATTCAAACACTTCGTCAGGCGGTTCTTCCAAAGGACGACAGATTGTTGCGGCGGCAAAGCAGTATTTGGGAACACCGTATGTATACGGCGGTACTTCGTCAAGCGGTGTTGATTGTAGCGGTCTTGTACAACTCGCGGCGAAAGCAAGCGGTATTGATATACCACGAACAACATACGACCAAATAAATGTAGGGCAAGCCGTAAGCAAGAATAACTTGCAAGAGGGCGACCTTGTATTTTTCAGAGGTTCGGGCGGTAGTGCGTCAGCTCCAGGACACGTCGGAATTTATGTAGGTAACGGACAGTACATACAGGCACCAAAGACAGGTGATGTCGTTAAAATCAGCAATTTATCAGGACGTAGCGACTATGTCGGTGCAAGAAGAATAGCATAAGGAGGTAAAATGAATGGCATATAATACGCAAGATGCCGTAAATACAATATTACGGCTAAAAGGTAATTGGCTCAATGCAAATGCAGAGGGCGATACAAAGAAAACGGCACAAATAGCAAACGAGGCACAAAACTATTACGGACAAATGCGTGAAAATGGCGACACAAAGCTTGCTGACACGCTTTATAACAGCGGATATGACGCGTCAAAGAAGTATGTTAATGACTACTTTGCACAGAGCGGTAAAAGTGCAATTAGACCGTATTTTTACGGCTTAGGCTCAAAGTACGGTTTAAGTCAAAGCGATATAGACAATGCACTTCAATATAACGATACGACAGGCGAGGTTAGCTTAGGTGGTAAAAACATAGGTAAGCCGTCGGCAGTAGGTTCAAATGGGGTATCTTATTGGGATAACAGCACGCTTGATAATGCTTTTAAAAACTATGTTCAAGACACAGGCAAAAGTCAAACCACATCAAGCCTTGTAGGTCAACAGCAAAGTAATCTGTTCGACTATTATAACGACTTGATGAAAACAAATACACAAGATTATAACGACTATATGAACTTGGTTAAAGCTAATCCTTTTTCTACCGATGAGGCAAAAGCGATACTTGGTAAATATAATCTATCAGCTATACAGGGAAGAAATAATCAGCTTGCTTTAGGTACAGCCTCAAACGGCGGTAATGTTGACAGTTACAGCGCCGCAAACGCAATGCGACAGCAAGCGGCGCTATACTCACAGGCACAACAGAATGTATTAGACGCGTATAATGCAAAGGTGCAAAACGCTTATAATTCAACGCAAAAAATTGAACAGGCACGAAAAATCCTATCCGATATGGGTGTTCAAATCGACAATGCGTTCAACAGAGACGAAACAGCAAAGAATAACGAAGTGCAAAGAAATGAAACTGTACTTAACGGTAAAGTATCACGTGACGCAACAACAGCACAAGTTACAGGTCAAATTCCTAAGGGTATGCTATATTCTTCAAATCCATTCTTTGATGATAATGGCAATCCGATAGAAGATATTGACTATAAAAAGGTAATCGAACAAGCTATCGCAAGAGGCGATACACAGACAGCACAGGCGGCGAGAGTTGCAAGGGGCGTAAAAATTTGGAACAACTACAGTAAATACGGTCAATATGATGACGGTGATTACGGTGTTCCGAATACGCAAACAGAGGACGCAAGACAGTTTGACGCAGAACTTAAAAACAGCAAGGATATTGCACAAATGGGTTACGACCACGAAGAAAGAATGCCAGGTATTGAGGCTGACAATACAATCCGTATTAACAATAATCAAGCCGATAATACAATTCGTGTTAATGACGCAAGTGCCAAGAATGAAATGGCAGTTGCAAACAATGCATCGAAGAATACGATAGCTGAAAAAACGTCAGAAATAAATAACACTGTAAACGCATACAAACAGACGGATGGTGTGTTAGGTGGAAATACAGCCTCTTCGTCTAATTCTTCTAAATCGTCAAAAAACGGTAGTCAAGTGGATGGAATAACAAAAGAATTCTTTAACAGTTGGATACAGAGAAACAACAACGCAGCACAAGAAATGGGAAAAAAAGATATGTTTATAGTCAATGCTGATGGTACATACAAAATCAATCCTGCAATTCCGGACAATTATAAGAAAGTTTTGACGATGAATACAGCTAATACGGACGGTCTTACAGATGAACAACGTATAGATTTACTCCATTCAGTAGGTCTAACCGATGATGATATTTATAATGCAGGTTCTTTAATAAAATAATTACAACCAAAGAGGAGCTTAAAATATGAGTAATATGCAAGAGAAATTAAAATCATTACAAAATATTATGTCACAAAGAGGATATAATAAATCTGCATCAACAGCAAGAGAAAATACCGATTTAAAAAGTAATTTGAAATCATTGCAGGATATTTTAGTTAAAAGAGGGTACACACCAAAAAGTGTACCCTCTGAACAAAAAAGCAAAACACGGCACAAAGAAAAGGACAATAATCTTTTCGAAGAAACAAGTAAATCTACTTTTGAAACAATGCCGAAATACCAAGAGGCAAAACAAAAACACCAAAAAGAAAAAGAAGATAAACTTAATGCTATGTATGATAAATATGGCATTGATCCAAATAATTTTTCTTATGATGATTTTTCAAAATGGGCAGAAGAACATAATTTTAACCGTATTCCACATAACGACCCTTTAGAAGCAGGTTATGACTGGCTTCCTAATGAAAAAGGCGTTAGCAAAGAAGTAAAAAAAGATAAAGAAACATTAGAGCAACTTGCATTAAATAATCAAAGAAAAAACACAGCAAAAGAAGGTGGAAATGCACCGGATACATTTATAACAAGTTTAATGGACGGTGCGACTTTGGGCGGAAGAAGTGCGATTGATAATTTAAAGTCACAAAAAAAATATAAAGAAGCAGGGCTTAATGTCAACGATTACGTAAGTGAAAAACAAGCAAATGCAAAATCATCAGAAGAACACCCAATAGCAAGTACCGTCGGAGATTTAGCAGGTTCTACAGTTTCACTAATAGGATTAGGTGAAGCTGTTGGAGGTGCTTTGAAAGGTGTAAAGTGGTTGGCGAAAACACCTACTTGGGTTCAAGGCGCAATAAAAAACGGCATTGTTTTTGGACTACAACAAGGAACAGAAGCAACCACTGACGGAAAAAAAGCAAAAGATATAGCAAAAGAAACTGCTATAGGTGTTGTAGGAGGAGCCGTAGGCGGTGCGACAAGTTCCACTGTTGAAGATTTTGCTGAAAATATCTTGTTTAAAACGAAATTGCAACATAAATTTATACCTGAAATGATAAGAAATGGGGTTGCAGGTGCGTCATTCGCTGGTGCAGACAGTGCGGCTACATATTTTTTGCACCCTAAAGAAGAAAGACCTACAGCTAAAGACGTCGCTAAGAATATAGCTGTGACCTTTGCTTTTGCAACAATTACATCAGCTATAAATATGGGTAAAATCAAGCAATCAAGTAAAGAGGCTTTAGACGTTGTAAACGATAAGATGATGAAAGATTACGAAGGTATGATGAATTCAGCAAGTACAAACGACGTAGAAAGTGTTAAACAATTTGCTAAAAATGTTATGGATTACTCCGATTCAATGATTAAGTATCTTGACGGAGAAGGCTTTAAACTAAAAAACAATGCTCCGTCAGATACTGTTACAGAATACTTAACCGGCAAAGGAAATGCACCAGTTAAAGATACTGTATTAGAAAAAGCTCGTTTTGTTGGTGAGGACACTCGTGTAAGAAGTATGCAAGAGGACTTAAGGACTATCAAAAGCAGAGCAAAAGAATTTTACGACAGAGCTGATTCAATTCCTTATGATGTAGAAAAAATATCAAAAACATCAAATGTAGGGAATGTGGACAATATCACAAAAGAGCTTACAAACATAAATAATACAAATTCAACGCCACAAAACAAAAATTCGATACAAAATGTACCGAAAACATCAGAAGTAGAACCGATACAAACCGTTCAAGAACAAACACCTATAAGCGTCAAGACAAATGATGTTGAAGTACAAAAAACAGATAAGTTACCGAAAGAAGTTCAAGACAACGTAAGCAAAGCTGATGTTGTCGCAGAAAACAATCCGCAAGGGTATAATAAGGATTTTGTCAGACGATACGCGAATAGTTTTGTTGAGGTTGCTCAAAAGAGTGACAATTATCCGAATCGTGATTTTCTTGACAACAATATTGCTGATGAATTAACTCAAAAGATACTTACAGGGGAAAGTAAACTTGACGGTAACAGTGCTTTTGATTATGCAGTAAAACAATTCAAATTTATACTAAACCAAGCTGACGAAAGCAAGCTTAATCAAGTACAACAGTTTAATGAAAATCAAAAACAACAGAATGATGTATCAGCTTCTGAAATTAACACTGATAATTCAATTATTAATGATACAGCAGACAGCGTTAATAGCGCAGATACACCGACTACAACTGACGCTGCATTTAACGACACACAAGAAAACGGTGTACAGCCGTCTGTAAATCGAGTTACAGATGAAGTACATAATGCAATGAATAAAGTCGGCTTAAATGTATCTGAAAATGCAACAGGTATACAAGAGGCAAATACAAGATTTATGTCAAGCAATGATAATCTTTTTGACAGAAACTATGTAAGCAACTATGCGAATGACTTTGTGCAAGCTATGTCAGAGAAAAACGGACGTAGCTACACAGTTTTATCACAAGAAACAGATAACCTTGCCGACGAACTTGTAAATAAAACTCTTACCGGAAACAGTGTACTTGACGGAAACAGAGAATTTCAAACTGTAGTCAGAAATTTTAAAGATGTTTTAAGAGAGGGAATAAAGAAAAACACCAATCTACATAACAATGTATATGGCGCAAACGAAGTTTTAAATGCACAAGTGCAAGACGTGGAAAACGGCGATTATTCTTCACTTAATATAAGTGAAAATGCAAATAACAATATAAAATTTGCTCCGGTAAGTGAAAATGGACAAAATGTAGGTTATGTTATAGAACAAGGCATTGACTATACGAACCAACTAAGTGAAACGTCGTTTGCAGTAAAACAGAAAAATGGAGAATACGAAACAAAACAAGGAGTTACATACGGTCGTTTTGGCACGCACCAAAGTTCAAACGGTAGTTATATTGTATCGTATTTGCCGACGGGCAACGCAACAGCAATATTCCCTAATCAAGACACTGCTATTGAATTTATGAAGCAAGTCGAAAATGAAACAAGTGGATATTCGATTTATTTGCATAACGACAATGATGGGATAACAAAGACAGGGGGCGAAATATCACAATTTATAAACGCATTAAATACAATAAAGAGTAATTTGCAAGTTAAAGAAAATTCTGCTAAAGAAATGGTCAGTGCCAATCCTCTTGCAGTGCCGGTGGAAAATGCAACTCAAAAAGATAGTTCCACAATAGAAATACCTCAATCCGATATCAAAACAAATGAAACACTTCCTGTAGGTCAATTACTTGAAGATTACAATGATACTGTGGATAATATTCTTTCTGTATCTGATGAAACAGCAAAAGAGCTCGCAGATAATAGAGTTGCGGTCGAGATATTAAAAAATACCCCTAACGTCATTCTTGACAATGTTAAAGGTGCAAGAGATTTGAAAGTGATAATCAATTATACCAAGTTATATCTTGCAGTTAGAAAAAACGGTGTTTTTGAGGGGCATTATCACAATTTAGGTGCGGAAATCGCAAAAAAATTACCTGATTTTCTACAAAATCCCGACGCAATTATACAGCTTGCAAATGGTAAACTAAACTTGTTCACAACAGTCAAAACAAAAAAAGGAAATAATGGCATAATATCCGATGAGCATAACAGCACGAAAGATATTGGTGGAAAAAACGAAGATTACAATGTTGTTGTAACAATGTTCAGTTCCAATGATAACTATACTAAAAACTTGATTTCCGGTGAAGGTGTAAACATAAAATACAAAAAAGAGGATTTATCGCAAGTGAATCCCCAACTGTATAAGTGGTTGGCAACTATTAACGATAAATCCTCTACTAACAATATTGTATCACAAGATAGTGATGTTGTCAATAGTAGTATACGCCGAGATACAG
>ENA-ORLW01003672-ORLW01003672.1-human-gut-metagenome-genome-assembly--contig:-NODE-3672-length-11244-cov-4.877586_pt1 | contig 11244 bp, 15 predicted proteins | sample MGYA00243017_ERZ508829 | MGnify/ENA primary metagenome ERZ508829 (study PRJEB26277, sample SAMN04329776) | human gut metagenome | biome: human-associated habitat | host: Homo sapiens | place: USA... | reverse complement strand
AAAATTGAATTTAACAATGTACAAAATTGTACATAACTAAATTCAAAATTTTGTACATTTTCTTATTGACATTAACAAGTTGTTCCGCAAATGAAAATATGCTTGGCATTGTCGGGAGAATAAATCGGTTTTCTGCCATTATATCCTAATAATACGGAATTTGTTTCATTCAGATTTTTCTGTTTCATTTTATGTTTTACCCTCTTAAAATCTCGGCGAAAATTAAACAGCTTTCGCATAAAAACGGTTTGTCTGCAACCAAGAATAATAATGCAGACCGGAACTGTAAAAATCAGAATTTTTAATATTAACTGATATTTTTGAAGTCCGGTAAAAAATATTATAAATCATAGCTTGTCACCTCCAATACAACTATATTTGACAAATAGTGTATTTATGTTAGCGGACAAGCCAATTATTTTATTTGATTAAAATAGTCTGTAATTTCTTTTAAAGGAATTATTTGAATATTGGTATAAAATTTTTGATTATCTTTTAAAATACGGTAAATCACTGATTGTGATTCTGGCACAATCCAGATTTGATTATCATAATCCATAAAATTATCTTTGATAATATTGAAAAGACGTGTTTTGCTTTTCTGCGTCATTTCAACTTCCACACAGGTAGTTTCATCATTTTTTGTAAAAATAAAATCCGGTCTGTGTTTGCGCATTCCAAAACCGTCCGACTGGTGCAGTTGCTTTTCTGTCGTAATATCCTGTAAGGACAAGTTTTCTTTCTGCATAAAATAAATTGCAGAATCGAGAACGGTCATATCATGAACAATCTGTTCAACCTTTACCTTTTCCAAACGTGCATTGGATTGTATCAGCTTCTTACCTTTAGAAGTCACAAAATAAATACTGGGGACGCCGTATAAATATTTTCTGCGTTCCAGATATTCGGCTTCAATCAGAAGCTTTAATCTTCTGTCTGTCGCTCTCTGTCCTGAAAATCCGGCTAAAAATCTAATATGCCTACTTCCGCACACTCTCCATCTCTCAACTTCTCTTAAAATTAACTTATCTCGTTCTACTACTTTCATCTATTCCACCACCCTAAAAAATAAAATAAATATAATAAAAATAAATAAATAAAATAACTCTATAATTTCAATATAATTTATTATATGTATTCCACGATGTAATAGAGGGGTCTCGTATGAAATAGGAGACCCCTCTATTACATCGGAATGAAATTATAGCGTATTTACAAGGCTTTCGCCTTTTTATTTATTTTTATGCGCTGTCTTATGTGGTTAGAACACTTTTGTCATGGGTTGGTGGAACAGGTGAAAATAAAAAAATGCTATTATAAACTTTAAGTTATAATAGCATTTTTATTGAAGAGTATAAATTTTAATATAAGTTACAAGGTCGGTATTTTTATTTTTGCAAACGGTTTTACAACATGCCATGCATAGTAAAAAAGCGACTGCTATAATTGCATCCACTTTAATTCCATACTATACATGGAATTAAAGCGTTTGCGAAAGTAGCATCCGGTTTTTCACCAACCACATAGTTAGTGCTTGTTTTCCGTGAGCTACAGGCTTTCCTAAAAAATTTATCTAAGTTAAATGCTATACGTGGCAAATATCCTAAATCTTCCATAATTGTGAATAACGGAAAAAAAATCGCCATGGGGGGTAACATAACTGCTATTACCCATGTTAAAGTAGAATAAGCTCCATCAATTAGAATACTAGTTAGCCAAGTAGGAGATGAAATTGATTCTAATAATAAAGTAAGTTTACATTGCAAATATCCAAAAAAATTTGACAGTAATTGAGATGGATAATTTGCACCTACAATTGTAAGCCAAAATATAATAGCTAAGAATAATAACATAATAGGTAATCCAAATGTTTTAGACGTAAGTATTTTATCTATTTTTCTATCTCTTTGATTATATCTACAATTTTTATATGTACAAATATCAGTACAAACATTTTCAGCAGTAAATAGTATAGTTGATACGATTTTATCTTTAAATTTATCTTTTTCATAATTTGACTTATTTAATAAATCTCTGCAGTTTGCTAACTCTTTATTTAAATTTTTATTATCTTTAAGTGTATTAGAGAATATATTTTTGTCAATAGAACTTATTATTTTTTCGTCATTATCTAAAAGTTTTAAAGCAATCCATCTAGATAAATATTTTTTATTTTCAGAAGTCATTTTTTCAATTTCAGACTGCAATTTTAATATTGAATCTTCTATTATACTTGGATATATTGGAGGTTTTGGAACAGGATTTAAAGTACCTTCACATACTTCTTGGACTTTTTTCATCAGATTATTTAATGTTTTCTTTTTTCTTGCAATAGTACCAACAACTGGCACTCCTAATGTTTTTTCTAATAGTTTTAAATCTATATTAATACCTTTTTTTTCGGCTTCATCTAATAAATTAACACACACTACTAATTTATTTGTAATTTCCATAGTTTGATAAACTAAGTTTAAGTTTCTTTCTAAACAGGTTGCATCTACTACAATAATGCTAGCATCAGCATCTCCAAAACAAATATAATCTCTTGCAATCTCTTCTTCTTCAGAATTAGACATTAATGAATATGTACCAGGAATATCAACTAATAAGAAATTTTCTTTGTTGAAATTTGTAATACCAGCAGCGTTGGAGACTGTTTTTCCAGGCCAATTGCCAGTATGTTGATGCAAACCAGTTAAATTATTAAAAATTGTGGATTTACCTACATTGGGATTTCCGCCCAATAGCTATAGTATATTTACATTTATTTTTTAGTTCATTTAAATCATTATTAAGTAATTTTGTTCCTGTAGAGCTGCTTGTTAGTCCCATAAAATCACCTTCCTATAGTAGTATATGAAAATGTGTAATAATTGTACACAATTTTTTATTAGAATGATTGAAAATCAGACGAAGATACCAGTAAAGTATATTGATATTGGACCTGATGATTCTGATGGATTATCAGATGAACATCTAAAAAGAGTGCTTGCAGTAGCAATAGAGAACTGTAGGCACTCTTTTTGAATATAAGTAATACTAGAAATTTATTATATATAGTAAGTTTTTTTAAGTAGTAGTTATAAATTAAGTATAATAAAACTATAAATTTGTAAGAGAGTCTAATAATTATTTAATATTACCTGTATATTTTTGGCATCTTCTTTTCTAAGAGCAATAGTGCTACTACGAACTAAATAAGCTGTTGAATCTCCTGTCATACTTCTAAAAATTGGAATAATTACAGTTCCTTTGCAAAGTCCAAGATCCAAAAGTCTTCTTCTGATTTGCCCAGAGCAATTTAGAGAATGTACAGTAACATCACTATTTAGAGTTACTTTATCGAGTGTAAATGTTTTCATATGTGCCTCCAAATTTTATATAAATGTATAGTATATGTTATGTACACAGCAAGAAAAAAGTTCATTAATGTAGAAAAGAATTATTATACTGAATGCTTGTAAATAATATAATTCAATTTGTAATATTAGTAATAAAAATTGCTAAAATGCTTTGTTTTCAAAGGTAAAAATAAAAAGTTAAAAAATTTAAAAATAAATGATGCTTTTTTTATTTTATTGTAGTATAATGTCAAATGTGTTAAAAAATATAGAAAGATAGAAAGGAATGAAGACACAAAATGGAAAGAAAAAGAGGGTTTGAGGTTGCTAAAGGTTTTGAAGATAAAGGAATTAATATGCCAGTAAGAAAAACAAAATATTCAGCTGGGTATGATATAGAAGCGGCAGAAGATTGTATAATACCTGCATATAAACCAGGACAAAAACCAACACTTGTAAAGACTGGATTAAAAGCATATATGCAGGAAAATGAATATATGATGCTTTGTAATAGAAGCTCTAATCCATTTAAAAAAGGATTGGTAATGGCAAATAGTGTTGGAATTATTGATGCTGATTATTATGGAAATCCAGATAATGATGGAGCATTTATGTTTGCTTTTTATAATTTCTTTGACCATGATGTAGAAATAAAAAAAGGAGATGTTATCGGTCAAGCTATATTTCAAAAATATAAAGTAGTAGATGATGATGCTGCAGAAGGTGAAAGAGTAGGAGGATTTGGATCTACTAGCAAATAAAGTGACATAAAAAAATAAAAAAGATTATCCCATGAAGCTCAACGGTTACAGGGAAAATTATAAAAAAAATAAATGGCAAAGGCTTTGACTTTTGCCATTTTTTGTTGTATAATAAAGAAGTAGTTAAAAAAGAGAAACGAAACCTTTCTTGACTTCAGAAAATTAGCATATTGAAGGGAGTGACTTACATGTTTAATGTAGGGGACAAGATTGTACATCCTATGCACGGTGCAGGTACTATCAGTGCAATAGAAGAAAAAAATATTTGTAATGAGACAGAACAATATTATATAATATCAATGCCTGGGGAAGTAAAGGTGATGGTTCCAATCTCAAAAGCGGAACAAATCGGAGTAAGAAGTATTATTAACGAAACTGATGTTCCTAAAGTATTAGGTATATTAGAAGAAGATGAAACAGAAATGTCTAATAATTGGAATAAAAGATACAGAGATAATATGGATAAAATGAGAAGTGGTAATATATATGAAGTAGCAGATGTTGTTAGAAATTTAAGTTTTAAACAAAAAGAAAAAGGGCTATCAACAGGAGAAAAGAAAATGCTTAATAATGCTAAACAAATTTTAGTAAGTGAACTTGTTTTAGCAGAACATGCATCAAAAGAAGAAATTGAAAAATTGGTAGATAATAAGATAAATATATCTTTTGAAGAAAATAGAATGCCAGTTGAAGAGAATATAGAAATTAATAAAAATATTGTAAGTAAATTTATTCCTTTTGATGGAACTGGTACATCTGATAATTAATTTAGTTATTTTAGCTTAAGTTAGTTACATATAATATATACATATTCAGCAAGTAATTTAGTAAGCATAAAAAAGAAGTGGAAATAATTCTACTTCTTTTTAATGTAATATGAAATTTATAATGTAGAGTAAAATTTAGCTAAGAGAGACTTAATATCATATAAAATAATTGCATAAAATTTCTTCAAAAATTAGTGAACAAATAATTAAATGTGGGTTGTAAGAGGATTAATTAATTATGAAATAAATTGACCCACTAAAGGTCTTAAATAATAATTTACATAAATATGTCAACTTCTGTAACATAATAAGAAGGATTTAAAAATAAAGCGTCGAATAATATAATTATAGTGAAAAGAAAGGTGTCATAAATGGTACGTTATAGTGATGAACTAATTGACGAGATAAGAAGTAAAAATGATATAGTAGATATTATATCACAATATGTAATATTAAAAAGAAGTGGTAGAAACTTTTTTGGGCTATGCCCATTCCATAAAGAAAAATCACCTTCTTTTTCTGTATCACCAGACAAGCAAATCTTTCACTGTTTTGGATGTGGTGTAGGAGGAAATGTTTTTCATTTTGTAGAAAAAATAGAAAATTTAAGTTTTATTGAAACTCTAGAAATGTTAGCAGATAGAGTAGGTATTAATTTACCTACTATAAATAATAATGTAGACGATAAATTAATAAAGCTTAAATCAAGAGTATATGACATAAATGAGACCACTGCAAAATTCTATCATGAAAATCTATATAAGCCTACTTCAAAAGAAGCTCAAAATTACATAAAAAAAAGAAAATTAGATAATAAAACATTAAAAAACTTTTTAATAGGATACTCTGGAACTTTTAATGAATTATATATACATTTAAAAGAAAAAGGTTTTTCAGATGAAGAAATATTAGCTTCAAGTCTAGTAAATAGAAATGAAAATGGGAAATTTATAGATAGATTCAGAAAGAGATTAATGTTTCCGATACAAGATACAAGAAATAGAGTTATTGCTTTTGGTGGAAGGGTTTTAGATGATAGTAAACCTAAATATATAAATTCACCAGAAAATATAGTGTATAGTAAAGGAAAGCATTTATTTGGACTAAATGTTGCAAAAAGAGAACAAATAAAAAAAATAATTATAGTAGAAGGATATATGGATGCAATATCGCTTCACCAAAGAGGTATAACAAACGTAGTTGCTTCATTAGGAACTGCAATGACAGAATCTCAAGGGAGATTATTAAGAAAAAGTAGCGAACAAGTAATAATAGGATATGATGCTGATGGTGCTGGACAAGCAGCTACAGTAAGAGGACTCGAAATTTTGCAGAATTTAGGATGTGATATTAGAATTCTTCAAATAGAGGGTGCAAAAGATCCAGATGAATTTGTTACTAAATATGGTCCAGAGAGATTCTTAAAATATGTGGATAATGCTATTTCTTTGGTAGAGTATAAAGTAAAAGTATTAAAACAAAATTTGAATATAGATAATACAAATGATAAAATAAAATTTTTAAAAGAAATAGCAAAGGAATTATCAAAGGTAGCTAATAATATAGAGAGAGAAGTATATGTAGATAAAATCTCTTTAGAATATAAAATTTCAAAAGAAGCTATTTATTCAGAGATAAATAAATTAATATATAGAAAAAATAATAACGAAAATAAAGTAGTAGTTAGTAAAACAGTAAAGCCACAAAAGAAATTTGTAGAGGAAACTGATCAAGCTGTAGCTAAAAGGGAAGGTTTAATAATCTATTTATTAATAAATTATCCAAGTGAAAGTTATTTGAAAATAAAAGAAATAATATCTATAAATGACATAAAAAGTCAAAGAAATAAAAAAATATTAACAAAATTGTATGAAGAATTAGAAAAAGGTTATAGTAATATTAATAATGTATTAGATTGGTTTGAAGAAGAAGAAATTATTAATTATTTAACAAGTATTATGGCATATGATTTTGAAATTACAGAAGTTAATAAATGTATAGAAGATATATTAAATATATATTTGAAGGAAAAACTAATAAAAAAGAGAAATAATATTATTAATAATCTAGAGAACAACGAGCTTACAAAAGAAGAAGTAGCTAATTATGAAAAACAATTAAGTGAAATAATTGTTAAATTAGCTAAAATAAAATAAGGAGGGAAGATATGAAAAAAACAGAAAAAGAAGAAGCAGATATAGAAAAAAATGAAAATCTAGACAATACTATCGATAAAAATAAAGAAAAAATATTGGAAATAATAAAAAAAGCTCAAAAAGATGGAAAAATAACATATGGAGAACTTGCTAGTCAATTAGATAATGCCAATCCAGATCAAATAGAACAAGTTTTTGATGCTTTTGAAAATCTAGGAATTAATGTTTTGAAAGATGATATGGATGAAGAACCAGATCCAGATGATTTAGAAGAAGTAGAAGAAGTTAATTTAGAAGATATAGATGTAACAAACATAGAAGGTGTAAATGTTGATGATCCAGTAAGAATGTATCTAAGAGAAATAGGAAAAATACCTCTTTTAAATTATGAAGAAGAAATAGAACTTGCAGAAAAAGTTTTAAATCGGAGATGAAGAAGCTAAACAAAAGCTTGCAGAATCAAATTTAAGACTTGTTGTTAGTATAGCTAAAAAATATGTTGGAAGAGGAATGTTATTTCTTGATTTAATCCAAGAAGGAAATATGGGATTAATAAAAGCTGTAGAAAAGTTTGATTATACAAAAGGGTATAAGTTTAGCACATATGCAACATGGTGGATAAGACAAGCAATTACAAGAGCAATTGCTGATCAAGCAAGAACAATAAGAATACCAGTTCATATGGTAGAAACTATCAACAAATTAATAAGAACATCAAGACATTTACTTCAACAATTAGGAAGAGAACCTACACCAGAAGAAATTGCAAAAGAAATGGAAATTCCTGTTGAAAAAGTATTAGAAATACAAAAAATAGCACAAGATCCAGTATCTTTAGAAACACCAATTGGTGAGGAAGATGATAGTCACTTAGGAGATTTTATACAAGATGAAGATTCACCAGCACCTCAAGATTCTGTTGCATATACTTTATTAAGAGAGCAATTAGAAGAAGTTATGAGTACATTAACTCCAAGGGAAGCTAAAGTTTTAAAACTTAGATTTGGATTAGAAGATGGAAAGGCAAGAACTTTAGAAGAAGTTGGAAAAGAATTTATGGTAACACGTGAAAGAATAAGACAAATAGAAGCAAAGGCATTAAGAAAATTAAGACATCCATCACGATCTAAAAAATTAAAAGATTATATGAGTTAAAAAATAGGAGGAATTTAAAATGAAAAAATTAAATAAAATTATAGCTTTAATAGGAATGCTGATAATAATGACTGTAGCGCTTACAGGATGTGAGATGAAATTTGGTTCTAGTAATAAGAAAGAGATAAATAAAGGTGATTTATCTGGATACACAGAATATACACATTCATCAGGCGTAAAATTTTCATATCCAGAAGATTGGACAGATTTAGGAACTAGTTCACAACCAGTATTTGCGAATGCTCAAAATGGAACAAATGTAAATTTACTTTCTGAATCAGTATCAAGTGTATATAACTTAACATCATATATAAGTGCATCAGTAGCAAATATAAAATCTAAATTAGGAGATCAAATTGAAGGAGAAGTTTCTCAAGAAGATGTTAAATTAAATGGAAGAGATGCTTCAATTATTACTTATACAATGACACAAGATGATATAAAAGTTAATATAAAACAAGCTTGTTTCATAGATGATAAAACAGCATATATTTTAACAACAGCTACAACTGATGAAGATCAAGATACAGAAATAGTAGATAATATTATTAGTTCATTTACAAAATAAATTATAATATAAAAATCAATATCAAAAAATATATATTAGTAACCAATGGCGAATATATTAGTTTGGTATTGATTTTTTTTTTCTTTTATGTTAATATATAAATAGAGTTTTGTATATTATTGGAGGTGAATATTATAACTATGGAAAAAGCGAATCCGTTAGATGCTTTGTGGAGAGTTTTTAAAGGAGAAGAAAATAGCAAAAAGAAAATAGTAGATTTAGATGAGATAACTGGTAAAAATCCAGAATTAGTAAAAATATTAAAACAAGCTAAAAACAGAGCAGAAGCAAGAGCAGAAAATCGTTTTAAAGAAGACTTATATAAGCAAACTAAAAGTAGTAGCGATTCTAAAAATATAGCAAGAAGTAAACAAAAACAGCAAACAACAAGAAGTAATAGTAAAAAACAGATAACTATAGATGATGAATAAATAAAAAAGAAAATAAAACTTTAATATTTTCTTTTTTATTTACTTGACAAATTTAAAGTTACCTATTATAATAGCTATTGTGTTTAATAAATGGCGAGATAGCTCAGTTGGCTAGAGCATCCGGTTCATACCCGGCAGGTCGATGGTTCGAATCCATTTCTCGCTACCAATTTTATAAAAGTTGCTTAAAATAGCATGTTTCAGACAATTTGAGACATACTATTTTCTATTTTATCACATTATTATCACATCAGTTTATAATAAGTAGTTTAATTTTTTAATTGCTTTTTGTTTTTGAGTATCTGAACTGTGCAAATAAATTTGAGTTATACTAACAGCAGTATGTCCCATTAGTTCTGCAACAGTTTCGATATCAACACCGTTTTTTTAACAATATAGATGCAAAGGTTATGTCTAATAGAGTGAAACTTTTTGTGATTAATGTTACATTCTTTTAATATTTTTCTCCATTGATATGCTACATTTTTTGCTTTTAACACACCACCTTCATCATCTGTAAATAATAAGCCTTCTTTATCTTTTACATTTTCCAACATTTCTATTATAGAATTGGAAAGAGGTATAGTTCTTATTGAGTTAGCAGTTTTAGGAATTTGAAATACTGTTTCTATATGTTTAGTGTTTTCATCTTCATATACATAAACTTCTTTAACACTTCGTTCTACTTTTAACGTTTTATTTTCTAAATCAATATGTTGCCAATCCAAAGCTAGTAATTCTCCTTGTCTTAAACCTGTTGACAAATCAAGAAGAATTAATAATTCATATTTAGTTCCTTTTATATATTTTTTTATCTTCTTTATTTCAGCCTCTGACAATATTTCTACTTCTTGATTTTTATTAGATACAATATCTGTGTCTTACTTCCTTTTAAATCTATTTTTAAGCAAGGATTTTTCAACATATAACAACTATCTATACACCAATTAAAAAATAGCTTTAAAACATCATTAATCCATTTTGATTGTGAATATGTTTTTTCTTTAGACAATTCATTAAAAAATTTCTGTAATTTCATTAAATTACAATCAATTAATTTTAAACCAGCTATTTCAGAATTTTTTATATAATTTCTATAAATACCTTCATATCGTTGAAATGTAGAAGGTTTTATTTTGCTAGAATTATGTAAGAAATCAAACAACCAAGTGTTCATCAAGTCTGACAGCACACAATATTCATAATTATTAATTAATCCGTTTTTAATATCATTCATATATGCATCAGCTTTATCATTTGCTTCTTTAATTCCTGCACCATAAAAGGTTTTTCTTACAGGTGTACCATCAGCTTTTTTACCTACAGTCCTAGTTACTCTGTAATATTGTTTTCTATTTACTTCAAAATTAGTTTTCTTTGCCATTTAAATCCTCCATGCTCTTTTCTATTCGCTTTAAAATATTAATAATATCATTTAGCATTACATTCGCACTAGATGTTGTGTCAATACCTTTAATCCATAAATGCACCATTTCTTTATCAGCTATTTGTTTAACTCCAGTATATTTAATTCTCGGAAAATCTTTAGCATTAAATATATTTCTTGCAGTATTATTGCCACAACCTAAAATTTTGGCAAGATGAATGGGAGTGATAGTGTCTGGAGCATCATTCCAGTTCAGAGTAGATTCACATTTCTTCATAATAACCTCCTAAATAAAAATATAAACAGTATAAATATACTGTTTGTCTTTAGTAAATGTATCCATATTTAGATTCATAGAAATTTAATGCATTTTGCATATATTCGCATGTAACATCAAAATAATCTGCTAGACTACAAATATTATCTATTCCGTCTTAAAATTGCTGATTTTAATTTGTCGTAGGGAATTAGAGTAAAGTAACTCCATTTTCTTGCTCTGTATTCTTGTTTGCTAACTAAATTTAAGTCGGAATTAAATTTAGTTTTTCTCTTTCGATTATTTCTTCGATATATTCTAAATTCATAATATTACTCCATATATTTTTTTAATTTTCAAAATTGGTATTCATATTATTCAAATCTTCTAGAGATTTTTTATAATCTTCAATAGTTACATTA
>ENA-ORLW01003671-ORLW01003671.1-human-gut-metagenome-genome-assembly--contig:-NODE-3671-length-11253-cov-3.096367_pt1 | contig 11253 bp, 13 predicted proteins | sample MGYA00243017_ERZ508829 | MGnify/ENA primary metagenome ERZ508829 (study PRJEB26277, sample SAMN04329776) | human gut metagenome | biome: human-associated habitat | host: Homo sapiens | place: USA... | reverse complement strand
ATCCTATCTGTGCACACACGCCAACCGCCGCAACGGCGATCTCGCCCTCACTTCCTATCATGATGGTATCAACCATACTAGCGGTGGTCGCCAGCAGATTCTGCATCGCAATAGGCACAGCAAGCACAGCCAGCATTCTGGCAAATTCTTTCCATGTCACCTTTTTATTATTTTTTACAAAGCCCGTAGCAGCACTTCCCATTTTTGTTACCTTTTCCTGTTATTATCTCTTTCATCATTTAATTTGATGCGTCCGATTATTGTACTCCCGAATAATTGTATTTGCAATGGCTTTATACCTGTAGTATGAAGTATTTTCTTATTAATTTTAACAGTCGCACCACTTTTATTCCATCTGTGATGCGCCAAGCCTTGTTATTTTCAAGTATTATATTTTTGTGTGCCATTGTTACATACTGTTGTTGGTTGACAAATCTTCAAGCTCACGCTCTACTCTCTCAAGCTCGCCGTCACTCCAGTTCTCCCCCAGTGCAAATACTGCCCTGCACACACTGAAGTTCACCTCGCCATCTGCGTTGATCTCCCCGGAGATCACTCTGTGGGATATCTTCTGAAGTGTGGAAAGTATGTCTATCCGCACGTCCGATATGACAGAAGGCTCTGCCACATTGCCATCTCTATTGCCTTCCTCGTGCTCTGTCCGTTCTTCTCTGTACACGCTCTCCCAGTCATAATCTGCAGTCCTGCCACATGGTGCACCGCATACACTGCAGTCAGGGACAATTGTATGCTTATCAGCATGCACCCTTGCGATCATCGCCTTCATGTCTGCATCAGAGATGCCAAGAGCAATATCAGACATGTGCAAACCTTCTATTATTATGTTATTTGTATCATCAGTCACATGCATCATCCCATCAGTGGCTCTCACCAGCCCTATCAGAGCACCGACCAGACGACTGCCTGTCTCAGTTGTAATTCTTATTTTATCTTCCATTGTCTTTACCTTTCATGGTGCTGTGAAGAGAATGTCAGTCAAGAATTCTTCCATCTATTGATATTGTTGCAACCTGCCATGGGATAAACTTGCCGCTGTCCTGAAGTGCCTTCTTCGCAGCCATCTCCAGTCCTCCACAACAAGGAACCTCCATACGGACTATTGTAACACTTTGTATGTCATTTCGCCTGATAATCTCTGTAAGTTTCTCTGAATAATCGACACTGTCAAGTTTCGGACAGCCGATCAGAGTCACATGTCCCTTTATGAATTTCTCGTGGAACGATGCATAGGCATAGGCTGTACAGTCCGCCGCTATAAGCAACTTTGCACCATCAAAGTATGGCGCATTTACCGGGGCAAGTTTGATCTGCACCGGCCACTGTGTGAGCTGGCTCGGGCGCTCATAATTATATATGTCACCCGCCTGCTGATTGACTGTTTTATCAGTTGTATTCTGTACGCATTCTACTGCTGCCTGTTCATATGAGCTTGCCTGTACTGCTTCACCTGAAGCTGCTGCCGGTCTCCTGAATATGCTTCTCGCCATGGAACCAGGGCAACCGGAGTGTGCCGGACTTTTTTCATGCATCACTCCTGAGCCAACCATATTTCTGGATTTTTCTGCATCGAGTCTTGCCTGTTTGTTTGCCACGACTGCCGCCTCATCATACGCAGCCGCCTCTCTCTCCACAAATGTTATGGCTCCTGTAGGACACGACGGCAGGCAGTCGCCAAGTCCATCACAATAATCGTCTCTGAGCAGCTTTGCTTTGCCGTTTACCATGCCTATAGCACCCTCATGGCACGCATTTGCACAGGCTCCACATCCATTACACTTGTCCTCGTCTATCTGTATAACTCTTCTTATCATATATATTTCCTCCAATCTTTTTCCTGCTTTTAACGTCATTATATTCAGTCAGAACATTTGTGTATGTTGAATTTTCAACATAAAAATGTTATACTTTTCAGGGACAATCCTTGTGACAAAAGAAGCGTCCCCACTAAGAGGTAATATGAACAAATACATGGACACATTATTGAAATCCAGTCTTTTTTCCAGTATCACCGCTGATGACGTTGACTCCGTACTGGACTGTCTGGGTGCAATCATCAAAAAATACCAAAAAAATGAGTGTATTCTCATGGCTGGCAACACAACAGAATATATAGGATTGCTGCTTACAGGCAAAGCGATAGTCATCCAGGAGGATTACTGGGGTGGTCAAAGCGTCATGTCTGCCATCCTGCCCGGACACACGTTTGCGGAATCATATGCCTGTACCCCTGGCTCCGTACTCGACGTCAGCGTATATGCTGAAGCTGCAAGTTCTGTATTGTTTCTGAATGTTCAAAAAATGCTCACCACCTGCCCGGTAACATGTGGCAGACATAATCAGATGATAAGAAATCTACTGTGTGATCTCGCCGGCAAGAACCTGAGGCTCGGCGAAAAATCAAAGCACATGAGCCAGAAAACAACCAGGGATAAGTTGCTCTCCTACCTGTCATCGGAGATGCACAGACATGGCAGCAACGAATTTGACATACCATTTTCCAGACAGCAGCTCGCTGACTTTCTGTCCGTGGACCGCAGTGGACTGTCTACTAAACTTGGCAGGATGAAGACTGATGGGCTGATCGACTTCCACAAATCTCATTTTGTTCTTAAGTCTCCTGCCCAGGGGTGGACTGATGTGTGATGTTGATGTATCATGTAATTAACTGTTCAGGGAAATTCATTACAGATGGGGGATTTTCCCTGATTCAGGATTTATCAATATAATATGATCAGGAGGGATTTCAATGAAACCAATGAAAACTATCAAAGACGGATGGAACAAATTCACTGTTGTCGTAAAGGATAAAGACTACTCAACAAGAGAGGCCGTGCTTTTCGCTATCTGCACATTCCTCACAGGGCTTGTGCTCGGAATGCTCTGCTCTCCTAGAAAGAGCCAGACATTTGGCTCATACAACGGCAACTGCAGCGATGGCGGCTGTAACTGCGACTGCGATTATGATGAGGACGATTTTGAGTAGGCTGCGAACTGATAACTAATATCCCAAAGCAAAAGACAGGTGTCGATTATCTGACACCTGTCTTCTGTGTTTCACAGGATACATTTCACTTATATCTTCCAGCTAACTGCCAGTTCTCTCGAATCCACAAATCTCCTGTAGATTCCGTCCTGCTTCATGAGTTCTTCGTGGGTTCCCTTCTGGGCTATTCTTCCCTGATACACCACTACTATCTGATCCGCATGTCTTACTGTCTTGAGTCTGTGGGCGATCATGACGATCGTCTTCTCCTTTGTCATGGCATCCACAGCAAGTGTAAGCTCCCTCTCGTTCTCAGGGTCAACATTTGCAGCCTCCACAACCTCTTCATGGGTTATCTCACCCGAATCCACATCCCAGAATCTAGCGATCAGATTGCACAGGGTTGTCTTTCCACCGCCAGATGGTCCGACGATCGCCGTCGTTGTCTTCTCCGGTATGGTGAGTGAGATTCCGTCTATTATCTTTCTCTTGTCGTAAGAGAACTCTATATTCTTAACCTCTATATCGTGATTTTCAGGATTGAGTTCCTTTCCATCTATATCCATTGTGTCAAGTCCGAGCACTACATTTGCCCTGACGCAGGCTTCATTTGCCGCATTGAGTCTCTTCGTCTGCTTGCCGGCATTCTGCATCACCGTGTTTATCACAAGGAATATGGCAACTCCTGCAAATGATACCAGCGCGATCCTCCAGTCGCAGAGCAGGATCATGAGTATGATCATGGATGTCTCGAGAAGTCCCTGAGTCGTAAGCATGACTACTCTCGTAGCCACATCTCCCAGATTCTCCATGGTATTTGCCGTGACTGATGCGATCTCGCCTATTCCTAATTTGGTTTGGGTATAACAGAATTCACCGCCAAATTCAACTACGGATTGCAGTTCTTACAAGGTTCATATCCTTCAGATATAAGCTCGTCCCTTGTGGTCGTTCTCTCAGATTTATTCGCTTCCTTCATCTGTTTCACACTCCTGCATGATGGCTTATGAAACTTACCGGTGTTGGTGTTGACTATGTATGTATCCTCATCCGCGGACTCCTTCTGGATCTCCGATGTATCACTGCCAATATCTGACTCCGTATCCTGAGTTTCTCCGATCATTCCAGCCTCTGCTGTCTGGTAATCATCTCCTTTTTCCTCTGATACTTTAGTGCTGGCATTCTCTCCCGGCACCACATAATCCGGATCCGCTTCGCTGTCCCCTGTAGCATAGTCGATTATCACGCCTGGCTGTACATTGTACACATACACATTGAAACTTACTCCTGCGCCTTTATCCTCCACGGACTCCGCCTCCATCTGCACTCCGGACGCAACCAGATTGTCTCCATCGTATACAGGTGTAACCCTGTAAAGCACATGATTTCCAGTACTTTCCACATAATCAGCTACCTCATTTTCAAATGGCAACATGCCAGTGACATTCAGATATCTGGTTCCAGTTATCAGATTCTTTTCATTTGCATTCTCCCCGGCAAGCTGATATCCGATCAGATGGCAGCGATTATACAGATAATTGCCGTCTATACGATCATTGTATTTAACTGTATGCCACCCTGAAGGCTTTATCATACCTATCTCGCCGCGCTCCTCCGTTGGCATAATCTCCTTACAGATATTGGCATAGGCAACTCCACATCTTCCAAGAAAGTCCAGGTCGCTGCAATTCTCAAATGCCTCCGTCACCATCTCATCCTCACTGAAATAAGGCACATTGCCATTTATCTCACAATATGCCTCTCCCGAATATATGGGAATATCAGCAATCTCCATGCTCGAAGCCTGCTGATCTGCAATATTCTCAGATGCTGCCGCACTGCTTTCAGGTGACGTGTTGCCGGTGTTATCTTTTTTCTCCGCAGCTGTGGTATTCTCTGATTCTGAGGTATCTTCTACAGTCTCCTTCTCATATCCCTTTACCGCGGACCTGCTGCCATCCGCAATTTCTGACATACTGCACCCGGACATCAGCAATGCAAATATTGCTACATACAGTACACTGTAAAATTTTCTTTTCACGTCACATTCTCCTCTCTGAAAATGTTATCCCTGCCTATATACATCCTATTAAAATTTAGCTATCTTTTTTCCAGAATGTATAATAACATTCTACATTTTGTCATCCGTTTTGTGAATACATCCCCGCATAAAACCTCAATTCAAAACAAAGAGTTTTCACTAGCTGCTTTAACGAATCATTGCAACAAAAAAGAGGATATATACCACATGTGATACATATCCTCCTTACAATTTATGCTCCCTTGTGTAAGCTTTTCCCTACACCATTCCATTTGCGACCTTATACTTGTAGAGCATCTCCGCATGATTCTGCTCCTCGATCTGTATATCCGCCAGAAGCTTTCTCACCGCGCTCTCGCCAAATGCAAATATCTCTCCATTGTACTCGCCTGACACAAGCTTCTCTGTTCCAATACAGTCTGTTGCAAGGAACTCATCATTCTTCTTATCCTCGGAATCGTCCATCATCTTGTATGTCTGCTTTGGCTCATAATCTTTTCCATCGCTGTCATTGCAGTCACACTGTGGAACCTGTCCGTCAAGCACCTGGGTAAGTGAATCATAGTGCTTCTGCTCTTCCTTCTGTATAGTCTGGAACAGATTCTTAAGCTCAGGATCCTTCGCCTGCTCCGCGTATCTTCCATATTTCTCCACACAGGACTTCTCCTGTGTCTGAAGATCCTGGATAACTGTTTTCTCTTTTTCCTTTAATATCATAGCAATACTCCTTTCGATTAAAATTCATCCCATCGCATAGATATTATTGTCCAAAATAGTACAGCTCTATTCCTACATCTCTATTTTTTTATATTTTTCTGCCTTCTGGTCATTTATATATATGTATGGCAATGAAAAATCTCAGGACCGTGTCATACAATAAAAGGCGAATGCCCTGCAATTGTCATACAGCCATCCGCCATTATATCACATATATTTATTTCTGTAGTCTCACAAACTCTCTGCAATAAGCCACATACATTACAATCAACACAAGTCCAACAGCCACTATTGGCATCACGCCTGTGTCAAATGCAAACATACTCATAAACGTAAGTATCCACATGACAAATCCTGCCTTAATTCCAGTCATAAATCCCTTCTTGGAGGATTTGGCTATCATGATAAGCTCAGCCTCGTCCGATGTGTTCTCCCAGTCACGGCGAAAATGCATATCGAATATATTTCCGCTTTTCTCCGGGTTAAGCTTCTTCTCTTCATCGATGACAAGCTTTTCAACCACACAATACAGTGTCATAGATATCAGAAATACAAGCTCAGACAGCACTGTCAGGAATGTGCCACGCCCATCACTGTACGTCCTGTCCACAGCGTATATACACACCGGAAACAACACAAGTCCAACGAACACGATGACACACGGGAGATATGAGGCAGTCGTGATCCGACTCTCTATATCCACTATCACATCCTCGTTCTCTCCGTCCCAACCTCTGATCATCCTCTTTATCTTCCCATACATGACAAATGACACCACAAACGTCGCCAGCATGAGCACACCATATACTATAGGCAGCGTATCAGCTGTTATCCACCATATATGATCCCAGTTGATCCCATCCAATGTGTCCTTGTTCACCGCGGCAAGCCTTCCCGCCAGGAAACCTCCCAGCAGACTTGCCAGGATCATGACCGCAAATATTATATATATCTTCAGATTACTTTTCTTGTTCACTTTTTTATCAGTATCCTTCATCTCATATCCTCTTTTCATTCTATGAATTAACACGACCTTATCCATATGTCAGGAATCATTCCTTATCATCCTCGTATTGGAATATATCCTCCACGCAGACACCACATACCTTCGCGATCTTCAGTGCCAGTGTCACCGATGGGCTGTAGTCGCCCCTCTCTATCTGGCTTATCGTCTGCCTTGATGTCTGCACCAGTGCACCCATCTCCTGCTGGTTTACCCCCAGCTTAGCCCTGTATTCCTTCAGCTTGTTGTACAGCGGCATCTATATCACCTCCAGCTTGTTAATCTGTATTGTCATCATAATCAGATCCATTATCTGTTTATGCCGTCCTCTCCATCAGAGCCCAATCCTTTTATTACATTGTCCGCATCTTCAGCTTCTGCTCTGTCTGCCAGCCCATGCTCTGCATACTTATGTGTGGATGTCCCCCATATCATGGAAAAGCTTATTCCAAAACAGAATCCAATGGAAATTCCAAGCGCCAAATTGTCAAACAGCATTCCATACACTATACCAAGTGCAACACCTATGATAATTCCAAGTGGTGCGCCAGTGGTTTTATCGCGCTTACACACATATATTTTATCCCTCAAAAAGAATCCATCACTCTTCCCATCTCCAAATACAACTATCACATTCTGATACACATTGCTGTGGGCAACCTCCATCATGTCATCTGCCAGATTCTCCACCTCAGGATGAATGTAATACTTTCTAAGCTTGTATATACTGAGTACATCCTTGCCACTTTCAGGTTCAGGCGTCAACTCACTCCTGGCAATATCTTCTTTATCAAAGATAAAGCAGCTCCACATCTGCTTGTTTCTGAAGAAACCATACACAGGGAGTCCATTTTCCAGACCTTGGCGGATTTCGCGCTCAAGCTCAGTCATATCACAGATCTCAGCAATAACATCCCCCAGCTTGTTCTTCTTTAACATTCTCTCTGTGATCATTGTCACGGAATACCCCTTGACCTGCGTCTTCAATTTGTCCACTGGTTGGGAGACGATCATGCCCCCAAACATAGCTTGTAGTGTTTCACAGGTAGATTTCTTATTACCTTTATCCATGCCATTTTCACTTAGATTGTCCTTTTTATTTACACCTTGCTTTTCCCTCATATCCTCATAACTCCATTTTAATTCTTACCACTAAAATCCCATTCCAAATTCAAGCTATATATATTATATATGCCAAATGACAACTATAGTTGTCATTTCTTTTACAATGGAGTATAACAAATGACAAGGAAAGTTGTCAATAACTTTTGACAACTTTCCTTGTCATCTCAATGTTGGAACGGAGGCACCTGAAACCTGGAGAACCGCCAGACTGATGCCTGGCAGTGCAACAACTAAACAATTGAGCAAGATCATCTTTTGTTAAATTATATCATACTTCTCCACATCCACGACTGCCTGTCCCTCACATAACAGCTCTATTCCATCCGCTTCAATAGGTGTATATATCGCCGTGCTCATTGTCATAGCTCCATCATTTACAAACAGTTCTATCGAATTCCTGTCCAGTATAAATCTGAGCTTTATACTATCTTGAGCCTCCTGCTGTTCATCAACCTTTCCCTTGACATCCCCGTAACATTCTGCTGATTTCACGCAGGCCCTTCTGATACACACCACATCTTTCTCAAATCCTGCAAATGTCCTGTCCATCTCTATTATATTATTTTCTCTGTCATATATAAATCGAGTATAATATCCGCTTCCCTTTGCCAGATTCACGGTAAATCTGCTGTATTTGTTTCCAGTGATTACAAATGTCACATCCAGACTTCTTCCACTTATACCTTCCAGACTACGCCGTCCACTCACTACTTCATCTGAGTACCTGACCATATTAGCAAGATACTTCTCGATCTCACTCACTGGCTTCTGGATCAAGCGTCCATATTTCAGCGATATCTCCCTCCGAATCGTCATCATACCCTGCCACTTCTGTCCACCGGGTATCCACAGATTATGCCACGACTGCATCCACGCTATCATTATCCTTCTGCCATCCGGCAAAAGTGTAGTCTGAGGCGCGTAGAAATCTGTTCCATAATCAAGTGATAATGGCTCTCCACCGTCAAATTTCTTCTCACCTTTATCAAATTCTCCAACAAAATAGATAGAATTATTTCCATTGTGGAATTCATATCCCTCTGCTTTCCCGTAGGCGATACGAGAAGTACATGATGATCGTCTAATTTGAAGAAATCAGGGCATTCCCATATGCCGCCCAGATCATCTTCATTCCGTGCAAGGATACTCTCAAATGTCCAGCTTTCCATATCAGCGCTCGAAAGTAGTACCACAAGCCCCTTATTATCCTGATCCACACAACCTGCAGCCATATAGTATCTGCCATCCTCAAGCCATGCCTTCGGATCTCTGAAATCCGCTCTGCTCAATCCCTCCGGCAGCATATCTCCGGTCACCACCGGGTTATTCTGTATTTTTTTATATGTAACGCCATCACCAACCGCTATGCTCTGGTTCTGCAATACCCCATCACCGTCGGGATTTTTCATAACACTGGTATATATCAGGACATGCTCTCCATCTTTTTCAATGGCCGTACCTGAGAAACAGCCCTCGGCATCATATATCGTATCAGGTGCAATCGCCACAGGAAGCTGCTCCCATCTTATCAAATCGTCACTGACCTGATGCCCCCAATGCATAGGTCCCCATTCCGTACTGTACGGATGATACTGGTAAAACAAATGCACCTTACCATTATACACAGAAAATCCATTCGGATCATTCATCCAACCGACAGGCGGGGTCACATGAAACAACGGTCGCTCATTCTTATCTATTTCATTCTGAGTTTCGTATTCCCTCGATGCAGCAAGTGCCTCGCTAACCACATTTTTTCCGTCATCTTCCCATTTATATCCATCTCTTTTTCTCCTTTATACTTACATGGTTTATATTTTGCGTTCTTTCAAATAACACATTTAAATCAATAAAATAGAGACATTTCCACTGTACCATACATAGCATCTCCTGAAAATGTCCCTAAATAAATTTATTTCCTATTTTATAATAAACCTACACTGAAATATCTTTCAGCTCTGTCCGCCATCACAGTGGCTATAACTTTATCTTTCCCATATTTTTCTGCCATCTTCATAGCCGCCCATACATTTGCACCGGATGACGTACCTACAAGAAGTCCCTGTTCTTTGGCAAGTCGTCTCGCCATCTCAATGGCATCCTTATCCGCCACTTCCACCACATCTGTTACCAGTGATGTATCCAGGACATCCGGTATAAATCCATCTCCTATTCCCTGTATCTGATGGATTCCCGGGCCATCTCCATGTAGCGCTGACACTCCCTTAGGCTCAACGGCAACAATCTTCGTATCTGGATTTTTCTCCAACAGATATTTAGCTATACCTTGGAGAGTACCTCCACTTCCAACACCAGACACATATATGTCTATCTTCTGACCAAGCTGTTCACACATCTCAACTGCTGTTGTGCGATAATGCGCATCTGGATTTGCCTGATTGACAAACTGCTGCGGCATGAAATACTTCTCTGGATCAGATTCTGCTATCTCATTTGCCTTATCAACAGCACCACCGATGCTTAGAACCGGATCCGTAAGTACCAGCTCAGCACCAAATGCCCTGATAACCTTCTTTCGCTCCTCACTCATATTCTCTGGCATCACAATTATCACTTTATAACCTTTCTGAACACCACAGAGTGCAAGTCCTATTCCGGTATTACCGCTCGTAGGCTCTATAATAGTCATTCCCGGCTTGAGTTTTCCCTCACTCTCTGCAACCTCCAGCATGTTTTTTGCGATCCTGTCTTTAATACTTCCACCAGGATTAAGGAATTCCGCCTTGGCAAATATATTGTATCCTGTCGACTTTTTCAGACACATAAGCGGAGTATTCCCTATCAGATCAAGCACATCATTGTAATACATATTAATCCCTTCTTCTCTTTACTTTATATTATAATATTTTACATATTTTTCCACCAAAGTCACTATAAAATATATAGAACTGCCTTTATATTAATGTGGTTCATTCTCCTTTTTCATAGTTTGCCATTTTCCTTCCCACTAATATAAATAAAGCCTTGAAACACTGAGTTTTCAAGGCTTTTTAGCAGGGGATGAGAGAATCGAACTCCCACCAAAGGTTTTGGAGACCCCTATCATACCATTTGACCAATCCCCTATATACAGAAAAAATTTAACACCTGTTGCAGCGTTAAATTTTCTCGGTACTTTTATTTTGTACCTTCAGAATTTCACACAGAAAGCTAGTAACCTAACCCCATCTAACAACCAACGATTGTTTCAAAGTAAACTTTATTCTTTACTGTGTATGCCTTAGATTCTGCACCTTGCAGATATCATGCACACTTGCGTATCTCCAAAGCTTATCTCTTAGAAACCTCTAAGGATAAGTCCTCGACCTATTAGTACTTCTCAGCTGAGTGCGTTACCACACT
>ENA-ORLW01003663-ORLW01003663.1-human-gut-metagenome-genome-assembly--contig:-NODE-3663-length-11274-cov-2.753684_pt1 | contig 11274 bp, 12 predicted proteins | sample MGYA00243017_ERZ508829 | MGnify/ENA primary metagenome ERZ508829 (study PRJEB26277, sample SAMN04329776) | human gut metagenome | biome: human-associated habitat | host: Homo sapiens | place: USA... | reverse complement strand
ATGATCTTGTCCACCTCGGGATCACCGGTGGAGACCTTTTTCTGCGGCTCCGCTTTCGGCTCCGGCTTCTTTTCCTTCGCGCCGTAAACATAGACGTTCGGGTCGAGGTTCTCGCGATAGCGTGCCGGGCCGGCCTTCGCCGCCTTCATCGACGCGATGGCGACTTCCAGCATAGAGTCATCCGGTTCGCGAGTCGTCAGATATTGGAGCATCATCCCCGGCCAGCGGAGAATGCGCACAATCAGGCTGTCGCCCGCATGAGCCAATCCCTTGAGCACCTCATACGAAACGCCCGTGACGATCGGCAGGGTCAGCAGACTGCGCAGAATGCGGCCAAGGAATGTCAGCTTTTCAATGCCGAACAGCGCAAAGAGAATCTGATCCGCCACCGCGCCGATGAGAATCGAGATAAACATGACGAGAAACAGGAACGCCGTGCCGCAGCGCGGATGCAGGCGGGAGAACTGGCGCGCGTTTTCGGGCGTGAGTTCCAACCCCGCTTCGTTGCAATACACGGTCTTATGTTCCGCGCCATGGTACATGAACACACGCTTGATGTCCGGCACGAAGGAGATCGCAATCATATAGCCGATCAAAATTGCGATACGCATCAGACCGGCGGAAAGATTGATGACGAAGCGGCTGTCCGTTCCCCTGCCGACGAGCGTCGCCATGCCGGAAGGCAGCGCGACAAACAGGAACAGACTGAGCGCGACGGCGAGCACCATGGCCACAGCCATCACAACCTTGTCGATGCTCGCGCCGAGCTTCTCAGCGAGCCATTTTTCAAACTTGCTGGGTTCTTCTTCCATGACGCCGAGCATCTGGGTGCTCTTGTCGAGGGTTTCCATGCCCATTTTGAGCATCATCACCATATTGACGCAGCCGCGGATGAACGGCAGGCCCATCCACTTATGTTTCTTGGAAAGCGGCTCGTTATGCTTACATGTCACCATGATTTTGCCGTTCGGGCGGCGCACCGCGATGGCGATGGATTCGTCGGACGGGCTTTGCATCATCACGCCTTCCATCACGGCCTGCCCGCCGATATCTTTATACTGATGCTTCTGACTGCTCATTGTTTTTAGCTCCTTTTCTTGGGGCTTTGCCCCAAACCCCAGCAGGGAACTGAGTTTCCTGCACCTTCCAAATTTGATTGCTGCGCAATAAAAAAATGTTTACAATATATTTTATTCATTTATCGCAAAGCGATAAATGAAAGTGGGAAATCCAAGAACCTCTGGTTCTTGTTGGGGCTTGGGTCAAAGCCCCAACGTCCCTAGCCCCCTCTCGTCACTCATCGTCCAGCTCGTCGCTCTGCTGCTTCTGGCGCTTCTTGACGTAGGCCATCAGCAGCGACAGCAGGGCAAAACATAAGATAAACGCCGCCGCGCCGAAGAGCAGCGCTTTGCCGACGCTTTCATGCAGCCCGAACGTGATCGCCGTCACGCCCAGCGCACAGAACAGCGCATAGACCGCATTGCCGCGCGTGCTCGGCCTTGCGTCCGCGTCCCAAATGCCATGCCTCGCATAGGCGGCAATCATGCCGACGCTGACCACGGCGATGACAAACGCTTCGCCCGCAATCTGCGCAAAACCCGCGCCAAAGAACATCTGCGCCACAACCGCGGCGCACAGCAGCGCATACATGCCCCACAGCCCGCGGTGCTCGATGCGATACATTTCCTGCGTTTCGCGCTCGTCGAGCACATTTTTGGTTTTGAGATAGAGCTTCATGCGCCGCCCTCCTCATCCCAGAATAGATCGTTGAGCGTCTTGCCCAGCGCCCGGCAGATTGCCACGCACAGCGCCAGCGACGGATTGAACCGCCCCGCCTCGATCATGCCGATGGTCTGCCGCGTTACGCCGACCTTCGCGGCCAGTTCCTCCTGCGACAGGTCGCAGCCAACCCGCGCCGCCTTCATCCGAAGGTTTTTCAAGCGTTTCGCCGCCTCCTTTTACACGGATTCCGGATAGATGCATTATACGCCTCATCCGTCATTTCGTCAACTATATTTGTCGTTTTGGCTTTATCATCTGACACGCTTCTTTTTTCAGCGCAAAACAAAAGGAGACAGCTTTCGCTGCCTCCGAATGGGTAAGATTAGATGCCGTAACGCTTCTTGAAGCGATCAACACGGCCGCCCGCGTCAACGAGCTTCTGCTTGCCGGTGAAGAACGGGTGGCACTTGGAGCAGATTTCAACGCGCAGCTCCGGCTTGGTGGAACCCGTTACGAAAGTGTTGCCGCAAACGCAGGTCACGGTCGCCTTCTGATACTTCGGATGGATGCCTTCCTTCATGATTTTCACCTCTTTCGCCGCGATACTATCGTATGAAAGACGCGCGAAACCGCACCTTCTCATACGCCTGAGCGGAGACTGCGTATAGTATACCCTTCTTTCTCCCAAATTGCAAGCCATTCTTTCAATCTTTTGAAAAAATCTTCGTTTTTTTCGGTTTTGAGCAGCATGCCGATCAGCTGTCCGGTGGCTTCGCGGGTGTGCCCCTGCCCCAGCATGCGCCGCACCATCGCCACGCCTTCGCATTCCTCAGGTGAAAGCAGCAGCTCTTCGTGCCGCGTGCCGGATTTGGCCAGATCGATGGCCGGGAAAATGCGCGCTTCGGAAAGCGCCCGGTCGAGCTTGATTTCCGCGTTGCCCGTTCCTTTAAATTCCTCAAAAATGATGTCGTCCATCCGGCTGCCCGTCTCCACCAGCACCGTCGCGATCATCGTCAGGCTGCCGCCCTCCTCGATGTTGCGCGCCGCGCCGAAAAAGCGCTTCGGCCTGTCCAGCGCGCCGGGCGCAAGGCCCCCGCTCATCGCCCGCCCGCCGGGATTCATCGCGTTGCAGGCGCGCGCCAGCCGGGTCAGGCTGTCCATCAGCACGACGACGTTTTTGCCCTGCTCCACCAGCCGCTGCGCTCTTTCGTAGACCATGTCCGCCACGCGGATGTGGTTTTCCTGCGGCGAATCAAACGTCGAGTCAAACACATCCGCGCGCACAGAACGCCGGATGTCCGTGACCTCTTCCGGCCGCTCGTCGATGAGCAGAATCATCAGTTCGATATCCGGATGATTCTTCTCGATAGCGCGGGCAATTTTTTGCAGGAGGATCGTCTTACCCGCTTTCGGCGGTGCGACGATCAGCGCGCGCTGGCCCAGTCCGATGGGCGCGATAAAATCCAGCAGCCGCATGGAGGGATCGCTCGGCCCGTCCGCGCTTTCCAGCGTCAGCCGTCTGTTTGGATGAATCGGCGTCAGTGAATCGAACGGCCTGCGCATGCGCGCGATTTCGGGGTTGTCCCCGTTGACGGACTCGATATACATCAGCGCGTTGTATCGATCGCCCAGCCGCTTCGGCCGCGTCTTGCCGATGATTTCGTCGCCGCTGTGCAGATTGAATCTGCGGATCTGCGCAATGGAAACATAGATATCGTCCGCCCCCGGCGTTCCGTTCTGCGTACGCAGAAAGCCGTATCCGCCGGGCTGCACTTCCAGCAGGCCGCGGCCGCTCCCCAGCAGCCCAGCCTTGAGCATCTGCGGCACCACCGGGTTGCTCGTGCCGTATTCCTCGTCATAAAACCCGAACGGCTTGGGCTTGTACAGCCCGATTTCCGGTTTCTCGGCGGGTTCTTCCTTCGCCCCGCTGCCAAGCTGGCGAAACAGCGTCTCCACCATCTGCGCCTTGTTCACGCCGTAAGGCAGGCGCACCTTGTTTGCGCGCGCCAGTTCGCGCAGCTGCACCACCGTCATGTTTTGATAGGTTCTTGCGGATTCCAATTTGATTTCAGCTCCTCCCAATGGGCAAACATGTTCTGCCGCGGCATCGTCCGCGGATGTGCTTCATGGTGAAGGATATGTCGAAATCAACAAAGATATACGTTATACAATGATTTTTCGTTCATTTTATTGCGAAGCAAAACGGAAGGCGCAGGGAACTCATTTCCCTGCCGGGGTTTGGGGCGATACCCCAACGTCCCCATTTTCTTCTCTTCCTCACGGCTTTCGCGCCAGAATCACGTCGCGGCTGATCGCCTGCTCAACCCAATGCTCCAGGTTCGCGGTCTGCACGATCTCAAACCCGGCTTTTTCAAACAGCCGAACCAGCCCTTCCCGCCGGGTGACATGCGTATTGAAACTCATCGCCAGCACGCCGCCGGATTTCAGCACGTCAAACCAGCCCGGCAGAGCCGCCGCAATCGTGCCGCCGATGGAATCCTGTCTGCCCGCCGTGCCTTTCTGCACGCCGTAAGGCGCGTCCGTCACCATCAGATGCACGCTGTTCGGCTTGAGCAGCGCCTCCGCCTCGCGCGTATCGCCGCAGATCAGGCGCAGCGTCCGCGTGTCGCCGTCCTTAAAATGTTCCGCAGAGTCGGAAAACACAAACTTGTTTTCCCGCCCGCCGACCTGGCCGCGCACCGTAAGCGCGCTGTCCGTCCGTTTGTACTTGATGCGGTGAAATTCCAGATAGCGCGTCATATAGTCCGCCGCTTCTTTCACATCCGCCTTGCCGATTTCGATACCTACGCCGTGGTAGCCGCGCCGAAGCGCCAGCATCAGCGTCGTTCCCCGTCCGGCCATCGGGTCGCAGACAACGAGCTGGCTGTCATGCACAGGCATGAACGCGCTCGCCGCCAGCGCCATCGTGAGCATCGTGTCGGTAAACATCTCGTTCGTCTTGCCCTTGTATTTGAGCAGCGCGGGCAGATCCTCCCCGACATAGTTCGGGTGCGTGCGTTCCAGCGTCGTCAGCTTTCCATCCTCCATCTCGAAAAGCATGTAAACGCTGGCCAGCTGACTGAGCATGCGCATGTCCCGCTCGGTCAATTTCGCCGCCTCAAATGTCAAAAACATGGCGCCGCCCATCTTTTGGGGCACAACTTCGGCTTCGCGCCCTAAAGCGGAAAGCGTCATGCTCAGTTCTTGCACGGCCAGCTGCAACAGGGATTGACGGTAGCGGATGTTGGCATGCGGATAGAGTAAAAATGCGTAGGTCATGGGAGTCTTCCTTTCTTTGAAAGGTATATTATGCTAGTTTTATACAATAACAGATGACCCATGGTTATCTCTATTGGCCTTAAAAACTCTTGATATAAGTGCGCATTTTACAGAAAGTTTGTTTTTTCAATTAGCATCTCTCAAAAAACAAACGGAATATTTTCATCTTAAGCCCTTTGCAAGTCCTCACAATCGCTTTCGTTCTTTGCAATTATGAATTACTCACTCATTGGAGTTCAATATTTGCTTTCTTTTGTCATACAAAGAAATCCCATTTATTTTAAAATATCTCCATCCATTTACATTTGTATTAGTTGCCCATTGAAAGTTCTTTATCAGGATATCTTTTGCAATTCCTGACACTGTACCTATTTTCCCATTATATATGATTTTGTTTTTTTCATCAGCAACAGTTGCTGTAATACTTTCATCAAATACAAAATATATAGTCGAATTAGTTTTAATGTGGAGCATCTTAAATGTAGTGTTTAATGAAGTAGTCGAAACATTATTTGAACTTTCTTCATCCGCTTCATATTGAGTTGGCGGATATAAAATCAAATTTGACTTATCATTTCTTAATTTAGCTATGTCTTCAAATACTCCATAAGCCGTTTCCGGTGAGATTTTAAAAAACTCTCGTTTTCTTATCCTACCATCATTTAAAAATTCTCGTGCATGCAATGAACTATTTAGCCTATCAATCAAATTATGTATTGTTTTTTCAACCTCTTGCGGATCATCAACTTTATAGGATGCGTAGCATCTGAAAGATAACGGAATATTAGTTGGTCTGTTTAATTCTTTAAGCCTAGATTCGATGGACTTTGTCGTCATACCAATCTTTACCCATCCATCAAGGCATGGATTCGTCATTATATATACATATCCTCTTTCCATAAAGACCTCTCAATATCGGACATAACCAATGAATATCAAAAAAGCCCTATCGGCAGCCGATAGGGCGATTTTGTGAATCAGTACTTGCGCTTACGGGCCGCCTCGGCCTTCTTCTTGCGCTTCACGCTGGGCTTCTCGTAATGCTCTCTCTTACGGACCTCAGCAATAACGCCAGAACGCGCGCACTGCCTCTTGAATCTCCTCAGAGCACTTTCCAGGGATTCATTCTCACGAACACGGATCTCAGACATCTAGTATCCCTCCCCTCGGCTCAACATTCGACGATCCATTGCGTCAAATCAGCCGTCAATGGAGTACCGTACAGCTAATTATAGCGCAACAATTCGATTTCGTCAACTATATTTTTGCTTTTCGTCAAAAATTTGTTTGCCTGAGCAAATCAGGCCATCCGTCCGTCCATCTTTTTGCCGCCGAGCACATGCAGGTGCAGGTGCTTGACGGTCTGCTGCGCGTCGTCGCCGCAGTTAGAGACAACGCGGAAGCCGCTATCCACAATGCCCTCGCTCTTGGCGACCTGAGCGGCCACGCGCATCAGGTGCGCCAGCGTCTCGTCGCTTTCGCTCTGCGCGTCATACCAGCCGCTGACGTGCTTTTTCGGAATCACCAGCACATGCACGGGGGCCTGCGGCGCAATATCGCGGAAAGCCAGCGTCGTTTCGTCTTCATAAACCTTCGTGCTGGGGATTTCACCCGCAGCAATCTTACAGAAAAGACAATCGTTCATACAGATTCCTCCTTCAGAACGGTTGGGGCTTTGCCCCAACCCCTGCCATGTAAGGGCGCGCATTGCGCGCCCATGTTTCGGCTATTTCTCCATTTCGCCCGTCAGTTCTTCGTCATCCGCGCCCGTGATCCTCACCCGAACGATTTCGCCGGGCTTTCCATCCTTAACGCAGACGCGCATATAGCCTCCGGTATAGCCCACGCCGTTGCCCTGCTCGTCGATTTCCTCCACGAGCACCTCTTCTTCCTTGCCGATTCTCGCCGCAAGCGCGTTCTTTTCGAGTGTTCTGCCCAGCGCGATCAATTCGCGGGCACGTTCTTCGCGGATATGTCTGGGCACGCTGTCCGGCATCAGCGCGGCCTTCGTGCCCTCTCGTTCGGAATACGGAAATACGTGCATGCGCGCAAACCCGGCTTTGGTGCAGGTGTCCTTCGTCTGTGCAAACTCTTCCTCCGTTTCGCCGGGGAAACCGGTCATCACATCGGTGGTCAGCGCGCAATCCTCAAACGCCTCGCACAGCATGGCGCAGGCGGTCAGAAACTCGCCGCTGGTATAGCGCCTATGCATGCGGGCAAGCACCGTATCGCTGCCGCTTTGCAGCGCAAGATGGAACTGATGGCAGACCTTCGGCAAGGCCTTGATGCCTTCGACAAACTCCGGCGTAACGACGACCGGTTCCAGCGAGCCGAGCCGCACGCGCGCGATGCCGGGCACGTCATGCGCCGCGCGAATCGCGTCGAGCAGCGTTGTGCCGTCCTTCACGTCGCGGCCATAGCTGGTCAAATGAATGCCCGTCAGCACCACCTCTTTGAATCCCGCTTCCGCAAGGCTCTGCGCCTCTGCCGCGATTTCATCAACCGGGCGGGAGCGGATCGGCCCGCGCACAGACGGAATGATGCAGTATGTACACCAGCGGTCGCAGCCTTCCTGAATCTTCATCGTCGCGCGGGTATGTCCCTCATGCGCATGCACCATCAGGTGTTCAAACGGCGCTTTGCGCAGGGTTTCGACGGCGACCAGCGCGCAATCCTGCGCCATCGCCTGTTCCAGCAGCTCGACGATCTCGCCGCGCCGCTGGGTGCCCAGCACAAGCCGCACGCCGGGCAGGGTCAGTTCATCGGCCGCACGCTGGGCAAGGCATCCGGTCACGACAATCTGCGCCAGCGGGTTTTGGCGATGGCAGCGGCGGATGATCTGCATGCTCTTTTTATCGCCCGTTCCCGTCACGGTACAGGTATTGACAACATAGATATCGGCCCGCTCGTCAAATTCAGTCGTGCGGTAGCCCGCCTGTTCAAACCGTTCGCGCATGGCCTGCGTATCGTATTGGTTCACCTTACATCCAAGGGTATGAAAGGCGACTGTTTTCTGTTCTGACAATGTTTTAGCTCCTTATTCCATTTCGCCGCGAAGCGCCATGACGATGGTCTGGCTGGCAATCGCCGCGGTTTCCGTGCGCAGAATGCGCGGGCCGAGTGTGACAAGCTTCGCGCCCGCCTCGTGGGTCAGCCACTCGGCCTCCTCAGGAGCAATGCCGCCCTCCGGCCCAATCAAAATACCGATGCTGACGCGCTCTTTTGCCTTAAACGGCGCAAGGCAGTCGGCGATGCTTCCGTCGCGCGCATCTTCCCACGGCACAATCAGCACGTCGAGCGCGTTCAGTTCATCCTTCATCGCGGCGAGTTTGCGCGGCATTTTGACCTCCGGCGCGTTCACGCGGGCGCACTGCTTCACCGCCTCGCGGGCGATCTTCTGCCAACGCTCGGTCTTTTTCGCCGCATCCTTGCCCTCCAATTTCACCACGCTGCGAACCATCGCGACGGGCGCAATCGCCGCCGCGCCGAGTTCGGTGCTTTTCTGCACGATCCACTCCATCTTATCCGCCTTGGGCAGCCCCTGATAGAGCGTCACGCGTGTTTGGGCTTCGGTGTCGCGCAGTTTCTCAGTCACGCGCAGCCGAACCTCGCCGTCCTCTGTCGAATCGATCTCCGCCAGATAGCGCGCCGGGGCGCAGACCAGTTCCACCTCGTCGCCGTTTTCCAGCCGCAGCACGCGCAGCGCATGGCCTGCGTCCTCCGCGTTCAGATACGCGGTGTTCTCAACGATTCCGCGTTCATCCGCAAAAAATCGGTGCATAGTTTCTCCTCTTTCGCGTCAGGCGAGTTTCGCCGCCAGGCACACCCACTCGCCCTTGGCCAGCCGGTTGCAGACGGTGTAGCCCGCCGCCGCCAGCGCGTGCTGCACGTCGTCCTCGCGTTCCTTGATGATGCCGGAGCAGATGAACGTGCCGCCTTCCAGCAGGTGCTTTTTCACTGGGCCGCAAAGGTAGCAGATCACGTCCGCGATGATGTTCGCCACGATGACGTCCGCCTTTTCGTCGCGCTTTTCGATCAGATCGCCGTGCGCCACGCGGACAATATCCGACAGACCGTTCTTTTCGGTGTTTTCCGCCGCGACCTTCACCGCCAGCTCGTCCAGATCGATGGCCAGCACGTCGCTTGCGCCGAGTTTCGCCGCCGCCAGACCGAGAATGCCGCTTCCGCAGCCCACGTCAATAGCGCGGCAGCCGGGCGTGATATATTTTTCCAGCTGCTCCATGCACATGAACGTCGTCTCATGCGTGCCCGTACCGAACGCCATGCCGGGATCAAGTTCCAGCACAAGGTCGCCTTCCTTCGGCTCGTAGGCTTCCCAGCTCGGCTTGATGACAAGGTGTTCGCCCGCGCGGAAGGGCTTGTAATACTTCTTCCAGTTCTCCGCCCAGTCCTGTTCGCGAACGCCTTGCGTGTCGAGTTCCAGACTGCCCATGTCAAAGCCCATGTCCATCCTGGCGATTTCGCCCAGCTTCTGCTCAACCAGATGCAGCGTTTCTGGCGCGCTTGCGTCACTCTTGAAATAAGCCTTGACAAGCACGTCTTCGCTCATATGTTTGAGCACGTCCTCGTCGATCATATCCCACATGCCGTCGGATTTCTTGCTCGACGTCACATCATAGCGATCTTCAATCGCCGTGCCGATGGCGCCCGCGTTCATCAGCACTTCGCTGACGATATCTGCGCCCATCGTGGTGGTATGCACCACAGCTTCCAACCAATCCATCGTATTTTCCTTTCTTAGACGCAGAAAAGCGAGGCCGTGCTTTTTTCGCGCGTCCCGCTTTCCCGATGACTTATTTCTTCTCGAATTTTTCTTTAAACCGCTCGGCGTTGTCGCGGATGTAGCTCTTCACCTGATCGCCAAAACTCTTGCGACGCTCGTATTCGCGCCCGTTGAGCGAATCCTCGAACTGGCGCAGCAGCTCTTTCTGCTTTTCGCCCAGGTGCTTCGGCACTTCGACATGCACGGTGAAGAACAGATCGCCCCGGTTCGTGCCGCGCATCTGCTGAATGCCCTCGCCGCGAATGCGGAAAGACGTGCCCTCCTGCGTGCCCGCCGGAATGTTGTACTTGGTCGTACCGCCAAGCGTCGGCACGTCGATTTCGCCGCCCAAAGCCGCCTGTGTGAAGGAAATCGGCACATCGCAGTACAGGTCGTAACGGTCGCGCTTGAAAATCTTGTGCGGCCGCACGGTGCAGGTGATGTACAGGTCGCCCGCCGGGCCGCCGTTGCGGCCGGGTTCGCCTTCGCCCGGAATGGTCTTGAAATTCTGACCGTCGTCCACGCCCGCCGGAACGTTCAGCGTCACGGTGCGCGTCACGCGAGTGAAGCCCGTGCCGGAGCACTCGCTGCACTTGTCCTTGATGATCTTGCCCTTGCCGCCGCAGGTCGGGCAGGTGCGCATCGTCTGCACCTGGCCAAACGGAGAATTCATCGTCACGCGCTGCTGGCCCGAACCGTGGCAGGTCGGACAGGTCTGCGGCTGCGTGCCGGGCTTTGCGCCCGTACCGGCGCATGCTTTGCAGACCGCGCCGCGCTGGAACTTGAATTCCTTGCGGCAGCCAAAGGCCGCTTCCTCAAACGTCAGCGTCAGGTTATACTGCAAATCACTGCCGCGCTGGGGCGCATTCTGGCTTCTGCCGCGGCTGCTGCTTCCGCCAAAACCGCCGCCCGTGAACATATCAAAGATATCCTCAAACCCGCCGAAGCCGCCAAAGCCGCTTCCGCCGCCAGCGCCGCCGCCCATGGAGGGATCGTTGAAGCCGAACTGGTCATAGCGCGCGCGCTTCTGCGGATCGCTGAGCACTTCGTAGGCTTCGTTAACCTCCTTGAAGCGCGCCTCGGCCTCCTTGTCGTCCGGGTGAAGATCCGGATGGCAGGCCTTGGCCGCCTTGCGGTAAGCCTTTTTGATTTCGTCATCCGAAGCGCCCTTGGCTACGCCGAGCACCTCGTAGTAATCTCTTTTGTCTGCCACAGCAGTCACCGCCTATCTTCCATCAAACCCTTAACCGCGCGATGCCGCCGCCACAAAGTGACGGCGGCCGCGCGCTTATTTCAAGGGTTTATGTCGCATTTTTTAAATTTAGTGAACGTCGTAATCCGCGTCGCTCGCGCCGTCGGAAGAAGCGTTGCCCGCGTTCTGAGCGCCGCCCGCCTGCGCGTTCGGATCGCCCGCGCCCTGCTGCTGATAGATCTTGCCGAACACCGCGTACACCTTCTGCGTGAAGGCCTCGGTCGCGTTCTTGATCTGC
>ENA-ORLW01003654-ORLW01003654.1-human-gut-metagenome-genome-assembly--contig:-NODE-3654-length-11300-cov-2.761650_pt1 | contig 11300 bp, 11 predicted proteins | sample MGYA00243017_ERZ508829 | MGnify/ENA primary metagenome ERZ508829 (study PRJEB26277, sample SAMN04329776) | human gut metagenome | biome: human-associated habitat | host: Homo sapiens | place: USA... | reverse complement strand
GTTCATTGTTGGGGATGATGACCAGTCAATCTATGGATTCCGCGGTGCAAAACCAGGAATCATGAAAGATTTTATGCAGGATTATCCGGAGGCAAAGCGTATTTTGCTGGATATTAATTATCGTTCTAACGCACATATTGTGAAAGGTGCGCTTCGTGTGATCGGGCATAATAAAGACCGGTATGAGAAGAAAATCCAGCCATTTCGGGAAGCGCAGGAGACTGTGCATGTGCAGGAGACACTGGATCCGCTTGATGAAAGTAAATATATTTTAAAAGAGATTCTTTTTTCTGTCATTCAAGTTGTAATTGAATACCTACTCCCCATACTGTAGGATGTAACAAATCCAACGATTATTTGCAGTTTTTCTCTTTCATTTTTTTCAGATACTGCGCCTTCAGCTGGTTTTCTTCCTCCAGTCGTCTGATTTCCTCCTGCAGATGCTGCACATATTCCCGGGTCAGCTTCACTCCGCCGCGCACTGCCACATCGGAATGCTGCTCCATTTCATCCAGCCACTGCATCAGCGACTTTTCCCTGATATCATTATAGGTATTGTCCGGTCTCGTAAACATAAATTTCTCCTTAAATCCCTGATGCAGAGCCGGATCCTTTATCCGGCATACGGCACATACTCAAAGCAGTCACTGATGGAAACACCGTTAATTCTTCCTTCCCACTCTTCTTCGGAAGGATGCTCCAGCTCAAACTCGCAAATTCGTCCGTCATCCAGCATTGCTTCCGCATATGCTTCGCCATCTGTTTTCAGAAGGACAAAATGCGTTCCGGCAGGGAGCGTCTCTTTCTGTCCGCTGCCGCGTTTTGTATTCGCCTCCCGCACAGACAGCTCCATATCAATGGACGAGGTCAGCTCCACTTTCCAGTCTGTATAAGTGGAAACAATTGTCCACAGCAAATCCTCTGTTTTCGGAATTCCATCTTCTTCTACATGGAATTTCTTGTAAGCCTCATAGGTTCCAAGAATATCAAAGCGTTTGCTCAGCACAAAGCTCTCCGGGTCAAAGGGCTGATTCGGATCAATTCCCAGATAATCTGCTGTTACAAGTCTCAGATCATTTTTCATCAGTTCAAAAATCTGCAGATATTTACCGTCACCTTCTCCCATTGTTTCCAGATACAGCCATGTTTTCCCGTTCTGTGTCCGGATCAGATATCCATAGGCGATGTAGCCACATCCGCCATAATAATCGGAGTCCATAAACATCTCCGTATCATAGCTGTTGTCGTCGCAGTGAATCACGATAGAGTCCGCATAATCATACTCATCCCGGTCTGCAGAATAGGAAATTTCCTCCTCTGCACCGTCTCCATCCAGATCCACCAGGCAGATTTCATCTTCTGCGATCGGAATCGCCCATTGATCCGAATTTTTCTGATATTGCTTTCGGATCAGCTCCGGATATTCTGTAAAGGACAAGCTTACGGCCTGCTCTCCTGACGCATAAGGTGCCAGCACATAAGTATTAAAATAAACGGTAATGCCATCACCTGACAGCGTCCACAACGGCTCCCCGTATTCCTCTTTATCGCCATAGAATACATTTTTTACGGTATCCGGATAATCCTCATAAAAACCGTATTCGTCTTTTCTTTCTTCCAGCTTTGCGCATACCTCTTTATAAAAGGTATCGTAATCGGACACCACATCAGAAAGCTTCAAATCCTTGCCGGTTTTTACGTCATAATTACAGGTCTCCTTGAAGCTGTAAGGATGTGCCCCTCCCAGCCATTCATTGGTGTCCATATAATAACTCAAAACAAGGGAATCGGCTCTGGTGAAGGTAATATTTCCTTCGATCGAAAGCCCTGTCATTCCCACTCCCTCATCCCAAAGCTCCCTGTTATCCGAAATTACACTTTTGTAGGCCCCCATCTGACTTTTGTAAGTCTTCTGGTTCCATTCCTCCAGGGAAGCGCAAAGAGCATCATGCCCTTCCTCTATAACCAGGATCTTCGGTATATCAATGCTGATGAGGGTTTCATAGCTGTCCTGATCATATTCTGCCTCATAATCATAATCGACAAGCATTGGCAAAACTGTCGCTGCACCAGTTCCAACGGCAGCTTCTTCCTGCTCGTCTGCAGGCGTGTTTTCCTGCACGGTTTCCTGCTTGTTTTCCCGCTCTGCCTTGTGTGTCTCTTTTGCTGTCTGCTCTGCAGTTTCCTGTATCGCCGGCTGTTTCTCTGCTGTCTTTTGTCCACAGCCTCCGGCAAAAAATAAGGAAATGCACAATAATACAGAAATAAGCCTTCTCTTTTTCATTTTCCCCCGTTCTGATGCATCCGCATCGTAAGCTTATAAAAGCTTATCCAAAAATCGATTTAACAGTTTCCAGCGCTGCAATACGCTTTTAAGGCAGCCTTTAAGGCTTCATATCTTTGCCTTTTTTCCTCTTTGGCAAAATGTACTTCACGGAACTGCTCCGGATTATTTTCATAATCCAAAGCTTCCTCTCCAAACTGCTCACTGGTCAGATCAAACCGCCAGTCCCCGATTACATTATAACAATGATAATTCCCGCCCGGGCGCAAAACTCCGTATACCTTTCCTCCAAAAATATCCTGGACAAGAAAAGCGGTAATGGAACATTGCCCCAGGGTAGGGTTTTCCCTTGTCCAGTCTTTCCGCATCCGCGGTGCACAGGTATCTGCACACCAGAGCTTTGACAGTGCGTCATACAGCTGTCGCGGGTTATGGATCCCCGGATATTCTTCTGTTATTGCCGGAGCATCTGCATGCTCCCACCCCCAAAATTGATAGCTCATAGCCTTATATCTTCCTTTTATATTGTTCTGTTTTCTGCACGATCCGGCATCCGAGATATCCGCACAGGATTCCCAGAAGCGCTCCACCCAGAATATCAGTTGGATAATGTACATACAAATACATTCTGGAAAATGCAATGAAAGCTGCCAAAACCAATGCTGCCTTCCACAGGTACTTTTCCCCTGCAAAATAGAGCGCCGATGCAGCGGCAAAGGACACTGCAGTATGTCCCGAAGGAAAGGAATAATCTGACGGATACGGAATCAAAAGCCTGACGGCATCATTGATATCGCAGGGGCGGATCCTTCTCACCAGATTTTTCAGAAACAGATTGCAAAGTATTCCATCCAGGATCAACGCTGTTCCCAGGATCAGACCGGTTTTTCGCGTTTTCGGGATCAGGAGCAAAATAACTGTAAGTACAATCCATATCACACCTCCATTTCCAAAGCGGGTTATAAACGGCATGAGCACATCCACTGCCGGGGTTCTGAGGTTTTGAATCCCATCCAGAATCCAGAATTCAAGATTCATGATCCAGAGTCTCCATTCGTTTTGTAAATCGTTTCCAATGTCTCTGTCTCTATCATACCATATCAAATGCCCAATCATCCACCCCCTGCAGTTACTTTTGGGCAAAACAATCCCGGCAACGTCAGAACTGCTGTCTGACCACTGCCGGGATTCCTCTGATATCCTTCTATAAAATTTACCGGAAAATCATCTGCGCAAAGTCCGTAAAGCACGGTCTCCACACATTCCAGTCATGTCCTCCGTGATAAATTCTTCTGATTTCCCGAACACCTTTTGTTTGGATAATTTCATCCTCCTCCAGGAACCTCGGAAGGAACCAGTCCTCATCTCCAATGCAGCGGAAAAAGGTATGAAAATAGCTGTTGAAGGCCACATCATCCATTGCATTTAAATAAGACTGCTCACATGCCTTTGAAATAATTCCGTCATGCTCTTCATCTCCTACTATCCTGTGTCTTAAAAAGCCGGAGAAAAGGCCAACCTCGCTGAACAGCTCCGGGTGTTCACATATTGTACGGGTCGTCTGTACAGAACCCATGGACAGTCCTGCCATACCTCTTTTTTCCTTGCTTCCGCCAAACTGATATTTTTTCTCTATCATCGGAAGGATTTCCTCTACCAGCATCTGCCCATAAAGCGCACGGTTCAGTTTAAGTTCTCCGTCGATTCGCTGCTTTACCATGCCATTTCCCATAACGATCGCAAAGGGCTTGATTTTTCCTGCCGCGATCAGATTATCCATCAGGAGATTCACTTTTCCTGTAGTTGACCAGGAAATCTCGCTCTCTCCAAATCCGTGCTGCAAATACAGAACCGGAAGCCCTGCAGACGGTACACATGGCGGAAGATATACGATCAGCTTTTCCCAGTTATCAGAAATTTGGGATTTATAAAATTCCCGGGTCAGTGTTCCGTGGGGAACATCCCGAAGCTCAAATAATCCGTCTTCATCCGGCAGCTCAATATAGTTATACGGACGACAGTAGCCATGTGCGATGGGAAGATCCGGGCTAAGAACCTCCTGACCATCTACACAGATCTGCACATAATTCACAGGCGTAGAAAATGGCAGTTCCAAAATCCACTTTTTCCCTGTTTTCGTAAACGGATAAAGCTTTTCTCCCCACTTCATGGAGAGCTCTTTGGCATTTTCGCAGTCCAACTGCAAAAATGTCTTTCCATCTTTTCTTATGAGTGTGCCATTTTCCTCCAGAGCTTCCAGCTTCCGCTGTGAACTGATTTCTTCCATTTTGTTTTCCATTTTGTTTCCCTCTTTTCTGTTTCTGTCATGTCAGTTTCCAAATACCAGTACCTATTATATCAGTTTTTATTTCGTTTGTAACCGGGTAAGAATACTGCTTATATCCATCATCTTTTCAACTACAGTAAACGCAACGTTCTCTCCATCGTGGATGAGACTCCAGGTTTCTCCGTATGCCTTCTTTTCAAGAAGCTCCGAAAGAAGGAAGGTGGAGGTTGCTCTCTTTGTAGCGAAGATAATCCTTCTCACGCCCTGTTTCCTGAGCGCTTCGATGTCTTCCATTTTTCCCGTCAGCATGGCAAAATCGGAATCCGTCGCAATTGCCAGCACGTCTTTCTTCTGCGCAGTACAGAAAATCATGTCTTTTCCGTCCTGACCTACTACCTGATAAAAATGTCCTTGTACGGGAGCCTTGTATCCTGTGCTTTTTCCATTTCCCTGTACCGGCTCTGATGCAGATGTCTGCATTCTGTATTCCACAGGTGCTGCGGTTTCACCGGGAGATGCCGGCTCCGGCTGTCCGGAACCCAAAGTAGTGCTTGTTGGCTCATCCTTTGTCATATCCGCACCGGGTGCGTAATACTCGATTTTACCTGTCGTCAGGTTGGAGGTATCCGGCTCTGTCTCCGCACCGTTTACAGGAATGAATGATCCAGAAAATTCTCCATTATGGCTGCCGCCGTTACCGATTCCTGCGCCTGCTCCATCCCATGTATCTGTTGGGCCACCTTGTACCTTCAGCGTTGCATCTCCTGAAACGGTGATCTTTTCTCCATTTTTTCGTAAGCCTCCGCCGATGCCTGCTCCATTGGTGCCGCCGGTAGCTGCGACCTCGCCGTCGGTGATGGTGATGTTACTGCCATTGCCTTGGTTGCCTCCGCCAATGCCAGCCCCGTAATCGCCGCCGGTAGCTGTGACTTTGCCGCCGGTAATCGTGATATCATTGCCGTTTCCAAAGAAGCCGCTGCCGATGCCCGCTGCACCATCGCCGCCGGTAGCGATCAGCTTGCCGTTTTCATTTTCATCCGTAATGGTCAGTTTACCTTGATTACCATCACTGTTCTTTTCCAGACCGGCATGATTCCTACCACTCTTAAGGGTATTTGTGCCATCCAGCTCGATGTTTACATTGCCCTTTCCATTTGTAGAAACAGCAGCGTTTCTTGTTTTGATGTTTACATCGGAGATGGTCACGTTTGCAGTCGCGTTCTCAGCCGCATTGACCGTGATTGTGTTGCTCGTCTCCGCAGAACTATTGCGCTGTGTAATCACAGGAGCTTCATCCGGCGTTGAGGTGCTGCCCTGCGTTACCGTCTGTCTGGAATTGTCTGCGTTTACCGTAACGCTGCCATCTTCCAGATACCAGTTGGCGGCATAGGTTGTCATGGGCAGGCTTACGCTCATGACCAGTGCGATCATACTTGCTGTCAGCTTTTTTCTCTTCATTGGGTTTCCTCCCTCTTTTCCATTTTTTACATTATCCCCTGTAATGAAAATTCATAGTGCATGGCAAGTGCTTTGAACAGCTTCTGCATCACCTGTTCAGAGATCGTGCGGATATCGAGTCCCTCCACGAATCGGATCACCCGCCCGATTTCTTCCTCTGGAACGTTATAGGCCCGAAGGCTCATCGTGAAAAATAAGCGAAGCTTCTTCTCCAATGTCAGCTCTGCATCACACGGATGCGCCATGTAACCTCGCATGATGCCTGCAGATCCGATCTCCAGCTCGTAAAAGTCACGCTCTGTCAGCTCCGGCTGATAGGATCCGAAAATCTGATACAGCTCTTTGGCTGTTTCGCGCTGAATATACTCACAGGCTTCCTTCTGGGTATAGGCTTCAATATAGATTTCCCGCAGGTTTTCATTCAGCTCTGTAAGTGTCATCTGGATCGCTGTTTCCACTGCATAAACATAGACCGGAGGGAGCTTTGTGCTCGCTGCACTTCTTGCCATCGAAAACTGATTCTCAAACATGAACTGCACAAGCTCTGTCAATACGCCGTCCTTTGCACGGAAAATGTTCTGGAAACTGCTGCTGGACACGCTGGACTTCTCGATGATTTCCGCCATGGTTGTCTTTTTGTACCCCTGCTCCAGGAAAAGTTTTACGCATACCTGCAGGATGCGTTTCTTTGTTGGTTCGCTTAAACTTGTTGCCATTTGTCCCCTTCCTCATTCTATGTAACTATCTTTGTTTTTATATGGTCTATACACCAAATATAGCATGAATAGATGTTCTCGTCAAGGAGTTTCTGGCTCGTGTACCAGTGCAGTGTGACAGACCAGAATTTAAAAAAACTGTTTCATCCTATGGGAAAACAGTTTTTTTATCATGCGTTATTTTCTGTTACAGTTCACACGTCAATGTCAGGACTGCTGTCTGACCACTGCCGGGATCCCTCTGATATCCTTCTATAAAATTTACCAGAAAATCATCTGTGCGAAGTCTGCAAAGCACGATCTCCACACATTCCAGTCATGTCCTCTTTCCGGTTTCTGTCATGTCGGTTTTCAAATACCGGTACCTGTTATATCCCGGTAACGGCACAATACGACGGATTCCACAAATAAGATGGTACTGTAAAGAATATACATATCCTCTACCATATGAAAGTTCACTTTTCTTAACAGCAAACATATCTTTTTTCATATTTGTATTATACAATACGTCTTTCTACATAGCAAACATTTGTTCTGTTTTTAATAAAAAATTTGGCACACCTAACTCATCACTAAAGTAACGAGAATGCGGTGTTCCGTTTTTCAACGGCTGATAATGTACTTGCAGATCGGATTGCCCTGTGCTGAAAACCGTTCCTCATACTCAGTCATGACGTTTCCCTCGTTTAAGCGCGCATCCGCGTGAAGGTCAAAGGTTTATTCCTTCAAGGTCCATCCTGCTGCTTCCACCTCTTCCAGTGCAAAATCAAACAGGGCGCGGTTGTCCGTCTTAAACTCGATCGTTCCGTCTTTTTTCAGGATTTGATCGTATCTTGCCAAAAACTGTCTGGACTCCAGGCGTCGCTTCGCGTGGCGGTCCTTCGGCCACGGATCGGAAAAATTCAGGTAAATGCGATCCAGCTCTCCCTGCGCGAAGACATTTTCCAGATCTTCTGCATCCATGCGGATCAGGCGAACGTTAGGCAGCTCTTCCTCCTCCAGCTTCTGAACCGCACGCAGCAGCACGCTGGAATATTTTTCGATACCGATAAAGTTGATTTCCGGGTAAAGGCGCGCCATATCCATCAGGAAACGTCCCTTGCCCATGCCGATTTCCACATAAACCGGATGGTCATTGCCAAACGCTTCTCTCCACTTCCCTTTCATCATTTCCGGTTCGTGTACGACAAACTCGCTCTCCCCGATCATTTCCCGACAGCCTGTAATATTGCGCAATCTCATGAATTATCCTCACTGTTTTTCATTATTATTTTATTGGGCTTCCGTCTTTCTCCCACTTATGAGCAAGCTCATGTGGGCTCAGACCTTTTGGCCCTGGCTTTGATACCTACGGATTGTTCCGTGCTGCGCACTCCCACAATCCTGATATCAATTTATCTTACTATATTTCGGGATAAAAAGGAAGCTTTGCATTTTGGCGGCGCTCCCTTCGTGGCATCCCGTGGGCAAATTCTCATGCAAGCATGGAATTCTGCCCATGGGATGCCACGAGGGAACTGTAGTCTAAATTTTAAAAAATTTTGAATTTTGCTGTTCTACCCTTAAAATCCGCCTGGAAATAGTGTATGATGTTACTATCTTTCAATAAAGGACGGTACATTACATGAAATTTTTCCAGAAAAGATCCTTCTTTTCTTTTATGATAGCACTTGGAGTCGGCGCCAATCTGTTTTGTGGCGCTGTTTTAACGGCTCGCGCCGAGGTCATCGATTACCAGGCGCTGGCGGAGGCCAACCTTTCGATCCCGGTTGAGAGCAACGAAATCAAAAACTGGCCGGAGGGTCCGATCCTCAACGCTCGCTCCGCGATTTTGATGGATGCGGACAGCGGTGCAATCCTTTATGCCAAAAATATCCATGAAAAGCTCTATCCCGCCAGCACAACCAAGATTCTGACTGCCTACATTGCGCGTCAGAACAGCGAATTAAATGAAATGATCGAATATTCCGATACCGCGGTGCACAGCATCGACTGGCGAAGTGATTCCAACATCGGCATCAAAGCCGGTGAAGCGATCACGATGGAACAATCCCTCTACGGTCTGCTGGTGGGCTCCGGCAGTGAATGCGGCAATGCCATCGGCGAACATATCAGCGGCAGTATGGAAGCGTTTGTAGATTTAATGAACCAAACCGCAAAGGAGCTCGGCTGCACGGATTCCCATTTCGTCAATACCAATGGCAAGCATGATGACAATCACTATACCTCCACCCATGACCTCGCTCTGATCGGACAGAAGTTTTTCTCCGATGACGTGCTTTGCCGCATGTCTGACACGGCAAGCTACAAAATCCCGGCAAGCGCAACGCTGTCACAGGATCTGATTCCGAACAGCAAAAACAAGCTGCTGCCCGGTAAAACCTACGCTTACGAATATCTCGTCGGAAGTAAGACCGGCTACACCGCAAACGCTCGCTCTAACCTCGTTTCCTGCGCCCAGAAAGACGGGCTGAAGCTGATCTGCGTCGTTATGATGGAGGAGTCCCCGCAGCAGTTCAAGGATACGATAAGCTTATTTGATTACGGTTTCAGCAACTTTTCTTCTGTTACAGCATCCAAAGAAGACACCACCTATCAGGTAAAAAACGGCGACCTGTTCGCAAATACGTTCAATCAGTCCGACATCCTTTCTATCGACCCGGATGCGAAAGTTCTCCTTCCGGATACGCTCACCTTTGCCGATCTGGATTCCGAGCTGAGCTATGATAACCTGAAGGATGGACAGGCCGCTGTCATCCACTACTCCTACGAAGGTCAGGATCTCGGCAGCGCGCCGATCCTCTTTTCCAGCATAACGCCCTTTGATTTCAGTGCAGAACCGGTTTCTGAAACGGAAAGCGCAGCCATCGCAACAGCGGATGGCTCTTCCAAGGCAGATGCGAACAGCGTACAAAGCAGCGCTTCTAATGCGCAAAGCAGCACAGACAGCTCCGGCACGGATGGCAATGTGAATGCTTCCAGTGCAAACGGTTCCTCCGGCACACAGGGCGCCACGAGCGCGCAGGCTGGCACTACAGCGTCTGAATCCGTTGCTTCCACAACTTCTCCGACCGCAGTTTCCACACCGGGGGGAAATGTTATTTTCTTAAACGTCCGTAAAATTTTGCTTGCAGTCAGCATTGTCGCGGTTATCCTGATCGTCATTCTGGTGATCCGTTCCATTCTGATCGGACACAGCCGCAATCGCAGGCGCCGCGATATCATGAAACGACACCGCAGCCGCAAAGATGAAATCATCGACTTCGACCGTTACACCGATCCCTTCGCGTAAGACACAGAACGGGATGCACAAAAATGCCGCAGACCATTTCTTTTGAAACCGGTCTGCGGCGTTTTTTTCGTATTATTTTATTATATGGGCTCCCCGGCGTGTCTCCGATGTCAGCCCCCCGCCTCACCGTTTCCCGAGCTTTTCCTGCGCTTCGCGGTGTCTGTGCTCCTTACGCAGCTGGCGGATGTGATCTTTTCTCTCCAGCAGGGCGGCAACCTCTTTCTCTCCGACCAGCTTCGTCGTCTTGACGGCGTAAACCATGTCATCTTCCGCTTTTTTCACGCGGATTTTTCCTTTCATCCAACCGTGCTTATCGCACCACGACAGGCTGTAATAGTGCTTGCCGTTTGGCGAGAACCAGCGGACTTTTTTGCGAAGGTTATGATGGCACAGATAACATCTGGTGGAGAGAACCTCTTTATCCGCCATCAATGCCTCCTTATCCGGAAACGGCCGGGAAATATATTTTGCATAATTATCGAATACGACATGCACCTCGCTGCGGTGATTTTCCGGAAGCTGGAACGTGTCGAAGGAAACCCGCTGCAGTGCAATCGGGTCTTTGATCATCTGAAATACCCGTGCGGTATACACCGCGTCGCTGATCGCCCGATGAAACGGAATATCCTTTGGAATCTGCAGATAATCTACCGCATATTCCAGACTCCTGCGCACCTTCTGATCTTCGTAGGCAATGGAAAACAGCTTCTGAATATCATAGAACCGGACAGGTCCTTTTCCAAGGGGCTCCATACCGAAAAACCGCATATTTTTCTGAAGCTCCGTCAGATCCTGCGGTCCCCAGGTACCGAACATGAAATCCTCGCCACACCACGCCAGAAAGTCCTTCATCACGACATCAAATGTCCGACATCCGGAGAGATCTTTCATATGGATGCCGATCAGCTTTTCTGTAATATGGTGCATGGTATCATAAACCTGCGGACGGATCAGCTCCTCAAAGGTACGGCCGTTCATGTGGCGCGGCATAGGACAGAATAACAGGATCCCGTCGATGGAAGGATCGTCATTGATCTTCTGGAATTCTGCCTGGAACTCCCCTTCGCGGATGGATTCCGGAAATGCAAAGGACCGGGCCTCCATGCCAAAGGATGCGATCTTTTTCATCACATTCCTCTCATACGACAGATCGTCCGGCCTCTCGCCGACCCGAACGATGGCCGCCGTGGGAACATGGCCCCCAAGCCCTTCCACCATTTCCTGCACCTCTTTTTTGATCCTTGCCGCCGCTTCTGATCCCTT
>ENA-ORLW01003646-ORLW01003646.1-human-gut-metagenome-genome-assembly--contig:-NODE-3646-length-11320-cov-4.466335_pt1 | contig 11320 bp, 15 predicted proteins | sample MGYA00243017_ERZ508829 | MGnify/ENA primary metagenome ERZ508829 (study PRJEB26277, sample SAMN04329776) | human gut metagenome | biome: human-associated habitat | host: Homo sapiens | place: USA... | reverse complement strand
GAGAATATGCAGGAATTGAAAAAGAAGTAGTAATTATCGGAGTAGGAACTAGAATAGAAATCTGGAATAAAGAAAAATGGAAAAAATATAATAGCGAAGATAATATTTCAGCAGAGACAATCGCAGAAAATATGACGATGCTTGGTATATAACTTTTTAAAAGTTTATATAAAATACTAAAGATAAAAAATAAGATACAAAAGATAAAATTGTAAGATAAATAATGTTTTACAAAAGAAAAATTTTAATATCCAAAAGAAGAGTTTATAATTTACTAAAGTAAAATTATATAATTACAAAAGATTTTTTTAAGCTACAAAAGATAAAATGCGAAGAAAGATTCTTTAAAGATACAAAAGATAAATTGTACAAAAGATTTCTTAAAACTACAAAAGACAAAATAAAAAGAGCACTAAAGACAAGAATTTAAAGTGGCATTTTCAGTTGGTATTTTTAAAATACCAACTGCTTATGCTATTAAACAAAATAGAAAGTTGAAGGTGGCTATTTGGAATTTAATCATAAACCAGTATTGCTAGAAGAGTGCATAGATGGTCTAAATATAAAAAAAGACGGAATATATGTAGACGGAACTTTAGGCGGAGCAGGTCATAGTAAAGAAATTTTAAAAAGATTATCTAAAGAAGGTATTCTTATTGGAATCGATAGAGATAAAGAAGCACTAGCTGCCGCAAAACAAAATTTAAAAGATTTTAATAATATTAAATATATACATGGAAATCATGATAATATAAAATCTATTTTAAAAGAAATAGGCATAGATAAAGTAGACGGAATTTTACTAGATTTGGGTGTTTCATCTTATCAATTAGATGAAAGGTCAAGGGGATTTAGTTATTTAGGCGATAATAAATTAGATATGCGCATGGATAAAAGTCAAAGTCTAACAGCAGAGGAAATAGTGAATAATTATTCAGAAGAAGAACTATCAAGAATATTGTTTGAGTATGGAGAAGAACAATTTTCAAGAAATATAGCAAGAAATATTGTAAAAGAAAGAGCTATCAAGAAAATAGAAACAACAAATGAGTTAGTAAAAATTATAGAAAATTCTATACCAAAATCAAAACAAAATAATGGTCATCCTGCTAAAAGAACTTTTCAAGCAATAAGGATAGAGGTTAATAATGAAATTAGGCCTTTATATAATACAATAATAAATTCAATAAATTGTTTAAAAGAAAATGGTAGATTATGTGTAATTACATTTCATTCCTTGGAAGATAGAGCTGTAAAAGAAGCTTTTAAAGAAGCAGTTCGGGAAATGCACATGTCCTAAAGACTTGCCATATTGTGTTTGTAATTATAAATCTTTAGGAAAAATTATAAATAAAAAGCCAATTGTAGCAAAAGAAAAAGAGTTACAAGAAAATTCAAGAGCTCAAAGTGCTAAATTAAGAATTTTTGAAAGAAATAATAAATAAAACAAATGAAAAGAGGTGAACTTAGTGGCAAATAGCTATTATGGTTATCAGTATGAAACCAGTCCTAGAAAATTGCAACCAGAGTACAAACCTAATAAAAATAGGAATAGAAGTAATAATAAATCAGTACAAAGAAAAAAGGATAATAATAAAAATAAAAGTACTAAAAAAGCAAATCATAAATTAAGGGCTGTAAAATATTTAACCATAGGTTTTTTTATACTATTTGCTATAAGTTATAGAAATTCCTTAATAAATGAAAGTTTTAGTAAAAAAGAGCAACTAAAAAAAGATTTAAGTGCTATACAAAAAACTAATGAACAATTACAAGTAAGTATAGAAAATTCATTAAACTTAAATAATGTAGAACAATCTGCAAAAGAAAAGTTAGGAATGCAAAAACCTACTAATAGCCAAAAAATATATGTTAGTTTGCCTAAAAAAGATTATATTCAGCCAGCAACAGAGCAAGTTATAGTTGAAGAAGAAGAATCTTGGTTTGAAAAATTAATAAATGGTTTTACTAAAAGTATAAAATAATAGATTAAAATTAATTAATAATTTTAGTCTTTTTTTTATTTTATTTAATATTATTAAAGTGAGAGAAATTAAAGTGGTGATTGGTTTATGAAAAGAAAAAAATTAAGAAAAAAGCAAAAGATTAACAAGAAAATTAATATTAAGAAGTTAGAAAAAAGTGGCAATTTAACAAGAAAGAAAAGAATGAAGGTAGCTTTAATTATTTCTTTTTGTGTAATGTTTGCATTTGCTATAAGGATAGGATATATTCAATTTATAAAAGGTAGTGAACTAAAGTCTATGGCATATGTTCAACAAACATTAGATAGAAAAATTAATCCTAAAAGGGGAACTATATTTGATAGCACAGGGAAAAATATACTTGCAGTTAGTAGTACAGTAGAAACAATAACAGTAAATCCTGTTAATATTAGTAAAGAGGATAAAGAAAAAGTAGCAAGAGTTTTATCTGATATTTTTGAAGTAGATTATGATAAAACCCTGAAAAAAGTTTCTAAAAAAAGTGCTATAGAAACAATTGCAAAAAAAGTAGACAGAGAAAAAGCAGATAAATTAAGAGTTTGGATGAATGAAAATAATATAACTAAAGGAATTAACATAGATGAAGATACAAAAAGATATTATCCATACAACAGTTTAGCTTCACAGATAATAGGATTTTGTGGTAGCGATAATCAAGGATTAGATGGAATAGAAGCTATTTATGATGAAGAATTAAAGGGAAGTACAGGAAAAATAGTTAAAATGACAGATGCAAAAGGTGGAGATATATTAAAAGAAGGAGAAGATTATATATCAGCTGTAGATGGTAATGATTTAATTTTAACAATAGATGCGGTAGTTCAGGGAATAGCAGAAAAATATTTAAAAGAAGCCTGTATAGATAATGTGTGTACAGATGGTGGAAATATTGTTATTATGAATCCTAAAAATGGAGATATTTTAGCAATGGCAGGTTATCCAGACTATAATTTAAATACTCCATATGAGCCAAATACAGAGGAACTAAAGAATACATGGGATACATTATCACAAAGTGAAAAAACAAAAAGTATGCAAGCAATGTGGAGAAATAAAGCTATTTCAGATACATATGAACCAGGTTCTACATTTAAATTAATTACTGCATCTGCAGCATTAGAAGAAGGTATAACCCAGACAGATAAAGAAGGAGAATTTTGTTGTACTCGGAGGAATTGAAGTTGGAGGAGTTAGAATAAAATGTTGGAGATATTATAGACCACATGGTTCTGAAAGTTTAAGAGAAGGGTTAATGAATTCATGTAATCCAGTATTTATAGGATTAGGACAGAAACTTGGAGTTACTAAATATTATGAATATTTGAGAAAGTTTGGCTATTTAGATAAAACTGGAATAGATTTACCAGGAGAAGCAAAAGGAATATTTTTAGCGGAAAATAAAGTAGGACCTGTAGAACTTCGGAACAATAGCGTTTGGACAGAGATTTGAAGTTACACCGCTTCAAATGGTGACAGCGGTATCAACTATCGCAAATGGAGGCTCGCATGTTACTCCAAGGGTTGTAAAACAAATTGTTGACAGTAAAACAGGTGAAGTAAAAGATATAGAAACAAAAAAACAAGAAGGAATCATTTCTAAAAAGACATCTGAAGATGTTTTAAGTATGATGAAAAGTGTAGTAGCAGAAGGAACAGGAAAAAATGCAAAAGTAGAAGGATACTCTATAGGAGGTAAAACAGGAACATCAGAAGATGGAGTAAATACAGGAAAGTATGTAACATCTTTTATTGGTGTTGCACCAATAGAAGATCCAGAAATAGTAGTTTTAGTAACATTATATAATCCAACAGGTGAAGGAGGTCACCAAGGAGGAGGAGTTGCAGCACCAGTAGGAGGGAAAATTTTTAGTGAAGTTTTACCATATCTAGAAGTACAAAAAGAAGAAAATTCTGAAGAAGAGCTTATAGAAATAGAAGTTCCAAATTTAATAGGTTTAACAATAAAAGAAGCAAAAGACGAAGTTAAAGAATTAGGTATAGAAATCGAATATGAAAAAGAAGAAGAAATAGATGAAACACAAGTTACTATAAAAGAACAATTACCAAAGCAAGGAATTAAAATAAAGCAAGGAAATAAAATAATGGTGGAAATATAATGTTAAATAAAAAGTGTGAAAAGATAACAAATTAAAAAATAACTTAAAAAATTTCTATACAAAAGTAAAATTTAGTTATATAATATATTCGCGAAATTATAAATGTAAGGAGAGAAATTTATGGAATTAAAAAAAGTATTAGCAGGATTAGAAGGATTAAAGCTAAAAGGTTCATTAGATATAGATATAAATAATTTAGATAGTGATTCAAGAAACATAAAAGAAGGAGATATGTTTGTTGCTATAAAAGGATTTGATGTAGATGGTCATGAATATATAAAAGATGCTATTTCTAAAGGAGCAAAAGTAATACTTGCTGAAAGTGATATTGATAAGAAAATTATAAAAGAAATACCAGATGATGTTACAATAATATTATCTGATAACACAAGACACGCCTTAGCGATTTGTGCATGTAATTTTTATAAAAATCCATCTAAAAAAGTTAAATTAATAGGAATAACAGGAACAAAAGGAAAAACTACCACTTCATTTATGACAAAAGCAATTCTAGAAAAAGAAGGAAAAAAAGTTCGGTTTAATTGGAACAATTGCATGCTATATAGGAGACAAAAAATTAGAAGATAGTGATAGAACAACTCCAGAAAGTATAAAATTTCAAAAAATGTTTAGCCAAATGGTAGATGAAGGTTGTGAAGTAATAGTAATGGAAGTATCTTCACAAAGTTTAAAATTACATAGAGTAGATGGATGTGAATTTGATATTGCAGTATTTACTAATTTCTCTGAAGATCATATTAGTCCAAAAGAACATCCAGATATGGAAGATTATTTTAATTCAAAATTAAAATTATTCCAAATGTGTAAAACAGGATATGTAAATGCAGATGATTTACATACAGCTAAAATCCCAAAATTACTTCCAGATAATGATATAGTTACATATGGTATTGATAATTATTGTAATTGTCTAGCAAAAGATATAACAATAACAAACTCATATGTAGATTTTAAAGTTAAATTAGGAACTAGAAATGAAAGAGTAAAAACATTTATACCAGGAAGATTTAGTGTATATAATTCATTAGCTGCAATATGTGTGGCATTAAAACTTGGTTGTTCACAAGAAAGTATAAAAGAAGCATTATTAGAAGTAAGAGTCCCAGGAAGAAGTGAACTTGTAGATAATAAAAAAGAACTTACAGTAATGATAGATTATGCACATTCTCCAGAAAGCTTGGAAAACATATTAAATGCAGTTAAATCATATACAAGAGGAAAAGTAATTTCTTTATTTGGATGTGGTGGAGATAGAGATTCTTCTAAGAGACCTATTATGGGAGAGATATCTGGAAGAATTGCAGATTATACAATTATTACATCAGATAATCCACGTACAGAAGATCCAGAAAAAATAGTTAAACAAATAGAAGAAGGAATAAAGAAAACTAATGGAAAATATGTATGTATTGTAGATAGAATTGAAGCAATGAAACATGCAGTTCAAATAGCTAAGAAAAATGATATAGTTGTTTTAGCAGGTAAAGGACATGAGACTTATCAAATAATAGGCCATGAAAAATATCCTTTTGATGAAAAAGAAATAATAAAAGAAATTATTAATGAAAAAAAATAAATACAAAATTAGGAGGAGAAAATGGAATTTCATATAAAAGTACTATTACTTTCTTTTGCAGTAAGTACAATACTTGGATTAATTATAATACCAATATTAAGAAGATTAAAAGTAGGTCAAATAGAAAGAGATGATGGGCCAGAGTCACACTTAAAGAAACAAGGAACACCAACAATGGGTGGAATAATTATTGCTGCAGCAATTTTTATAGTATGTACATTTTTATATATTGATTATTCAAAAACAGAAATAGATGTTGCTAAAAATATATTACCATTATTATTTGTTACAATTGGATTTGGATTAGTAGGATTCGTAGACGATTTTAAAAAATTAGTATTAAAAAATACAAAAGGATTAAAACCAATTTATAAAATGCTTGGATTATTAATTATTGCAGTAGGATATACTTTATTTTTAACTAATGTATTAAAAATAGGAACAGATACATATATACCATTCTTAAAAATATATATTAATATGCCTATATGGATTTATATACCATTTGCAATTTTTGTTTTACTTGGTACAACAAATGCAGTTAATTTAACAGATGGTATAGATGGTTTATCTACAACAGTAACTACTATAATATTAGCATTTTTTACAGTTGTTGGTATAATCTTAGGAGTTAAGGAAGTTGTTTTAATTGGAGCATGTCTTGTTGGAGCATGTTTAGGATTTTTACTATTTAATTTACATCCTGCTAAAGTATTTATGGGAGATACAGGGTCTTTACTTCTTGGTGGAGCAATTGCAGGAATAGCTCTATATTTAAAAATGCCAATTATATTAATAATAGTAGCACTTATTCCAGTAATAGAAACAATATCTGTAATGTTACAAGTAACATATTTTAAAAAAACTGGAAAGAGAATTTTTAAAATGGCACCTATACATCATCACTTTGAATTATGCGGATGGAGTGAAAATAAAGTAGTTTCGATTTTTAGTATAATAACACTAATTTTATGTATTGTAGGAATTAATGCTATATGAAAATTGTCAGAAAGGACGAGATAAAATGACAATGTTTCTCTAAACTTAAAATATTTTTTAGAGTAGGAGGTTACAAATGCAAAAAAAACCAAATAAAGTAAAAAAAGTATCTAAATTTGTTAATAATCAGTTTGATTTTTTCCTATGCATAACTATATTTTTATTACTAGCATTAGGAATCATAATGGTTCTTTCTGCTAGTGCTCCATCAGCTCTTTCAGAAACAGGTAATAGTTATACATATGTAAGGAAACAAGCAGCGTTTGCAGTACTTGGAATTGCTTTAATGTTTATAATATCAAAAATTGATTATAGATTTTATAAAAAATATTATTGGATTATTTATTTTGTTTCATGGGCTATACTTTTATTAGTTGTTGTTCCTGGAATAGGAAAAAGTGTAAAAGGTGCCACAAGATGGATAAATCTAGGGTTTGGACAGTTTCAACCATCAGAAATTACAAAAATAGGACTAATTATATTTTATGCAGGATATTTATCTGATCATAAAGATGAGTTAAAAAGCTTTTTTAAAGGATTTATAAAACCATTATTATTTTTAGTGCCACCAGTTGGAATATTATTTTTAGTTCAAAATCATCTTAGTGTCTCTTTAGTAATTATATGTATAACAGCTACAATGATGCTTATGGCAGGAGCAAGAGTTTTACATTTTGCAGTATGTGGAGGCGTTCGGAGTAAGTCGGAGCATTTCGGATTATTAGGAATACTTCAAATGACAGGAAAAGGTGGATTTAGATTAGATAGAATTGCAACATTTTTTGATCCTTGGGCAGATGCACAAGGTACAGGATACCAAGTAGTACAAAGTTTATATGCAATTGGCTCAGGAGGACTATTTGGTGTAGGACTTGGAGAAAGTAAACAAAAGTTTTTATACATACCAGAACCACATAATGACTTTATATTTTCAATATTATCAGAAGAACTAGGTTTTGTTGGATGCTTAGTAGTAATTATATTATTTGCAATTTTTATATGGAGAGGAATATTAATTGCGATGAGAGCACCAGATATGTTTGGAAGTTTAATTGCTATTGGAGTAACAGCTCTTGTTGCTGTTCAAGCGATAATAAATATAGCGGTTGTAACTGCTTCTATACCAACAACAGGTATGCCACTTCCATTCTTTAGTTATGGAGGAACAGCACTTTTAATCTTACTATGCAGTTGTGGTATTTTACTTAATATTTCGAGAGCTGGTTCTAAGGTTTAGGGATTAACTTATTGAGTAAAATTTAAGTTGTCATAGTCTGGTTAAAAGGTTTTATATATAGTAAAAAAATCCACTCTTTAAGGCATTTTAATTTATACTAGGTTAGACTATAGAGGCACACTATAAAAAGAGGAGAGAATGCACTACTATAATGCTCGAACTTGTTTTTTACTATATATAAATCTTTTGACCTAGTGTAGAGGAAAGATTGGAACATTAAATTAGGAAAGGAGTGCATGATTTTATAATTGTGCAAATTAAGATATGAAAGTAATTATAGCAGCAGCTGGTACAGCTGGTCATATTAATCCAGGATTAGCAATAGCAAATAAAATAAAAGAAAAGAATAAAGATGCAAAAATAATTTTTATAGGAACAAATAGAGGATTAGAAAATGATTTAGTTCCAAGAAGTGGATATGAATTAAAAACAATAGAAGCTTATGGATTTAGTAAAAGTATAAGTATAAATAATTTTAAAAAAATGATAAAAACAATGAAAGGCTTTTCACAGGCTAAGAAAATTGTAGATGAATTTAAGCCAGATATTGTAATAGGAACAGGGGGATATATATGTGGAGCAGTAATTACAGCTGCACATAAAAATAAAATTCCAACTGTGTTGCATGAAAGCAATGCATATCCAGGACTTGCAATAAGAATGCTTGCAAAAAAGGTTGATACTATCTTAGTTGGTTTCGAAGAAGCTAAAGGAAGACTTAATAAAGCTAAAAAGATAGTAGTAACAGGGACTCCAACTAAAATGAAAGGAATAAAATTAACAGATGAGCAAAAAAAGCAAATAAGATTAAGTTTAAATCTAAAGGAAGAGTTACCAATAGTTTTAGCTTTTGGTGGAAGTCAAGGTGCTAGAGTTATTAATAATGCTATTTTAGATATTATAAAAAATAAAAAATATAATGGATATCAAATTATATGGTCAGCAGGTCCAGAGCAATATAAAATAATAAAAGAAGAAATGAAAAATGAAAATATAGATATTGATAATATAGATGGTGTAAAAATAGTACCATACATATATAATATGGAAGAAATTATGAACTTAGCAGATGTTATTGTATCAAGAAGTGGAGCAATGACATTAACCGAAATTGCACTTGCTCGGAAAACCTGCAATATTTATTCCACTTCCAAGTATGTCTGCTAATAGACAAGAAGATAATGCAAGGGTATTCGAGAAAGAAGGAGCGGCAAAAGTAATTTTAAATGAAGAGTTAAATGGTGCAAATTTGTCAGAAACAATTAATGAAATGATAAAAGATAAACAAAAACTAATTAAAATGGGTGAAAATGCTAGAAAAATGGCAATTTACGATGTTGAAGATAAGATATATGAAGAGATAGAAAAATGTTTGAAATAAAATTATTTCAAACATTTTACGGTTTCTATAAGATATTATTACAAATCAAAAAAACACTAAATTTGTTGTCGATAGTAAAAACATATAATAAATCTTTGTCGAAAATAATAAAAATAGCAAAAATTGTGGTATACAAAAACGCTTGATATAAAGGTTTTTGTGATATATAGTATCACCATAATATTTTTTTACGAGGGGGATAATATGAAAAACATAAGAGAATTTTATGGAGATACTGTAATTGATAAAAGTGATTATAATGAGTTTGATGGTGAGTTTAAAATTGAACTTACATATTATAAAACACAAGAATTAGAAATGTTAGATGATAAGAAATTTGGTATAGAGATTGTGAAAAAAGAGACAGATGGCAAGAAAATAAAAATAGAAACAAAAGAGTTTGAAAATATAGTAGATACAGAAGAAAAAGTAGATAACATATTAGAAATACTAAAAAGAAATAAAGTAACTCCAATAGCTGTTAATGATGTGTTAGAAGATATGAAGGTTCTATAATTTTATTAATATATATAAGAACTTTGAATTTGGTTTGAGAAAAAATTAAATTTAGCTATTGCAAAAAAATTACATTTAGTCTAGAATACATAGGTAAAGTTATATAAAAAAGAAGGAGATAGTAATGGCAGATAAATTAATTATAGTAGAATCACCTGCTAAAGCGAATACTATAAAAAAATTCTTAGGTGGTAGTACAAAGGTAGTAGCATCTATGGGACATATAAGAGACTTACCAAAATCAAAATTAGGGGTAGATATAGAGCATAATTTCGAACCTGAATATATTAATATTAGTTGAAAAGGAGATTTAATTAAAAATTTAAAAAAATAATCAAAAAATGCAAAAAAAGTATATCTTGCAACTGACCCTGACCGTGAAGGAGAAGCGATTGCATGGCATTTGGCTCATATTTTAGATATACCAGAAGATAGTGTGTGTAGGGTAACTTTTAATGAAATTACTAAAGAAACAGTACAATCTTCAATTAAGAATCCTAGAAAAATAGATAAAAATTTAACAGATGCACAACAAGCAAGAAGAGTTTTAGATAGAATTGTTGGATATAAAATAAGTCCAATTCTCTGGAAAAAAGTTAAGACAGGTTTATCTGCAGGTAGGGTCCAATCTGTTGCAGTAAAATTAATTGTAGATAGAGAAAATGAAATAGAAGAATTTAAACCAGAAGAATATTGGAATATATATGCTAATTTATTAGAAGCAAAGACTAAGAAAACTTTTCGGAGCAAAATTCTATGGAAAAGATGGTAAAAAATTAGAAATACATTCTAAAGAAGAAGTAGATACTATCTTAAAAGAAATAAAAAATAGTAAATTTATTGTAGATGATGTAAAAAAGAGTCAAAAAAAGAGAAATCCAAGTCCACCATTTACAACAAGTACAATGCAACAAGAGGCTTCAAGAAAGTTGAATTTTACTTTAAAGAAAACAATGTCTGTAGCACAAGGTCTTTATGAAGGAGTGAAAGTAGAAGGAAAAGGGACAATAGGTTTAATTACATATATGAGAACAGATTCTACAAGAATTTCTGAAGAGGCAAGAAAATTTGCAAAAGAGTATATTATATGTGAGTATGGGGAGAATTATTATGAAAATAGATACTATAAAACAAAGAATAATTCGCAAGATGCTCATGAAGCAATAAGACCAACATATATAGATTTAACTCCAGATAAGATAAAGAGTTCATTAACAAATGACCAGTACAAGTTATATAAGTTAATATATAACAGATTTATAGCAAGTCAAATGTCAGCAGCTATATATGATACAGTTTCTGCTATTATATTGGCTAATAATTATATATTTAAAGCAAATGGTCAAACTTTAAGATTTAAAGGATTTATGACTTTATATGTAGAATCTATAGATAACGAAGATGATGAAGATAATACTAGTATTCCAGAATTAGAAATAAAACAAGAATTAGTGAATAAAAAAATAG
>ENA-ORLW01003644-ORLW01003644.1-human-gut-metagenome-genome-assembly--contig:-NODE-3644-length-11325-cov-2.287784_pt1 | contig 11325 bp, 8 predicted proteins | sample MGYA00243017_ERZ508829 | MGnify/ENA primary metagenome ERZ508829 (study PRJEB26277, sample SAMN04329776) | human gut metagenome | biome: human-associated habitat | host: Homo sapiens | place: USA... | reverse complement strand
AGGCTGTAAAATTAGCGAAAAATCCGTAAATTTGCACTGTATGGGACGACTTTTATGTATAGACTACGGCAAACGCCGCTGTGGAATAGCCGCCACTGACCCTTTACGGATAGTGGCCACGGCTGTCGGCACTGTTGACACATCTTCAGTCATGGACTTCATCAAGGATTACATCAGCCGGGAACAGGTTGATGCCCTTGTCATAGGCCGGCCAACCACCTTGCGCGGAGAACCGTCTGAATCAATGAAATACATCACGCCATTTGTCGGCCGATTACGTAAGGCGTTGCCTCAGCTGGAAGTAATATTCTGGGACGAACGCTTCACTTCATCCATTGCCCACAAAGCCATGATAGAGGGAGGCCTGCCAAAAATGGCACGGCGCGACAAAGCCACAGTTGACCGCATGGCCGCCACCATTATACTGAACGACTATTTGCGCAGCCGCGCAAACCAACCATTATAAAAACTCCAACTGTTGAAATTACCTGTATATCTTTATGGGCACCCTGTGTTGCGTGCCGAATCAACAGAAGTCACACCGGATTACGCCGACCTGAAAACTCTCGTCGCCAACATGTTCGAGACCATGTATGCATCTGAAGGCGTTGGCCTGGCCGCCCCTCAGATAGGCCGCAATGACCGCATTGTAGTCATTGACGCGGACCCGGTTAAAGATTCATTTCCCGAATGTGAAGGCCGGAAATTAACACTGATCAATCCGGAAATAGAAATACTGGAAGGCGAGAAAGTAGTTCGTGGCGAAGGTTGCCTTAGTCTGCCGGGACTGAGTGAAAATGTAGGACGTGTGGAACATATACGTCTGAAATGGCACGATGCCGACTTCCAGGAACATGAGGAAGAAATATCCGGTTTCCTTGCCCGCATAGTGCAGCACGAATGTGACCACCTGGAAGGCAAAATGTACATTGACCACATATCGCCCATCCGTAAGCAACTCATCCGCAACAAGCTGCACAACATCATAGACGGACGCATCCGCTGTGACTATCCCGTGAAATACGCCCCCAAGAAACGTAGGTAATCATACACCAACTCTCTTCTCATATGAAAAAATTCTATTTCATTCTCCTTTTAGTAATTCACGCTTTAGTTGTCAATGCGACAGCTCAATACAGCGAGGTCATAACCATTAATGACTCCACTTATCAGCTATGTAATCTTTTGCTGGAAAATGAGCCAAACTTCAAAAAACTGCAAAGACGTCTGCCTCAGCAGACCACCACTGCTTTGTGGAGAAATTACATTGGACATTGGAAAATTCAGAATGATTCACTGTTTCTTGACAGCGTATGCACTTTCGTTGATGGCAAAATCAAGGCTATAAACATTGATGACATATATCACCCATACAAGACCCCAACAGGATATTTTCCCTCTTGGGTAAATTCTCCCCTAAGTGTCCGCTCCGGAAACTTAGTTCTATACATTCACAGTGGGTGGGATTCAATTTATGAAAATAACGATACTTACAATGTCAAGAATGGAATTGCGAAATTAACACGGACAGAAAAAGCCAGATCAATCTTCAAGGATTTAGGTGACATCAAAATGTCCCGTACAATTCAAACATTTCCATACCATAAATTTCCGGAAATCACAACGAGAGTAATGATTAAAGGCTCATATGACAAATTCGACAAAAACGGAATTCCAACACATTTTAATACAATTATAATTTCAAACACGAAAATAGAAGAATCTGAATTATCCAGATTAAAGGAGGAAATAAGCCAATTTGTAGTTGCGAACCAATTATTTCCATGTTACATGATTGGGAATAAACACGTCACAGCTCCTTACACATGGCCGCTTGCTTTTGATAAACATAATGACTTTAAATAATTATGGCTGACGACAAGAAAGTAATATTCTCAATGGTTGGTGTAAGCAAGACTTACCCTCCACAGAAACAGGTACTGAAAAACATTTACCTGTCATTTTTCTATGGTGCAAAAATCGGCATCATTGGTCTGAACGGCTCCGGTAAATCATCGCTGCTGAAAATCATTGCCGGAATTGACAAAAGCTATCAGGGCGAAGTTGTCTTCTCGCCGGGCTATTCAGTAGGATATCTGGAGCAGGATCCTCAGCTTGACCCGGACAAGACCGTAATTGAAGTGGTTCGTGAAGGCGTACAGCCCATAATGGACCTGCTGGCCGAATTTGACAAGGTAAACGAACAGTTTGCCGACCCGGACGTGCTGGAAGATCCGGACAAAATGGATGCCCTCATTGCCCGTCAGGCCGAACTGCAGGACAAACTGGACGCATCTGACGCCTGGAACATAGACTCAAAACTGGAACGCGCCATGGACGCGCTCCAATGTCCGCCTGATGACCAGAAAGTTACAACTCTGTCAGGGGGCGAACGCCGCCGTGTGGCCCTGTGCCGACTGCTACTTCAGCAGCCAGACATCCTGCTGCTTGACGAGCCCACCAACCACCTTGATGCGGAATCAATTGACTGGCTAGAACAGCACCTGCAGCAATATGCCGGCACCGTCATTGCCATTACCCACGACCGATACTTCCTTGACCACGTGGCCGGATGGATTCTTGAACTGGACCGTGGCGAAGGTATTCCATGGAAGGGCAACTACTCATCATGGCTTGACCAGAAAACCAAGCGCATGGCCCAGGAAGAAAAGCAGGCCAGCAAGCGCCGCAAGACTCTGGAACGCGAACTGGAATGGGTACGCATGGCCCCCAAAGCACGTCAGGCCAAAGGTAAGGCCCGACTCAACTCTTACGACAAACTGCTTAACGAAGACCAGAAAGCGCGTGAAGAACGTCTGGAAATATTCATTCCCAACGGTCCTCGCCTTGGCAACAAGGTCATAGAAGCCATCGGTCTTTCCAAGGCATTCGGCAAGAAACAACTGTTTGACGGATTGAATTTCAACCTGCCGCCAAACGGCATTGTCGGAGTCATAGGCCCCAACGGAGCCGGCAAAACCACACTGTTCCGCCTGATCATGGGTCAAGAACAGCCCGATGCCGGATCTTTCGATGTGGGTGAAACCGTGAAAATAGCCTACGTGGACCAGACCCACCATGACCTGCTACCTGAAAAATCGGTCTATGAAGTGATTTCACAGGGAGTGGAATCATTCCGCATGGGTGGACGTGATGTAAATGCCCGCGCCTACCTGTCCAAGTTCAATTTCACAGGTGCTGACCAGGAAAAGAAAATAGGTGTACTCTCCGGTGGTGAACGTAACCGTCTGCACCTGGCCATGGCCCTGAAACAAGAGGGCAATGTGCTGCTGCTTGACGAACCGACCAATGACATTGACGTCAACACGCTCCGCGCATTGGAGGAAGGTCTGGACGAATTTGCCGGATGTGCTGTAGTTGTCAGTCACGACCGCTGGTTCCTGGACCGCATATGCACACACATCCTGTCATTCGAAGGTGATGGAAAAGTGGTGTACTACGAAGGGTCATACAGTGATTACGAAGAGTACAAACGCGCACACAACGACGGTAAAGAACCTCAACGCCGCCGCTACCGCAAGCTGATGGAATAAAACCATTCTAACATACATAAAAAATCAACCGCCACGCAAAGGACTCATTCCAACTGCGTGGCGGTTGCTGTATTAATCAGAGAATTATTGTTCTTGATTGGCCGGTCGATTTTCAGTATCTACGTTAACCGGAGTCTGTCCAGAAACAGAATCGGAAGCGGCAAAAAGTCTTGACAGATATTTTTCGCGGAAATTTTCAAGTGAAGCCCAGAAACCGGGAACAAACAAAGTTCCGACTACGGCATTCACTGCCATTCCGAACACCACTGCCGTACCTAATGCTAACCGGGAATTAGCACCCGCACCTGTGGCGAACAACATGGGGAGCACACCGAAAACAAATGCAAAGGCAGTCATCATGATTGGACGGAAACGCACACTGCCGGCATCAGCAGCCGCCTGCGCCACCGACTGGCCTCCCTTGTGGTAAAGTCTGGCATATTCCACAATCAGGATGGCATTCTTCGCCGACAGGCCGAGCAGCAGTATTATACCTATCTGCGTGTATATTGAAACCGACTGCGACAGGAACAGACAACCAAGAACAGTTCCGAGAATTGCCGTTGGCATGGATATGACCACAGCCATAGGGTCGGTCCAGCTCTCATATTGCGCGGCCAGAACCAGTATGGTTATCACCACAGCAAAAATCAACACAAACGAGACCGTGGTACCTGCCTGTGTTTCCTGATAGGCCTCACCAGTCCAGGCATATGAAAACCTGTCACCGGCCACGTCTTCCAGAATTTCCTCCATGGCATCAATGGTCTCCTTACTTGATGTTCCCTTAGCCGGAGTTCCCGTGATTGACGCTGTGGTGTACATGTTGTACCGGCTCACAGTTGACTGTCCCATGGTCGGTGACACAGTCACGAATGAAGAGAACGGCACCATGGCCCCATCGGCATTACGTACGGACAGACTGCCGATTTTTGATATCGTGCTACGAGCATTGCTGTCAGCACTCATGTTCACCTGATATGTGCGTCCGAATTTCACAAAATCATTGACATAACTGCCACCCATGAACTGGGCTAATGTAGAATACACATCATCCAGCGTCAGCCCCAGCATCTTGGCCTTATCGCGGTCAATGGATATGGCATACTGCGGCACACCCGCCTGAAACTGGGTGGTCAGCTGCGCAATCCGGTCATCCTTCCGGGCCGCATCCTGCATTGCCGTCAGCACTTCCTGCAGAGCATCGGCACCCAGATTGTTGATATCCAGTATCTGCATCTCCATACCTGACGTCATTCCCAGTCCGGGAACTGCGGGCGGATTTATTGAGAACACTATTGGCTCCTGATAGTTGGCGGCAATATCCGAAACTTTGGCCATGACAGCATCCACGCTCTGATCCTTACCCTTGCGCTCACCCCACGGCTTCAGCATGACAAACAGCGAACCCATGTTGCCGCCTGAGCCACCGCCCATCATGGACGACCCTGAAATTGAAATCACATCCTTCACCTCCGGCAGGGCCTTGATCTTGTCAGACAGTTCTGTAACTATCCGGTCAGTACGGTCAAGTGATGCTCCGGTGGGCAGTTGGATTGATGTCATGAAATAGCCCATGTCCTCCTGCGGTATATAACTTGATGGCAACTTCACAAAGCCCCAGAATGCCAGCAGACAGAGAACCACATAAACTCCTATGGCAACCAAAGGCCGCTTGAGCAAACGCCCTATGAGAGCGGTATAATGTTTTATTACAGAGGCATACCCCTTGTTAAACCACTTGTACAGGAAAAAATGAGGATTCGGATCTGACTTTTTCCTTAGGAACAGGGCACACATGGCCGGCGTGAATGTCAAGGCATTGAAGCCTGAAAACGCTACGGCTGTGGCAATGGTCAACGCAAACTGGCGGTACAGTTCACCGGTGATGCCGCTGATGAACGCCGTGGGGATGAACACGGACAGCAATACCAACACTTCACCAATCACAGGACCTTGCAACTCATTCATGGCCTTTATGGCACTCTGGCGCGGCGTCAGCTTGCCCTCCTGCACAAGCCTTGCACAATCCTCCACCACCACTATGGCATCATCCACCACTATAGCTATGGCCAGCACCAGACCGAACATGGACAGCGTGTTGATGGAAAAGCCCAACAGTTTCATTACAGCAAAAGTAGCGATAAGCGACACCGGAATGGCCAGCATGGGAATGATCACGGCCCTCCAGCTCTGCAAAAACAGAAGTATAACCAGCATCACAATCAGTGTGGTTTCCACAAAGGTGACCAACACCTCATCAATGGAGGCCGTTACGAACGTGGTGGTATCCAGAATCACCTCATAATGCACACCTGCCGGGAAATAGCGTGACAACTCATTCATCTTGTCCTTTACCTTATTGGCCACATCCAAGGCATTGGCACCGGGAAGCTGCTGCACGCCAATCAATCCGGCCTGCTTGCCCGACACATGGGAAATACGCGAATAACTTTGACTTCCCAACTGCACTTCGGCTATATCCTTCAAGCGCAATATGGAGCCATTGTCATCCACACGCAACACTATGTTCTGGAATTGCTCAACCGTTTTCAACTGGCCGTCCGAGGTCAGTGTGAACTCAAACTCCACTCCTTCAGAAACCGGCGGGGTGCCCACGCTACCGGATGACACCTCCAGATTCTGCGACTGAATCATGGCACTGACATCTGACGGTGTCAGGCCTCGTACACGCATCTTGTCAGGATCCAGCCACACACGCATGCTGTACTTGCCGGCGCCGAATGCCGATGCCCCACCCACGCCGTCTATACGCGCCAGTTCATCAATGATGTTGAGTTGCGCGTAATTGGTCAGATACAGGGCATCATACCTGTTTGTATCATCTCCCTCAATGGCTATGAACATGATTATGTTTGACGACTCGGCCATGACCGACACGCCTTGCTCCTTAACGGCTGTCGGCAACGTAGCTTCAGCCAGCGAGATCCGGTTCTGCACCTTTACGGCGGCATCGTCCAGACTGGTTCCATTTTCAAACGTTATGGTCAGGTTATAGGACCCGTCGCTTGAATTGGAACTCATATACATCATTCCTTCCACGCCGTTGACCTGTTCCTCAATGGGAGTGCCCACCACCTCGGCCACGGTGGCCGCGTCGGCACCGGGATATGATGCCGAAACCATTACCGTAGGAGGCGTTATGTCAGGATATTGCGAAACCGGAAGGCTCTTTACCGTCATCAACCCTATCAACACCATAGCTATGGCTATGACTGTTGCAAAAATAGGCCTGTCTATGAAAAATCGGGGAAACATATGTGTGTTATGCTTTTATATATTGTACACTGACAGGATTTTACTTAACAATAACGGGATGAACCGTCATGCCGTTGCGGACCTTAAGCATAGCCTTGGTTATATATCTTGAACCTGGAGTCAAGCCGGACAGGATCACCCGCATGGAATCATTGTGAAGCGGTCCCACCGTAACCGGCGTGTAAACCACCTTGTCCGAATCATTCACCACATACAGATACTTACCTAACTGGTTCGATGACAATGAGGCATCCTTAACCATCACGGCATCATTAACATGCCGGTAAGGAAGGTTGATTTTCACGAACATTCCCGGACGCAGTTCATTATACTTATTGTCAACACGGCATTGCAGCGTGACTGTACCTGTGGACGAATCCACAGACGGCGCCACATACGTCAGATTGCCATAATACTTATGTTGTATGGTATCGGAAAAACCGAGAGCCACATTCTGCAAATCCGGAACATCTGCCGCTTCCTGCTTACCCAGTATGTCGGTAAGCCGCTCTTCCTCTACGGCAAACTTAGCCAACAGCGAACTCCTGTCATAAATAGTGGACAACTTGACCGGACTGCCCTCGCCATTTATGTAGTTGCCCACATCATACGTACTGGATGACACATACCCTGAAATCGGAGCAGTGACAGTACAATAGCGCAGGTTGGTCCGCGCAGTGGCCAAAGCCGCCTCGGCATTCTCTATGCTGGCCTCAGCCTGTCGCAGAGCACTCTCTGCCTGTATAACTTCCATTTTGGACACCGCATCACTCTCCAGCGCCTGTTTCACAGCCTCATAATGACTCCGGGCATAATCACGGCTACTGGTGGCCGTGGCCAAAGCCGCCTCGGCCTGATGTACCGCATCCCGGTACTTGCTGTCCTCTATGTGGAACAGGACTGTTCCTTTTGTCACATACTGACCGCTTGTGTAATTCTTATTGACCAGCAGACCATTTGCGCGCCCCACCACATCCACCGTGGCCAAGGCATACAGACTTCCCGGATACTCGGCGGTAAACGTCACTGAATCAACTTCGGGTAATGCCACATCCACGGTCTCTGCCACAGATTCATCAGTGGTTTTATGATGTGATGTACAGGCTGTGGTGCAATATACCGCAGCCACCGCCATAACCGATAAAATATACTTGGTATTCATTGTTAGCTTATTGTTTTTTGATTCAGGAGTGACTATTTTCTTGAAAATGCCAACCAATGAGTTTATTAATTTTTTCATTTCGATATAAATGTCAATTGAACAGGCGGTAAGGTTAATAAAAAATAGCCCAAGTACGAACGGGAGAAAACGAGTGAATACAAAAAAGTAGCGCAGCCGATAGAACTCAAACAATGTAGTAATTATGCAAATGAGACTTGCCACATTACGTGCTTTGTCGAGCCGGTGCGGGAGAGGAAGCCGCGGTCTTTGAGAGATTTGATTACGCGGTCAATTGTGCTGGTGGATAGGCCGGTGGCTGCTGCGAGTCTGGCGATGGAGATGCTGTTGTCTGCAATTATGTGTTTCAGCACGGCGGCTTCTTTTATGGATAGTCCTTCCGGAATGGTTCCTGAAACATCATTTTGATGTTTCACAATGTTTGAAACATCATTTTGAGGTTTGTCTTCGTGCCAACGAATATGAAGATAACGGTTTTTCAGCACATTAGCTTCGCCAAGTAGGAGGTTCCGGAAGAATAGTACCAAATATTCGAGGGTTGGTTCTATCCCCTTAGCAACGTTACGATAGTTGGCACGGACGAGGGCGTTACGAAAGTACCACGAATGAGTCTTGAACATATCATTTTCAGCCTTGTACCCCAATGAACGAAGATATTTTATGGTGAATACAGCTGTGGTTCTGGTATTGCCTTCGGGGAAAGGGTGTATCTGCCACAATCCTGATAGGAAGCGGGCAAGATGTTCGATTATCAGTTCTTGCGACAGTCCTTTATAGCTGAATTGCCGCTCCTGATTCATGTCGTATTCAATTGTGTGGGTCAAGTCTTCATTCGGGCCATATAGGACTGACGCACCGTCAAGGACCCATTCCTTCTTCGAGATATTGTATTTGCGGAACTCACCGGCGTGTTTCATCGCACCCTTGAAGATGCGGCGGTGTATTCCTGATAGACCGGCCACGCTGAATACGAAAGCATCTGTGGAAAGCTCGCGCACAATGTTTTTAGACACCTCGTCTGCCTCCCTCACATCTTCAGAAATTTCGCGCGCGGCTTCGCTCTGATAGTAGGTTTTAATTAGCTTGTCAACGCCGTCTATATCAACTTTTCCTTCGATATGTCGCTTGGCAGTCTCGACCAGATAGTCAGACACCTCCAGCCCATCGACCTTTTGTAGCCCGATTGCAGTCTGCCACAACTCCGCGCGCCCCTTCGGTCCCGGCTCTGTAGCTCTGATATATTGCTCAAATTCGTCGTAATGCTCCATACTTCCATCCTCTAAAGTTGTATTTCCCCCTCTTTTCTGTTATCAGTCCAAGCTTTAACTACAACTGTAGAGATGTAATCAAATACGTAACCATCTTTAGCAAATTGCTCGGCCATATTTTTAATTGTTTTTGCTACTTGTAATTAGACCTTTAATATCAACATATAGTAAATCTGCTATCCGTAGAAGAGTGGGTAAATCTGGTTGTATGACGTTAGTACACCATTTGCTTATTGTCGTTGGATTCTTTCCAAATTAATATGCAGACCATTTACTAGTCCTCTTATTTTCTACCAATACTATTTTTTTTAGTTGATTCTCAAGTCTTCTATTACGATTAATTTGAATTTGGTGCAAAGATAATGTAAAATTTCGACGTCTAATCACATATAAGTACCCGTTGGGGGAATTAGGAAAAATAACGGGTATCTCACCGCCAGTTAAGGGACGTTCCAGATATGGTGCAAATTTCCTCATTAGAAAAATTCTTCTATGAAAAAATCAACAATCAACAAGCGGCATCTATTCAGTGGAAGCGGACGGAGATTGCTGCGTGACTGTCTACAATTTGCAAGGTATTGCTGTTAGGACCAATGTTGACTACAATGACTGGCAATCCGGTCTTCCCTCAGGTATTTATATCGTCGCCAACAAAAAATATGCAGTGAAATAAACATAGATACAAACGAGATTGTATAAGATACAAAAAATGACGGAGCGCAGCCACGGCGGTTGCGCTCCGTTTGATTTTATATAGTCCTATATAGAGGGATTACTTCACTTCTTCGAAGTCTACGTCGGTGACGTGGTCATCGCCGCCCTGGCTTTGTGCACCCGGCTGAGGGCCGGCGGCTCCACCTTGCTGTGCTCCGGCCTGGGCCTGAGCCTGTGCGTTGAGGATGTCCTGCTGTGCTTCGCCGAATTTGGCTTCGATTTCCTTGATGGCCGGTTCGATGGCGGCTACATCCTGTGCCTTGTGGGCGTCCTTCAGTTTGGTGAGGGCTGCCTCAATGGCTGATATCTTGTCGGCAGGAATCTTTTCGCCAAGTTCGTCGATGTCGAACGTCACCTCGATCTGGGGTACTCCGCGCGGTGCGGCCGGAATGCCGTCCAGGTGGAACCGTCCGATCGTCTTGTTGTCGCGGGCCATCTGGCGTTCGCCTTGCAACACGTGGATCTCCACCGACGGCTGGTTGTCGGCTGCGGTTGAGAATGTCTCGCTCTTACGTGTCGGGATTGTGGTGTTGGCTTCGATGAGCTTGGTCATTACGCCACCGAGTGTCTCGATGCCTACTGACAGAGGCACAACGTCAAGCAGGAGGACATCCTTCACTTCGCCAGAGAGCACACCTCCCTGGATGGCTGCACCTACGGCAACAACTTCATCGGGGTTAACACCTTTTGACGGAGCTTTGCCGAAGAACTTCTCAACAATGGCCTGGATGGCAGGAATACGGGTTGAACCGCCCACAAGGATGACTTCGTCAATGTCGCTTGGCTTCATGCCTGCATCTTCCAAGGCTTTGCGGCAGGGTTCGATGGTGGCCTGGATCAGTTTGTCGGCCAGCTGTTCGAATTTAGCGCGGGTAAGAGTCTTTACCAGGTGCTTTGGAATGCCGTTCACCGGCATGATGTACGGCAGGTTGATTTCTGTTGAGGTGGTGCTTGACAATTCAATCTTGGCTTTTTCGGCAGCTTCTTTCAAGCGCTGGAGGGCCATAGGATCCTTGCGGAGGTCAACGCCTTCGTCTTTCAGGAACTCATCGGCCAGCCAGTCTATGATTACGTGGTCGAAGTCGTCACCGCCAAGGTGTGTGTCACCGTTGGTTGATTTCACTTCAAACACACCGTCACCGAGTTCAAGGATGGAGATATCAAATGTGCCACCACCAAGGTCGAACACTGCTATCTTCTGGTCTTTGTCGCTCTTGTCAAGTCCGTAGGCCAATGCAGCGGCGGTAGGTTCGTTGACAATACGCTTAACTGTCTGACCAGCAATCTCGCCGGCTTCTTTGGTTGCCTGACGCTGTGAGTCATTGAAGTA
>ENA-ORLW01003641-ORLW01003641.1-human-gut-metagenome-genome-assembly--contig:-NODE-3641-length-11333-cov-3.331645_pt1 | contig 11333 bp, 8 predicted proteins | sample MGYA00243017_ERZ508829 | MGnify/ENA primary metagenome ERZ508829 (study PRJEB26277, sample SAMN04329776) | human gut metagenome | biome: human-associated habitat | host: Homo sapiens | place: USA... | reverse complement strand
GCTTCACGGTAAGCAAGGCTGAGTTTGTTGATGCCCCTGTTATTAACGAACTGGCTGTTTGTGTAGAATGTAAGCTTGTCAGCTATGACGAGAAAAGCGGCCACATGGTAGGCGAGATTGTAAATGTCAGCGTGGATGAAAGTGCTCTTACACCGGACGGTGAGGTTGACGTTGCAAAAGTTGAGCCGATTTCATTTGACCCTTTTAATAATAAGTATGTGAAAGTTACAGAAATTGTAGGAAATGCTTTTTCGGATGGAAAAGAATTGATGTAGGGATTCATTGCAACTGTTTACAAGGAAAAGAATATGTGATAAGATAAGAACAACCCGCAAAGAGGGAGTAGTTCCGCGCCAAAAGGCGAGGTGTAGATTTCGTCAGTACGATTTGAAAGAATCCGGAATTTACGGAACAAATTAGATTTGTTGAACAAGACTTTTTGTGCATGTGTTTTGCATGCACAAAAAGTCTTTTTTTATTGAGGCGGGCTGCGAACTTTGAAATTGTTATTAATCAGAGAAAGGAAAGAAAAGATGAAAGAAATTTACCAGATGACTAGGGAAGAAATACTCCAAAACCAACATGTCTCGGAGAAAGGCCTGACAGAAAGCAGGGTGCAGAAAATAAGGCAGAAAATAGGGGAAAATCAGTTACAAGCAACAAAGAAAAAAAGTCCGGTGCGCATTTTTGCGGAGCAGTTTCAGGATTTGCTGGTTATTATTTTAATGATTGCCGCAGTTGTGTCGATGTTATCAGGAAATGTGGAGAGTACGGTTGTAATCTTTGTTGTTATTGTGATGAATGCTGTGCTTGGAACGGTTCAATATCTCAAGGCAGAAAAGTCGCTTGATTCTCTCAAGGCACTTTCATCACCACATGCAAAAGTACTTCGTGATGGTAAAAAAATGAAAATCTTTTCTAAAGAGATTGTACCAGGGGATATTCTTCTTCTGGAAGCAGGGGACATGATTGCAGCAGATGGACGCATTTTGGATAATTATTCGCTTCAGGTTAATGAAAGTTCTCTTACCGGGGAATCCACAAATGTGGATAAATCAGAAGATGCTATTGAGGAAGAGGTGGCATTGGCAGACCGAATCAACATGGTATATTCCGGTACATTGGTTGCACAGGGACGTGCGACGGTGTTAGTAACGGCGACAGGAATGAAGACGGAGATGGGAAAGATTGCGGAACTCATGAATGCCACGCAAGAGAGGAAAACACCTTTGCAGGAAAGTTTAGATGATTTTGGGAAAAAGCTTGCTATTGTAATCATGATTATTTCCACAATAGTGTTTGTGCTGAGAATTTGTCAGAAACAGCCGATACTGGATTCATTAATGTTTGCTGTGGCTCTTGCTGTGGCGGCAATTCCAGAGGCGCTTAGTTCTATTGTTACGATTGTGCAAGCCATGGGAACAAGGAAAATGGCAGAGGAGAATGCCATTATTAAGGAATTAAAAGCGGTGGAAAGCCTCGGGTGTGTGTCAGTAATCTGTTCGGATAAGACAGGAACGCTGACACAAAACAAAATGACGGTAACAGATATATATATTAATCATACTGTTGTTAAGCCAGAGAGCCTTAAGCTAACGGAACCGCTTCACAGAATTTTTTTGTACAACGCGATTTTGAATAATGACGCCTCCGTTCAAATGAAAAAGGAAATTGGAGATCCCACAGAGAGCTGTCTTTTGACAATGGCACAAAAAGCCGGATTGACAAAGGCTGGAGTTTCGGAAGAGGTCATTCGTGAAATGATACCAAGAATGGAAGAACTTGCTTTTGACTCAGAACGTAAGCTTATGAGCACCAAATACCGCCTGCATGGTATAACGATGATACTAACGAAAGGTGCAGTCGATGTTTTACTGGAACGATGCGTAAAATGTGCCGAGATTGGTGGAAATCGTGATATGACTGACAAGATGAAAGAGAAAATTTTGCAACAGAATCAGAAGTTTTCTGAAAATGGTCTCCGAGTACTTGCTTTTGCATATAAAGAAGTTAATGAGGGCAAGAAACTGACGTTGGAGGAGGAAAATGGATTTATCTTTGTCGGTTTGGCAGCAATGATTGATCCACCGAGAGAGGAAGCAGTGGATGCTGTACAGACAGCCAGACAGGCTGGAATTCGCACAGTTATGATTACCGGAGATCATAAAGTAACAGCAGAGGCAATTGCAAAAAAGCTGGGCATTTTCCAAAAAGATGATTTGGCGGTGACGGGACAGGAATTAGATGCTATGAGTGACGAAGAATTAGATGGGGTTTTGGAAGAAATTTCTGTTTATGCAAGGGTTTCACCGGAAAACAAAATACGAATTGTGAGAAACTGGCAAAAGAAAGGCCGCATTGTAGCTATGACAGGAGATGGAGTAAATGATGCACCGGCACTAAAGAAAGCAGATATTGGCGTGGCAATGGGAATTACAGGAACAGAAGTATCAAAGGATGCCTCCTCTATGATTTTAGCAGATGATAATTTTGCTACCATTATTAAGGCTGTGTTAAATGGAAGAAACGTGTATCGTAATATAAAAAATGCAATACAGTTTCTGCTTTCCGGAAACATGGCTGCAATTATTGCGGTACTTGTTTGCTCGGTAGCGGCACTCCCATCACCCTTCAAACCGGTTCATCTTCTTTTTATAAATTTGTTGACAGATTCGCTGCCGGCACTTGCCATTGGAATGGAGCCATCGGATCCCGAACTATTAAAGCAAAAGCCGAGAAACCCGGAGGAAGGTATTCTTACAGGAAAATTTGTGAGCCATCTCTTTGGCTATGGTGCGCTTATTGCAGCAGCAACAATGGCAGCTTTTTGTATAGGGTTGAATAGGAGCGATGCAATGGGGGCTACAATGGCATTTGCTACCCTGACATTGGCACGGTTATTTCACGGCTTTACCTGTCGGAGCGAGCGTTCGCTGGTAGATTTGAAATTTTCTACGAATCTATGGAGCATCGGTGCTTTTGCAGCGGGAACATTACTACTTGCTGCAGTGCTTTTTCTGCCGGGATTGCAGATACTTTTTGAGGTAACTCCATTAAGTGGAATAGAGTATGCAACTATTCTGGGATTGGCAATTACACCCACCATATTTATTCAAGGTTATAAGTTCATAACTAGCAAAAAAAGAAAGAATTTGTTAAAATAAGAGAAAGAAAAGCGGCGCAAAACATACATTTTGAGAAAAGAGGCGATGATATGAATACAAAGCGGGAATTTTGGCAGCGAAATGTGGTTGCAGTGGTTGGTATGTTAGTTTTTTCGGCGGGTATTAATCTTTTTATCGTACCGGCAAATCTTTATAATGGTGGTGTTTTGGGAATTAGTCAGGTGATTCGTACGGTATTGGTGCGTTATTTTCATTTGGCATCCGGGACAACGGATATTGCGGGTATTATTAACATGCTTTTGAATATTCCATTGTTTGTACTTGCCTATGTATTTGTCGGTAAGAAATTTTTCTTTCGGACATTGGTTTGTGTGGTGAGTCAAACATTGTTTCTTAGTTTGATTCCGATACCGGCGATACCAATTGTAAGGGATTCCCTTACTGCAAGCATAATTGGTGGAATTTTTGGAGGAACAGGAATTGGGATAGCATTGCAATCCGGTGGCTCAAGCGGTGGTTTGGATATTGTTGGTATGATTTTTACCAAACGGTTTAAAGGATTTAGTGTTGGTAAAGTGTCACTGTCGGTAAATGCAGTTATTTATATTGTTTGTGCAGTATTGTTCGGACTTCCTACGGCAGTATATAGCATTATATATTCGGCAGTAAGTATGTTAATGACGGATCGGGCTCATACACAGAATATTAACACGGAAGTGGTTATATTTACCAAAAAGAAGCCTTTGAAGATTATTGATTACATTGTCAATGAGTATCACCGTGATGCGACTTGGTGGGAAGCAAAAGGCGGTTATACGGAAGAAAATACATATATGGTTATTGTTGTTTTGTCCAAATATGAATGTGCTCATTTAAAGCGGGAATTAAAAGAAGTGGATGAGCATGCATTTGTAATTGTAAAAGATGGGATGTCTGTGGTTGGAAAATATGAAAAGCATTTACAAGGGTAAAAGTTGTTGCTTTCATACTGGAAGCTTATTTTCAAACTTGACAGAACTAAACCTAAGCGATACAATGTATTTAGTAATACTAAACAGTTAAGAGGTGAGGGCATACGGCGAGTTTTGAACAACAGTTAAAAAAGGGTGTATTAGAGATGCTGGTTCTTGAACTTTTGGCAAAAAAGAGTATGTATGGGTATGAGATGATACAAACCTTAAAAGGGACGAGCGAGGATTTTTTTGCTTTAAAAGAAGGAACGCTATATCCGATTTTATACCGCTTGGAGGACAATGATTTTGCAAAAAGCAGCTGGTCTGAGCCGAAAGATGGCAAGGCACCCAAGAAATATTATGAAATAACAAAGAAGGGGAGAGAGAGACTTTTGTTTCAAAAGGAGCATTGGACTTTGTTTGAAAAGAAAGTGGATGAATTATTAAGGGGGAACGGCAAATGACAGAACAACAATTTTTACGACAGATAAAGCGACTCCTGCATTGTAAAGCGGACAAAAAACGAGAGATACTGCGACAGCTTGAGTCAGACATTGCGAGTGCGAAAGAAGGCGGAAAGAGCTGGGAGGAGATAAGGCAGGAGTGGGGAACACCGGAGCAGTTTGTTAGTGAATTTAATGAAGATGGACGGAGCATACAAAAAGGGAAAAGAATTTTAATTGGCAGCGTGGCAGTGCTTGTTTTATTTGCTTGTGTGGCGGCAGGTGTTTGGTTTGCACACTCGCACGAAAAAAACAGCGGGCAGCAGTTGACAAAGAATGTTGAAACTCAGAAAATCGAGAAAATTCCTGATGTTGTACGAGAGGTAATTACCGATTTTTCGGATGGCGCATATGAAAAATTTATCGCTCGGTGTGATGCGAAAATGCAGGCGGCATTTTCTAAGAAAAATTGGGAAGATGCACAAAAAATAGCTTCATCACAGATGATTGAAAAAGCAGAAAATGAGAAGTTATTAAGTGTGACACAAACCACTCAGGCAGGACAGAATTTGAAGGTTTATCAAGTGGCTGTAGACTATGGCAAGCGTCAGATTGTGTATACGATTTCTCTGGATACAGAAAATTTAATTGCCGGATTTTATTTTAAATAACGGAGGTGTTTGTATGGAATGGCATGGAGCAGTAGCAATTTATGTGATTGGTACGCTGGCACTTATTATAAGTGCAGTTCATACGGCGGTAACAAGTCAGGAAAAAGGAATCTTAATGAATGGTTTTGAACTGGAAAAAAATCTGGATGAGAAAAAATACAGGCAGGTAAAAACACTGCTTCTTGCGCTGCAGTGTTTCCTGTTAATTTTATATGTTGTTTTATTTATTTTCTTCCGTCACTATCTGGTGGCACTAATCGGTTTGTTTTTCTGCGCAATTCTGCCATTTGCGCTTACGCTTTTGGCGGTTCCGAAAAATCAGGATTAATACTAGGTGCGGTTGAAATAGTCGATTCCATCGTTTGGTTTAAAGTAAGTTCGGATGTAGCCGTCTGTGGAAACAAAAACAATTTCATTGGCAGCAGCTAAATAATAAACATCATCACCGTCTTCGGCTTCCGCTTTATGGAGAGCATTTTGGTCTTTTATTACCCGATTTGCTCCGCGCAGATACTCGGCGGCGGATGAATAAGGAAACTCGGCACCATGTTTCAAAAAGTGTTCTGTGAGGAGGCGGTTTGAGCGAAAGGTAAGACCGCTTTCTTTTTTGTTTTGTACGGTAACTTGGCAGTATAATTTTTTCTTGAAAAATTTGCGGAAACTCTTTTTCGGTTTCCACTGGATGGTTGCCGTAATTTTACATTGACCTGCTTTTTTGGCAGTAAGTTTTCCTTTAGAAGTTACCGATACGATACTCTTTTTTGAACTCTTGAAGGATTTTTTGCGGATAATTCCGCCGGAAATTTTGAGTGTTGTTTTTTGTCCTACGGTAAGCGTCAGATGACGTTTCATGGCGGGCGCTTTTGCAGCAGCCGGTGTGTATGGCAGAACAAAAGAAAGCAAAAGTGCGATAAGACATAAAATATTTATTCTTCGTTTCATATAAATCCTCCCTGTAAAAAAATTCCAGTAACAAACTAAGTATAGCATGAGAAAATTTTTTTTACAAGGTTCGCTCTGACAGAGACTGTTGATACTTTCTTGGCGACAATCCCAGATGATTATGGAAACAGCGTGAAAAATTGGAGTAGTTCTGGAAGCCGCATAAGAAACAGACATCGTTTGGCAAATGCCCTTTTTGTAGCAATTCTTTTGCGTAGGAAATTCGTTTTAAAAGGATGAACTGCTTGATTGTATATCCACTGAAACGCTGGAATACACGGGTTAAGTAGTCCGCATTGTGGTGAAAATGCACTGCTAACTGCGAGACACTTAAAGTATCCGTAAAGTTTTTATCAATATAGTCATAAATTTCGGAAACGAGAGGTGGGATAGGATTGGAAAAAGAAGGTGCACTTAGGACTGCTTTTTCCTGATTTAACATCACCAAAATCTGACTTAAAAGCGCTGTACACAAAACATCCCAGCCATAGATGTGTTCTGCCAGGCATTGTTCCAGTTCTCTACAGCAGGATAATATTTTTTGGAACGTATTCTGTGACGGATGGAGCAGAGGAAGCGAGGCACGCCCACGAAAAAAACAGGAGGCCAGATTTGTATTTACGGTATTCAATTTTTCTAATTGTTCATGAGGAATGGCAATTAAAAAGCGGTCATATGCTTTATCCTGAAGAGGCATGGCGCGGTGAAACGCACCTGGCGGGCAGCAGACAATATCGCCCGGTTCAAGAATTTTGCCATCATTTTCAACAAAAAAGGAAGCGTGGCCTCCTATAAAAACCAAAATTTCATATCCATCGTGGCAGTGATAGGGCGTCGTATCATCCGTATTCCAACTATTTGTTTTGTGTTCGCAAATGAGCGTTTCATTTAATTCTGAAAAAAATGGATGAGTCATATAATCACCTCCGGTAAATTTATTTCAATAAGTAGGATTTTGCAATGTTTATGTATGAATCTATGTATTTATTGCAAAAACAAGATGCTATAATTTTACTATAGAATTGAAAGGATGACAAGAAATAGTTAGGAGGTCCGGAATATGGTAAATATAGTAATCAATCAAGAAATTGAGTTTTTGGAGGAAAAAAGTGCGTGGCAGGGCGTGAAACGAGTGGCGGGCTATGTAAGAAATGATATGGAAAAGGTATTTGGAAAAAAGCCGGCTATTTGCGCGGGTGACAGCCCGAAAAGCCAGACCGTTATTTTGTACGGAACCATTGGGAAAAGTAAAAGATTAGATATGTTAGAAAGTGCGGGAAAGCTGGAATTGTCGGGGGTTCGCGGAAAGAGAGAAGTGTATTTATTTCAAGTTGTGGAAAACCCGATGGAAGGAGTCAAATCCGCGCTTGTGATTGCAGGAAGCGACAAACGAGGCACGATTTACGGGTTGTTTTATTTGTCGGAAAAATTGGGCGTATCACCGCTTGTCAACTGGAATCATGTGCTGCCAAAACGCAGAGAATATGTGATTTTGACAGAGAAAGATTCTTTTGTTTCAAAGGAACCGTCGGTGAAATACCGTGGATTTTTTATTAACGATGAGTGGCCGGCATTTGGCACTTGGGCAGACAAGCATTTTAGCGGAATTAATGCAGCGTGTTATGAGTGTGTGTTTGAACTGCTTCTTCGATTAAAGGGAAATTATTTGTGGCCAGCCATGTGGGCGTCCAATTTTAATTTGGATGGTCCGGGCTTAAAAAGTGCTGAGTTAGCGGATGAATTAGGCGTTGTTATGGGAACATCCCACCATGAGCCGTGTATGCGGGCGGGTGCGGAATACGGAAAAATGCGGGGGGAAGATTCGCCGTATGGTGACGCATGGAGTTTTCTTACGAATGAAGATGGAATTACGAATTTTTGGCGGGACGGACTGATTCGCAACCGCTCCTTTGAAAATGTAATTACGATGGGAATGCGCGGTGAAAATGACACGGCAATTCTCGGTGCAGATGCAACAATGGAGGACAATGTCAGTCTTTTGCGCCGTGTGTTGAAGACGCAGAATCAGTTAATAAGAGAAACAATCAATGAAAACTTGGATGAAGTTCCGCGCATAATGGTACTTTTTACAGAGGTTGAGGGATTCTTTTATGGGGATGAAAAGACAAAAGGATTGTTGGATGAACCGGAATTAGAGGGCGTGACTCTGATGCTTAGCGATAATAATCAGGGCGCAGCACGCACACTGCCGACAAAAGCGATGCGTAATCACAAGGGCGGTTACGGAATGTATTATCATATGGATATGCATGGTGGACCGATGGCGTTTGAGTGGATTGGTTCAACGTATCTGCCTAAATTGTGGGAGCAGATGACTGCGGCATATGAATTTGGTGTGCAGGAAATCTGGGTTACTAACATTGGAGATATCGGGACCCAGGAATACGGTCTTTCCTTTTTCCTGGATTTGGCATATGATATTGATAAATGGGGCGGAAGGGATGCAGCGATTACAAAAGAATATACGAAGAAATGGCTGAGGACACAGTTCGCTGCCTGTTTTGAGGAAAGCATACTTTCCCGGATGACAGAAGCCTTATGGGATTATAACCGGCTGCTGGCAAGGAGAAAACATGAAGTAATGAATGAGCGGGTATATCATCCGGTACATTTTTTTGAAGCGGAGGATGTTTTGAGGTGTTGTGAAAAACTGCTCAACACAGCAAAAGAGGCACGAAGAGCATGCCCAATAGAAATGTTAGGTGCATTTGTTTCCTTGTTTTATTTTCCGGTATGCGGTACAGCAAACTTGATGAAAATGTGGATTCTTGCCGGGCGCAATAAACTCTATGCAAAGCAAAACCGCATGGAAGCCAATGATTTGGCAGATGAAGTTTTAGCATGTATCAAAGCGGATAAGGAGTATGTAAAGGATTATCACGAAATTGACGATGGTGCTTTTTATGGCTTTGGTTTATCCAAACATATTGGATTCCGTGATGAAAACTGGAACGATGAAAACTGCCAGTATCCGCTCCGCACTTATGCTTATCCTGCGGATGAGCCGAGGATGATTGTAGCAAAGAAAAATGATGAGCACTATCTCACAGGTGGTTTCTGGTGCGAGCGTCCGCTTGTCTGGCGGGATGCCATGAGAAAGGATGTATCAGAAATAGCTTTTGAAATTGCCTGTGGCAGTGAAAAAGAAGTCCAATATGAAATTCACACGGATTGCCCGTGGCTTCATTTTTCTAAAAAACAGGGAACAGTTGCTAAGACAGAACATATCACGGTTACAATTGACAAATCGCAGTTAAAGGGAAAAGAGACAGGCAAATTTTTTGTGAAAAATGTCGGGTATGGCGAGGCAGAAATCCATATTGAGGCAGAAGAAGAAAAGAAGTATCCATCCGGATATTTTCTTTGGGATAATGGACGTGTGGCAATGGATGCCGGTCACTACACAGCGAAAAAAGATGTAAAAAATACTGGATTTATAACACTTTCTCCGTATGGCAGAACGGACACGGCGGTAAAAGTATATCCTGTGACAAAGGATTTTTACGGGGAAAATGACCGCCCATGGATTGCCTATGATTTTTATGTGCCGGAAGGCGGCGAGTACAACCTGCGTTTTTATCTGGCACCAACAACTCCGGTGACAAATGAGAGCAGGCAGTATCTTGGATATTCATTGAACGAGGGAAATGTGAAAATAATCAATACGGTGAAAGAAGAGGATAAGCCTTTTTTTACCAGTGCTCAGTGGCAGAAAGAAGCGTATGAGCAGATTAAAATTACGGAAACGGAAGCGATATGTAAAAAGGGATGCAACCGCCTTTATTTTTACGGCATGAGCCCGGCAATTGTTCTGGAACGGATTGTGTTATGGGAAAAAGACAAGGAACTTCCGGAATCCTATTTGGGTCCAACTGAAAGTTTTTTTGAAAAATAAGAAAAAAACTCGACGCAAATCCATTGCCAATTGTATATTAAGTGAAAGGAGGGATGAAAGTGGAACATTCTTTATACGACGTCGATAAGGAAGCGAGATTTCAAAAGGTATACGATGCTTATATGCAGGATGTGTACCGGCTTTGCTTTTCGTATATGAAAAATAAGATGGACACGGAGGATGCCGTGCAGGAAACTTTTTGCCGCTTTTATCAGGCAATGGAGCGCGTGAAAGAAAAAGAACATGTAAAAGGGTGGCTTCTTGTCACAGCGGGAAATGTCTGCAAAAATATTTTGAAACATTGGTGGCGGAAAAATCGAAGCTGGCAGGAAAATGAGGAGACAAAAGGGCGCTATGATGAATATGAAATTGAAATGCTTGAACTTGTGTTAAATCTCCCGGTGAAATACAAAACCGTTGTGTATCTTTATTATTACGAGGGATGCAACAGTGTGCAGATTGCAAAATTATTGAAAAAGCCGGAATCTACGATACGAACGTATTTGCAGAAAGCAAAGAAATTGTTGAAACAGGAATTGAATGAAGGAAATGCTGTCGGAGTTAATCAAGGCAGTGTATATCAGACCAGGGAGGAATAGAAATGGAGATTAAAGATATTTATCAGAAAATGGAGTGCTCAAAGGAGGATAAAGAAAAGATTTATCAAGCAATTTTACAGAAACGCCGGAGAAATTTTGCCGGCAGTCATTTTATGAAAGCAGCGGTCATTGCGTTGTGCCTGCTTGTTGGTGGAACGACGGCCTATGCAGCGGTTCATTTGCTCACGGCAAATGAGGCAGCAGAGCAGATGGGAAATGATAGGCTGGCAAAAGAATTTGCGGGATTATCGGAGCAGGTCGTAACGAAAAAGTCAGGTGACTATAAAATTAGTTATCTCGGAAAAGTGAGCGGAAAGAAATTGCTTGACGAGGAGATTAATTCCGGTGTGTCGAAGGAAAAATCGTATTATGTTGTGGCAGTAGAAAATACAAAGAAAAAGGATGAACGGATGATTGCATCGCCTTTTGTAAAGGGAAAGGCACCGTGGCAGTATAATCTTTTTATCATGGGCGGAAGTTCGGAAAGCCAGTTAATTGATGGTATCCGCTATTATATTTATGAGTGTGATAATCTCGATATTTTTGCAAATCATGGTGTTTATTTAGGTGTGAGTGACCGGGCACCGGGCGCTGAAAACTTCTGTTACAATAAAAAGACAGGAGAGATTTCGGTAAATCCGAAGTACAAAGGTGTCAGTGTTTTATTTGAAGTGTCATTGGATA
>ENA-ORLW01003640-ORLW01003640.1-human-gut-metagenome-genome-assembly--contig:-NODE-3640-length-11335-cov-4.033221_pt1 | contig 11335 bp, 11 predicted proteins | sample MGYA00243017_ERZ508829 | MGnify/ENA primary metagenome ERZ508829 (study PRJEB26277, sample SAMN04329776) | human gut metagenome | biome: human-associated habitat | host: Homo sapiens | place: USA... | reverse complement strand
ATTACCACACATCATCGCTTCCGAACCGTCTGCATTGAAAATACGCATACTGAAATCAGCCTTATCAGAGTTTCCGATCAATATAAGTCCGTCACTCCCAATTCCTGTATGGAACTTGCTCCATTCGATTGCTTTCTTTTCAGGAGCTGCTATCGGATAGTTGGTAGTGTCTACATATATGTAGTCATTTCCCGCTCCATGCATTTTAGTGAACTTAATCTTTTTTGTCATTTTGACTTGTATTTGCTGGTTGTTGTATCCTTTTGTTTTATTACAACGCAAAGGTATGACTTTTTGCTTTATGTTTTATTGAAATATATATCTAATCTCTATTTATTTTATGTAAACTTTCAATTGTTTCGTATATAGCTATGTTTGGTTATAATCTGAAATTATATATATATGTATATTGATAAACTGTTATTTAGGTGAATTGTTTTGCATATACTTTCAACTAAACTTTTACAGGTTTCTATACATAATGCAGGATTCGTTTCAACTGTTTTTTCGATGGTTGAAATATGAGTTTCAAAGTAGTTGAAACTCGGTGTTTGATTAATATATTTTCGAATCCAAAGCATAGCGAATATATTAGGCGATTAATTTAAATTATCATTTATCCGACGGTTTAGCTCGATTTTGGAATCGAGAGCGTACAAGATAGATACTATCTCTTTTTGAATACCTTTTGAAGGCATTTTTACCTCTAACTCCTCAATCATTTTTTTAGTAAGTGCATTTCTTGTAGCACCACCTTGTGATAAGGATAATAACTGAGGTTTAATATATTGCAGATAATACAGCAAGTATCTATAATCTACCTTATCGTTTCCTCTTATAATAGCAACGTGTTGATTTACTCTTGCCGGAAGTACATTGTTAGGTACAATACATACTCTTGCAACAGAATCTCCTGTTATATTAAGTAGTACATCCTTCTCATAAACTTCAACATTACTAAGTTTTTCAGCTTGCACTTCATTGATATAAGCCAAACCTAATTTGGAGAATGAAAAATCCAGTACATTTTGGCTTCTTATCAATGCGATGTTACCACCTAAGTAGGAATCTCGTCCTCCTTTAGGTGTTGCGCCACTACCTATTTTACTGGTTATTTCTCCTAACTTATATTTCTTCCACTCTTCCATAAATGAGAATTTAGCGGGTTAAATCGTTGGTTTCACTATCATCAGTATCTCTTAATTTAGCTTCTATCTCTTCAATGGTAGGCATAGTACCTTCCACTTTTTCGGGATAGAACTTTTCCAAATCATATTCGGATATACCCAAAGGTTGGTTGCTTGACTCCAAAGCATACTGAGCCTGTATGTGGTCTTTCTCTTTGCAAATTAGTAAGCCAATGGTTGGATTATCTCGTCCTTTTTTACGTAGTATATGATTACAAGCTACCACATAACCCCCTAATTGCCCGATGTCAGCAAACGCAAATTTGCCAATCTTTACTTCCACTACCACATAGCAAGAGAGGGAAAGATTATAAAAGAGCAAGTCAATAAAGTTTTCAGTTTCACCTATCTCCAAACGATATTCTTTGCCCACATAAGCAAACCCTGTCCCTAATTCAATAAGGAAACGGGTGATGTTATTCAATAGTGCATCTTTGAGTAACCGTTCATTGTAACGTCCTGTTATTCCGGTAAAAGCAAAGTTGTAAGGATCTTTAGTCAGTTCCTGTGCAAGGTCGCTCATCACATCGGGCAATGTTTTTGTAAAGTTAGTCAGTGCCTTGCCCTGCCGTTCATAAAGATTTGTGCTTATAAAATTGAGCAACATACTACGGCTCCAGCCATTTTCCACCGTCTGGCGAACATAGAACAGTGCCTTGTCTATGTCGTCTTTTGCTTTATCCATTATCAAGCAATGATGCCTCCAAGGGACTTCAAATATTCCACCAAGTTGGTGGAAAGTTTGAAGAGCATCTTTGTACAACAGATAAAATTTCCGACAATAGTAAATATTGCTCTTCGACAATCCTGCCGCATTGGGTATAGCTTCACGCAAATCTTTACTCAATCGTGTGATAACACTTTCTCCCCAGCGTTCTTCAACGTGCAATTCTACAATATCACGACCTAAAAGCCAGTTGAACTTCAACTGTTCCACATTTACTTTCACCGCTGCCTTTATTTGGCTTTGGCGATAGCGTCCGCAAAGGTCTTTCACCCATTGCAGATATTCCTTATCAAGTATATTTATTGATTTGCTCATTGTAATCTGGATTTTGCATTTATATTAAGTTCACCAGACATCAGCTTCGGGAGAAGTGTGTCACGAAGGTGAATAAGCCTATCATTCTCTTGTAGCACCTCTGCCATTCGCTGATAATAAGGAGCAAGAGCATCATTCATCGTTTTTGCTTCTGCCTTAGGTGGTATTTTTACCTCAAAATTTGGCAATGCCTTTTTGCTAAGGTGAAGTACGGTAGTTCCATTTACATATCCAAGACAATGACCCTTAAATATTTTATTTTTAAGCATTGCTGCAAGTAAGAATCTATATGGGAAATTATTTTTAGGCAACACTTTAACCAAATCCATAGAGAAAATTATGCCATCATATCTACCATAGGTGAGTAATAATTCTGCATTTCCTATCACGTCTGCATTTTGGGTTAAATCAGTATGTGCAACTAAAATATCGAACAGATTGGCATAATGGCATTCTTTAAGTTTTACAAACGGGGCAATGCCCTTAAAGCCATCTGCCTTAAATCCGCCATTACGTCCAAAATTCTTTATGGTAACCATGGCAATATTAGAGCTATCAGTCAATTCTTCACCTTTGTAAGAATATCCTCCGATGAAATTTGCCACTTCTGAAAATGTCGTTTCGCTCCAATTGGGCTTAGGATTATCCACGAACCACGACTTGAACAACGCCTGTGTCTGCTGCTCTAAATTATCATTTATCTGCCTGTTTTTGTAAAACAGATGATTCTTATTGTTATATGTATTGTATCTTATCCGCATTTTAATTAATGTATTTACGATGAGATAGTTTTACGTTATTTTGATTAACCATAGCATAATGCATGGTAGTATCAATTTTTACATGACCAAGTAACTTTTGTACTTGTTCTACAGGCATTCCTTTATCTATAGCCATTGTAGCAAGTGTTCGTCGGAATTTGTGAGGATGGACACGAGCTATTTTTGAAGAATGCCCAATTTTACGTAGTCGAACCTCTACACCCGATATTTGCAGTCGGTTATGTGGCTTGGCAAGAGAGACAAATAATGCTTTGTTTCTGTCTTTACGGGAGCTAAGATATTGTTGCAGATGTATTTTAGCTCTTGCATTGAAATATACTATCCGTTCTTTATTTCCTTTGCCAAAAACAATGCATTCTCGTTCGTTAAAATTGATGTCTTCTCGGTTTAGTTTTACTAATTCACCGACACGCATTCCGGTTGAGCATAAGAGATCAATCATTGCAAGGTCACGAATTTCCGTACAGTTGTCGCGAAGGTGTTCGATGTTCTCATCAGTAAGCACTTCTTTGATTTGTGTGCCGGTTTTTACTTTATGGATTCTATGTATAGGACTCTTTATAATATAATCCTCTTCTTCAAGCCATGAAAAGAAGGAAGAAAAGATTCGTCGAATATTATCTATTGTCACTTTGCTGGACTTATGCTTGCGTTGGAATACAGCCAAATATGCTCGTATATCTTCTGTAGAATAGTTTACTACTTTTTTAGGCATAGTCTTGAAAAGTTGTTTGACTGTTGAACTATAATATTTGATAGTCGGAGTAGTACAGCCTTCAACTTGCTTTGCGGACAAAAAGATTTCAAGCAGACGGTCGTTTGTAGCAGCATTTTCATGCTCTTTCTCACCGTCTTTTGTAATGGTGTATTTACTTATAACTTGAAGTAATACTCCATTAAGTTGAGCCATTTGTTCTATACTTAAAACATCTGTCATCGCATTGCTAATTTCTTGAATCAAATTTTCTTTCATATTCTTCTATTATTGAGTTAATTAATAAATCGAAGAATATAGTAATATTTATTTGATTGTGAATCCTATACTAGATAATTGTTTGCGAATTTCTTCTTCGAGGTCATGGGATTGTGCAAATAAATCAGATAATTCAGAAGTCAAACGTTCCATTTTTTCTTGAAACGGTTCTCCGTCATCTTCTGTTTCTGCAATTCCTACATACCGTCCCGGGGTGAGGATATAATCTTGTTTGGCTACATCCTCTATTGATACAACAGCACAATAACCTTTTTCATTTTCTAAAGTTCCTGAATTGAAAGCATCAAAAGTACCCGCTATTTTCATTATATCTTCTTCGGATAATTCACGGAGCTTACGGGTAATCATGCTACCCATGTTGCGGGCATCAACGAACAGTATTTTATTCGTTTGTTTTTTAGCCCGGTTGAGGAACCATAAAGAGACTGGAATACCTGTCGTATAAAAAAGTTGGGAAGGTAATGCTATGATACCTTCTATTAGATCTGCCTTTATAATATTTTCGCGGATAGTTCCTTCACCGCCTGTTTGCGAGGATAGAGAACCATTGGCAAGTACCATCCCTATACGTCCTTTGGGGGAAAGATGATGAATCATGTGTTGAAGCCAGGCAAAGTTGGCATTTCCAGCAGGAGGTATACCATATTTCCAGCGTACATCATCCTGAAGTTTGTTAGCTCCCCAATCACTTAGGTTAAACGGAGGGTTTGCCAGAATGTAATCAGCTTTTAGTGTAGGATGCTGGTCATCAAAAAATGTGTCAGCGTTGAATTTTCCAAGGTCAGGCTCAATGCCTCGAATCGCCAGATTCATTTGAGCCATTTTCCATGTAGTAGGATTGCTGTCTTGACCGAATACTGATATGTTATTGATATTTCCATGATGTCGTTCGATAAATTTGGCTGATTGTACAAACATGCCACCAGAGCCGCAAGCCGGATCGTATACGCGTCCGCTATATGGCTGAAGCACTTCAACTAATGTACGGACAATACATGATGGTGTGAAAAATTCACCGGCAAGTTTTCCTTCTGCTTCTGCAAATTTGGAGAGACAATATTCATAGGTACGCCCTAGTATGTCCTTACTGTCCCCATGTTCTTTCATTTGAACGTTTGTAAATAAATCCACAACATCCCCTAAACGGCGTTTATCTAATTCTGGTCGTGCGAAGTTTTTAGGAAGAATCCCTTTTAAACGAGGATTTTCTTTCTCTATCAGTCGCATGGCGTTGTCGATGACAGTACCAATCTCCGGAGTATGTGCTGCTTCTGCTATGACCGACCAACGAGCCTCTTTGGGAACAAAGAAAATATGCTCATAGGAATATTCATCTTTGTCTTCCTCAAAGCCTTCTCCTTCATTGATAAGAGCTTGATGTTTTGCTTCGAAACTGTCTGATATATATTTAAGGAAAATAAGTCCTAAAACGACTGATTTATATTCTGATGCATCCATGTTGCCACGTAATAAATCAGCTGCTTTCCATATTTGTTTTTCAAATCCTAATTCGGCTGTATTTGTCTTTGCCATACTATTATATTTTTGTCATTGTGATTAATGTTTATGTACTCACTTTAAGTTCACAGATACTTTTAATGAGGTTGATGCAAAAGTAGAAAATAATTTCCATAGTGCTGTCATACTTTAAATGAGAAGTAAATGTAGGCATTATTATTGATGTAATTGTTATAGTTGGAGTAAAATTTATTCTTTTGGTTGTTAGAATATGCAGAAACTCCTATTCTAACAAAAAAATATGATTTGCAATGAACATTCTAATGCAAGTTTAATACTTCGCTTAACTTATCTCCAATAATTTTCTTCTCATTACTACCGATAGTAGACAATCTCACCAACGGAATTCCGTACAACTCTAAAATACGCTCCTTTTTAATATCACGTTCTGACTGACTCGTCCCCGATTTGTGGAATGCATAACCATCCGTCTCAATAGCCAATACCGGTTGTTTACTCACACGATTATAAATTAGAAAATCAATATGAGTATTTATATTTGCAGCATATTTGCTTTCCTCTTCATTCAATAGAGAATAATCCTGAATCAACATATAGAGTGGTAAATGGCAAATGATATTCAAATGACGCATATTGATATTTTCTTTCAGGATATCTTCAAGTAATGCAAATGTAAGATTCTCGGAATCGTATTCGGATATTTTCTTGTGCTTCTTCAAATAGGCAATTCGAGCATCTGTATATTGCTCATATAGATAATCGAATATAGAATGAATCTTACTGGTGGAAACAATGCCATTGTTATATTCGATATAAGCAATCAAATCGCTGATATTGCAGTCTTTGGGTTGTTCGTTTCCCGATACGACTAAATAGAATTGTGACTTAGCCCGCGAAACAGCAACATTGAGCAGGTTGGGATCGTCGGAAAAGGAAGTGATGATATCGTCGACAGTGGTCATAATGATAGCCTCCTTTTCTCTTCCCTGAAATTTATGGACTGTTGCGACATCAATATCCTCTTCAAGTGCGGATTTTACTGCATCTACTTGTTTGTTATATGGAGCTATGACGCCAATTTCATCTGTTTCATAAGATAGATTCGGTAGTACTTCCTCTTTGATAACATCTATTTCCCGTTGATTCATGTGGCTGCGGGAGTGGTTACCTTTGGCTGTCCGTATGGCACAAATGACATCCTCTTCTCCTTTATCACGTGTCATGATGACAAGATCTCCACCATAAAATTTCTGATTACAGAAGTTGATGATTCGGGGATGGCATCGATAATGTTCCCGTAACAAGGTCTGTGGTACATTCGGAATAACTTTGCAGACGGATTGCAGAAAACTCATATTGGCACAATCATATTCCGGCTTAATCAGGCAGGCATTAGCGATAAAGTTTAGCTTTTCCTTATTTTCTTCCGTGACTACATTGGGAAGTTGCATGGTGTCACCGACAATGATTGCATTTTTAGCACATGACAAGGCTAAAGCTCCGGTTTCAACGGAAACCTGTGACGCTTCGTCCATAATGATATAATCATATACGGCATCTCGTTGCAGACTGCTTAATGATGAAAAGGTCGTACTTAATATAATAGGGTATTCTTTTTGTACCTCTCGCCAATTATTTCTTAGATCAGGGAGCGTAAAGATGGGCTTGTCATGATTATTGCCATAGGTATGAAATAACTGATTCCTTAGATATTTCATTGATGTATCGGTCATTTGTCTAGCCATTTCTGCTGCATCTTTGTTGGCAAGCTCCTTTTCTAATGTGTCTATTTCGACTTCCAGTTCTGCGTACTTTGTTTGGTAGAATAAGATTTGGAAGTCGGCGATAATCAAACTCATCTCCCGTTTATAGAAACCTTTATCAGGGATTTTACAAATCGTTTTGCTCCTGAATTTAAAGAATAACCATTTCAACCGTTGAATAAAAGCTGCTATTCCCCGAGGACTTGATGATTGTTCTTTTTCTGCAAATTGCTGACATTCATTCCATAAATTCAGAAGGTCTGCCGAACTGGAATTTTTCCGTTGTTGGAGAGTAAATTCTTTTGTTCCGAACTCTTGCAGATAATGTTGCCACTCTATTTTTAAAGCTTGTATTTCCTGTCTTGCCATGGCAAGGCGTTCCTGTTTGTAAAATATGCTTTTTAGTTCTTCTGTCTGATGATGTATCTGATTGAGAAATTGAGGTTGGTCGACATCCGTATCATGCCATGACTCAAAGTGCTCCGGATATTGTTTTTCCTCTTCTTGAGTCTCGATGAATTTCTCTTTGTTAGCTGTGCTGCCAAGCAATGCAACAATGAATCCCATATCGTATTTGGATAACTTCTCAAGTACATTGACAATGGCGGAGTTATTATTAGATACTACCTGAACAGTCTTACCACGCACAAGGATATTGGCAATGATGTTCAGAATCGTTTGGGTCTTTCCAGTTCCCGGAGGTCCTTGCACAACACTGATTTGATTCTCAAAAGCTGCCTGGACTGCTTTTTGCTGGCTTGCATTACAACCGAAAGGAAAAATCAAGGTTGAGGCAGTCCGGGTCTGCATTTTATATTTTTGAGGATTCAGATATACAGCAATAGCTCTGTTGTTTGCGATGAAATGAATCTTTTCATATTGTTTTGCCAATAGCTTCGTTCCGTCATCAGCTTTCAATTCGTTCGCATCGGCAACTTTCTTCAAATATTCGAATATACTTTTCGAACGACTCTCTCCCAAGCATGATTCGATAATTTCTAAGTCCTTTTCTCTGTAATCATACTCTTTACCATTCAGAAAACGAATGTGCCAATAGTTGTGTGATCCGGCCTTAAAAATAGATAAGGCTTTGATGTTTGATAAAGTTCTCCCTTTACTGATTATTTGATAATTATTGGGGTCCGGTTTGTCCGGATCAGTCAGCCAAAGGACATTTTCTTCTTTGTAAGTATACGCACTGGGAACATTCCGGAATACTACCTTATAGTTGCCATTATGATTTTGGCAACTTTCTATTTCAGGAGTCTTGATTTGACCTTTTATAATAATCAGATTTTCGGAAGTATCTATCATAGGCTTGTGTGTAAATATAATAAGTCATGCTGCTGTTTTTATTTATTATTTAGGATATAAAAGTAAGAATATTTTCCAGAATATCAAAGCTGAAGTAGAAAAAACAGTGAATGACTTTATTCAGCTTTGTATTGTTATAAATATAGAGTGAGATTCGGTTTGGGAGTATTGAACGTGATAAAAGAGATTTGTTTTGCCAATGAAATCATTATCTTTGCAAGGTATATATTAATGAACGAGGAGGATATTATGCTTGCATACACATATATTGAACACGGAAAGTTTGAATTGCAGGAGAAAGCAAGACCGGAAATAAAGGATTCACGGGATGCAGTCGTGCGTGTAACACTTGGTAGCATCTGCACCAGTGATCTTCATATTAAACATGGCAGTGTGCCGCGTGCTGTGCCCGGAATAACTGTCGGGCATGAGATGGTAGGTGTGGTAGAACAAGTAGGGGCTGATGTCACTTCGGTGAAGCCTGGTGACAGGGTGACTGTGAATGTCGAAACTTTCTGCGGTGAGTGTTTTTTCTGTAAGCATGGATATGTGAATAACTGTACTGATCCTAATGGCGGTTGGGCTTTGGGGTGTCGAATAGATGGCGGTCAGGCGGAATATGTCAGAGTTCCTTATGCGGATCAGGGGTTGAACCGTATTCCGGATACAGTGAGTGATGAACAAGCTTTGTTTGTCGGTGATGTGCTTGCAACAGGTTTTTGGGCAGCACGCATCTCGGAAATTACCGAGGAAGATACTGTTCTTATCATCGGTGCCGGACCTACCGGGATTTGTACTTTGTTGTGTGTGATGCTGAAGAAGCCAAAACGCATTATTATCTGTGAGAAATCTCCTGAAAGAATTCGGTTTGTTCGCGAGCATTATCCTGATGTGTTGGTGACTGAACCGGAAAACTGCAAGGAATTTGTTCTCAAGAACAGTGACCATGGTGGTGCAGATGTTGTTTTGGAAGTGGCAGGGAGTGACGATTCTTTTTATTTGGCTTGGAATTGTGCCCGTCCTAATGCTATTGTCACGATTGTAGCCCTCTATGATAAACCACAGCTTCTTCCTTTACCTGATATGTATGGCAAGAATTTGGTTTTTAAAACAGGTGGAGTGGATGGCTGCGATTGTAACGAGATTCTCATGCTGATTGAGGAAGGTAAAATTGATACTACTCCTCTTATTACACATCGATTTCCATTAAATGAGATTGAGGAAGCTTACCGTATTTTCGAGAACAAGTTGGATGGGGTTATTAAAGTAGCTATATCAGGAAATAAATAAAAATAGAATTTTTGTATGAAGAATATACTGATAGTAAGTAATAATGATATGTGCCGCAGTCGTATGGCACAAGAAATTTTGAACTCCTTCGGTAGAGGGATGAAGATTAGTACTGCCGGTATTTTGGCTGGAAATTCTGTCCCTGACGTTGTTTGCCAAGTGATGGAACAAAATGGATATGACTTTTCGCGTAGAAAGCCCTGTGACGTTGCGACGTATGCCAACAGACGTGGGATTATGTCATTACCCTTTGTTCGGAAGCGGAGGAAGTGCAAAAGGAAATGCAGGGGGTAGTGAGAAAATACGTTTCTTTCAACTTTACAGATCCCTTTCAGGGAGGAATTCATGTAGAAGATGAGCAGGAAGAACGGGTTAGGGCACTATATGACATCATGCATAAAGAACTGTATGAGTTCTTTCGAAGTGAATTGATGGAAAAGTTGTTACCTCGCTGTTCTTGTGGCGCAAATACGTATTGTAGATGTGAGTAGGAATATAAGTAAAATCATATATGTACATCATCCGGTGATGGTGGCAGATCTGTGTCATTTTGAACGCGAAGTTGCCAGAAAGCAATAGCGGATGCGGCGGCTACATTGAGAGAATCGACACCGTTTGCCATAGGAATGCGGACTACATAGTCCGCCTCATTGATTGTTTCGTTTTGAAGACCATCCCCCTCTGTTCCCATTACGATGGCTAACTTGGGTTCGGTTGCTAAGATAGGATTATCGATAGAGATTGATTTCTCCGTGAGTGCCATAGCGACTGTACGGAAACCCTGTTTACGCAACTCATTGGGAGAACTGTCCAACCAAGTCCATGGTATCAGGAAGACAGAACCCATCGAAACCCTGACTGCACGTCGGTTTAATGGATCACAAGAATTGCGTGTTAATAATATAGCATCTATTCCCAAGGCGGCTGCGGAACGGAAGATGGCTCCGATATTAGTAGCGTCTACCACGCCCTCAATGACTACGATCCGTCGAGCTTTCCGACACACCTCCTCTGCACTTGGTAGTGCTCGACGACGCATGGCGCAGAGGACACCGCGCGTCAGTGTATATCCGGTCAATGTGGCAAGTAACTTTCTTTCACCGGTATAGACAGGTATATCACCACAACGTTCAATGATGCCAGCGGCATCACCAGTGATATGCTTCTGTTCACACAAGAGGGCTAAAGGCTCATAACCAGCATTCAGAGCTACATGGATAACTTTGGGGCTTTCTGCAATAAGCAATCCCTTATCAGGCTCGATACGATTCCGTAATTGAGCTTCGGTGAGGGTACTGAATATTTCTACTCCGGAGTCTGTTAAGGATGATATTTCTATAATGGGCATAGTGATTTCTTTAAACGATCTATTTTATTGCAGCAATGATAGTATGCGCTTCTTACTTACCGATGCAGCATATTGGACTAATTGTCTACCAATGTTTTGAAAATTAAACGGTAGGAAAGTCTTATTTTGCTCTTTA
>ENA-ORLW01003631-ORLW01003631.1-human-gut-metagenome-genome-assembly--contig:-NODE-3631-length-11357-cov-5.316046_pt1 | contig 11357 bp, 8 predicted proteins | sample MGYA00243017_ERZ508829 | MGnify/ENA primary metagenome ERZ508829 (study PRJEB26277, sample SAMN04329776) | human gut metagenome | biome: human-associated habitat | host: Homo sapiens | place: USA... | reverse complement strand
AACTTTGAGAGTAAAGACAAAATAATTATACATGATTAGTATGTCCTAAAAAATAGGAATTATGCAAATTTAGGGGGGATTTTTATGAGTAAGAAGAAGATAGGGATAGTATTTATTGTGATGGTATTAATTTCATTAATTGTTTTTGGTGCTATTATTGGAATGAAATATTGGAAAACAAATGATATAAGGAAAAATGCAAAGAGTACAATTGAATGTATGATAAATTCAGATTATTCAAAAGATTTTTATTATATCAGTATGTATGGGGAAATAAAAGATGAATTGAATATGGGAGAAGTAGCAAACGCTGTAATGAGTAATATTGAATACAAATTAAACGGCATTACAATTAATACAGATGAAGACGGAAATGATATTGCAATAATTCAATGCGAAATTAAAAATATAGATATGCAAGATATGATGTATCAATTTCAAAATGCTAATTATGAGTATAATGAAGAAAATTTAAATTTAATGATAAATAAGATAAATAATAAAGAATATAAAACCAAAAAATTTAACATAGATATAGCAATGGTAAAAGTTGATAATGTATGGTATTTATATGAAACTTCAGATTTTAATGACGCTATTACAGGTGGTTTATATTCACTTTATACTGTTATGGAAGATACAATTTTAAATGAGCTGACAAAAGGAGAATGAGCATGAAGAAAATAATTTCCTGTATAATATTAATTTTTTGTTTACTTAATGTTATTTTTTCTATATCTGTTGTATATGCAGAAGAAAATATTGAATATATTCAATTGCCTATTATATCTGATAAATCTAAGGAAGCAGTAACAGATATTACCTTATATAAAGATGGCGATATACTATATGCACCATTGCATACAATTTGTCCTTTAATAAATGCACAATGGCATATGAAGGACGGCGGATTTTATGTGGAAAGAGATAGTTGTACATATTTTCGGTATTATAGTAACGGCAATATGAAATTGATAGTTGACTTAAGTACCGGTGATGAGAAATGGAATAAGTCAGATAATGTTTTGTTAGAAGGAGATCTTTTTCCTTGTAAGAAAATTGGTGAAGAATGGTGTGTGGACTTTATTAAATTTTGTGATATGTTTGGAGTAACAATTCGTCAAGTATCTTCAAATACTATTCAAGCTGCAAAGGATAATATAAAGAACAATATAGATGATTCAGCAATTGAAAAATTAAATGAGGTAACTATTGAAAATGATTTGAATTTTATAAATCACCCATATTATATATATTTATATAGTGGCACTCCATTAATTTCTCTTTATTCGCAAGTCATGAAAGATAAAAATGTATATTTATGGGACTATTCATGTTATGAAAATTTAGAGCGGGATAAAGAAGGAGATAGTTGGTTTGGAGAGATTTTAAAAAACATACAATATTCAAGTATATCAACAGGGTTAACCGTACAATCCCAAAATTGGTTATCAAATTTAATTAATGATGATTGGGGTATAACAAAAATAATTACTGCACCGCCATATGAAAGCTCTGAGCATTACAAGAAAACATTGGTAAGTATTAGCGGTATTAATTATAGTCAGAATTTGAAATTAGAGGACATAGAGAGTATAAATAAAAATAATAAGGCTGAAGAATTAGAAAGATTATTAAACAGTAATACAATAATATCATCATCAGATTCAACTATGGCTATATTAAGTAAATACTTGAATACACAAATAGATATACCTGAGTTAGAAGCTTTCACTAAAGTTTCAGATGTAATAAACTGGATAGGTACACCATTTCAAACATATTTTGAGATAGAAAATTTTTATGACAAGTTAAATAATATAAATGAAGAAAAAATACAGCTATTAACTAAATCAATTATTCAAAATGAATATATCAATGAATTTTCAAAAATACAAGAAAAAGGAAATAATGCATTAAATTTTTTGAATAAGACAATGGCTAATAATATAATACTAAATAGCATAGATAATTATACAGGTTTAGTAGATTCTTCTAAAGAAATATGTTCGTTTTATAAAAATAATGATAAGCAGTTTGAAGAAAAGTTAAGTAAAAGTATAGAATCAGAACTTTATGCTTTAGGAGATTCAGCTATTTCAACAATTTTAGAAAAGTCAGGAAATCCATATTTAGTATTAACAGGTGCTGTTATAGGAGTTTATGATGGGTTTACAGCATGGACAAAAGAAAATTTTGGAGAACAATTACAAAGTAGTGAAATTTTAGTACAAGCATATTTTATTGAAAGAACTATGAAAGAATGTTTAGACATAAAAAAACCTGAAAACCTGTATAATCGGTTAACATTAATGCTTCAATCTTCACTTTGTTGTTTCGAATATGATAAAAATTATTTTGAATCTAATCGAAATAGTATCTCCACAATGTTATATAAATTAGATAATGATAAAAACATTAATTTGAATTATTACCATGACCCAAGAAATGATAATGTTTATGAAAATGTAAAAAATGCGATTTTAAATTATTCGGATAATAAAGTTGAAGAAACAGAAAACTACACCTGGCACTTAGACCCCACCATACCAGAAGAAACAAACGCCTACAACGGACATTCCTATATGGTCTATCCTGAATCTATGACATGGCAAGAAGCGAAAGAATATTGTGAAAAACTGGGTGGTCACTTAGTGACCATATCTGATGCTGATGAACAAAAATTTGTTGAAGAGTTGGCTGAAAATTGTACAGACAAAGTAAGCTACTGGTTAGGCGGTTATTATTCAGATTCTGAATGGAAATGGGTGGACGATACAGAATTTTCCTATACCAACTGGGATAGTTGGACTGATGGTAAAAAAGAATATAGACAACCTGATAATTTTTACGGAGATGAATATTATCTTAGATTTGCCAATAAGGATTTTACATATACGGATTGGAAATCAAATAAGGGCAAATGGAACGATGTGTCAAATGAAGCAGATGGTACAAACGGTGATGTTCCACTTGATTCTTTTGGCGTGATTTGTGAATGGGATTATGGACAATCTGACAAATCAAAAGATAAAATTGGTGAAATAATAATAGAAGATGGATATTTAAATGTAAGAGATAAGCCTAGTACCAAAGGAAAAGTCATAGGAAAGCTAAATAATCAAGATACAGTAAAAATAATTTCTGAAAAAGATAATTGGTATGAAATAGAGTTTGATGGAAAAAACGGTTATGTATCATCAGATTATATAAAGCTTATAGATAATAAATCTAATAATAATTCTGATGAAAAAGGAAAAGAAGTTGATTCTGGAATATGTGGAGATAATTTGACATGGTGGCTTGATAGCAATGGATTACTTACTATTGAGGGAAAGGGAAAGATGTACAATTATAAATATTCACCTTATGATGATGGAGCTAATCGACCACCATGGCAATCTAAGAAAATTAAGTCATTAGTAATAAAATCTGGTGTAACAAGTATAGGAAATCATGCTTTTAACAGGCAAGATAATTTAAGCAGTATTTCTATAGCCGATACAGTAACTTCTATTGGCAAAGAAGCTTTCTTTTCATGCGATAGCTTGGGATATTTATTTCAAATTCCAGAAAATATTTCATCTATCGCCGAAAGTGCATTTGGCTTATGTTGTAATACAAGGCTTTTATATGTAGGGAAAAATGTTACAAATATAGAAAAATATTCACTTGACAGTACTTATTTGCTTACAATTTATGGATATAACGGTACAGAAGCACAAATTTATGCTCAGAACAATAATATACCGTTTGTATGTGTAGATGATGATTACGGTTATCATGGAAAAGTGAGTAATAAAAATGGCGCTTCTTTTAAAGCTAATGCAGGTGACAAAGCAGAAGAAATTACTGTCATTCCATATGATACAGAAATATCAGAATATGATTCTATAGGGGACTGGGCTTTAGTTAAATACAATGGCAAATTAGGATATGTACATAAAGATGATTTACATTTCGAGGGCGGTTTTGCCAAACCAGTAATATATCTTTACCCAGAAAAGAAACAAGATATTTCTGTAAAGGTAAAATTCAAGAACGGTGATTTTACTTGTACCTACCCTGAGTATAACAACGGTTGGAATGTAACTGCATATCCAGACGGACGTTTAATAAATAAATCTGACAATGATGAGTATTCCTATCTCTATTGGGAAGGAGAAGGTGCGATACAATATGATTTCAGCAGTGGTTTTGTGGTAAAAAGTGAAGATACTGCTGAGTTTCTCAAAGAAACGCTTTCTTATATGGGGCTAACTCCAAAGGAATATAATGAGTTTATAGTTTACTGGTTACCAATTATGCTGAAGAATGAATATAATTTAATCTCATTTCAGACTGATAATTATGAAGAATCGGCGAAATTAGAAATATCGCCCAAACCTGATAGTATGCTTCGAGTGTTTATGGCATTTAAAGAAGTTGATGAAAATACAGTTGTGCCTGAACAAAAACTTGAAATTTTTAAACGTAATGGTTTTACTGTCATTGAATGGGGCGGTACAGAAGTATCGTAACATAAAAATTTAAGATTAAAAAATGGAGGAAAAAAGTATGTACACAGGAAGTTATTCAGTTGCCGACGCTATATCTGGTACAGAGGTATTAAGCGTAATTGCGTTAATTATTGCCGGCGCAACATTATGGATTTTGCCTATTGTTATGGCATGTAAATTTCGATGTAAAAATAAAAATTTAATTATTATTTTAGACATCGTTTTGTCTTTTATAGGCATAGGAAGTATTGTAGCTTTCATTATGATTGCAGTTGACAAAAAGAAAAGTGAATACTACGAAAACACAGGAAAAAATATAGCGTGGCTTCACATTGTATTGTATGCTTTGAGTATACTTGCGCTGTTTACCCCTTTGGCAAAGGTTAAGTATTTTGAAAACTATGATATTGATGGAATAACCAGCTTTAATTTAAGCTTCTTCCTTGGCAAAAAGGAAAGCTTAATTGGAACGTTTATGCGGTCAGACGACTATAAACTTATAGCAGTTTTGCTTTGGATTATGATTGCTATATTAGTAATAGGGCTTATTGTAAATTTGATTTTCCGTGATGCAAGAAAGCTAATCGGTGTTAATGCGATTTTACAGTCACTTAATTCACTTATGATAGCAATATTTGCAATATCTTTTAATAATGATCTTACAGTACCCGGCATGGCATTTTTATTGAATGCGTTTATTTCAATCATCTTTATAATTTCTCTTTATGTAACTGTAAATAAAACATCATATGTTGATAATTAAAAGGAATATAAAAATGATTTACAGAAAAATAAGAATAATAGTTATTAGTATGTGTTTAATTCCATTAATTTTATTGTGTGGTTGTAAAGAAGAATCCAAACCGGAAGATACAATACATAAAATGGAAAAAGCTTTTAACAATTCCGACATTGAAACACTTTTAGAATGCTATGAACCTAGTGTACAGAATATGTATAACGGTATTATGGAAATAGGCGGAAAATTAATGGACTTTGATTTAAAAACAGTAATAAGCGGATTAGGAGGTTTTGCTAATTTATATGGAGAAGACATCGGAGCTGAAATGCCGGAGATAGATATTACTATTAACAATCAGGACTATGTCAACGATGATAAAGTAAAAATGAATATAACTATGAGCTATGATTACAGTGAGCATGAAATTCCAAACCAAACAATGGATATTTATGTTGTTAATATTGACGATATTTGGTATATTTCTGCTGAAACACCATAAATATTATATTTATTCGTAAGGGAGAAATAAATTACATGAAAATGGGAAAGAAAATATGGTCTGTTGTAGGAAGTATAATATTAGTTTGTATTTTAATGCTTACAGGCTGTTCAAATAAGAGGACTTTGGATTTTAAGGAGATTACAAATATTCAATTTAGCGGTCTTAATGGCAAAGGTACGGTAAGTATTTCCGAAAACGGTAAAATATATGAAGACGCTGATTTTTTAGAACAGCTTTATCCTGATAATTCATCAAAAAAAGCAAAAGAAAAATTGACAGACTTATTAAACGACGTTAAATATACATTTTCTAAGGAAACAGAACTTTCAAACGGCGATGAAATTACAGTTAAACTCGAATACGACAACGATAAAATAAAAAAAGATGAAATAACAGTAAAAAATAAAGAATTTACAGTTACGGTCTCCGGACTTGCAGAAGGAACGGCAATTGACCCGTTTGAAGGTCTGCAAGTTACATATTCGGGTTTATCCGGTAAAGGATACGCTGTTTTTGATTCAAGTAACTGTAATGAATTTGTACAAGAGTATGTAACATTCGGATATACAAAAGAAAATCTTTCGAATGGTGATATAGTCACAGTTTCAGCAAATTATTCAAATGAAATTGCAGAAGAACAATTTATAATTATTGAAAATGAAACGAAAGAATTTACTGTTTCCGGCTTAAAAGAGCCTGTGGAGCTCAACCCGTTTGATAAACTTGAAATTACATACACCGGAGCTTCGCCATATATCAAGGCCGTTGCAGACAGTACAAAATGCGATTCTATGGTAAATCAGTATATTCAATTTGACATAGAAGATAAGTATTTAAGAAATGGAGATACATTTACTGTTACGGCTGTTTATAATGAATATGATGCGGAAGAATACGGATTTATAGTTAAAACAGACTCTAAAAAATATACTGTAAAAAATCAGCCTGAATATGTAACTTCTCTTGATGGATTGGACTTAAAAGGATTACAAGCGGAATTAGATGATAAACTTACTGTAATGACCGCAGCAAATAAAGGAGATACCTACTTTGCTGGTGTATGGACGTATAAATTCCAGTCAATTTCATCAAATGTGCTAAAATCAAAATATCTGGTTTCTTTAAAAACAAATTTTGAAGATAAATATGATAACGGCTACAGCTATAATTATAATCGTTATATACAAATATATGAATATGTAGTCAACAAAGATGACGGTGAACAAAAAAAGGTTTATGTTGCTGTATATGTTAACAATATTCAGAAAAATTCCGACGGTACACTTAGTTGGGATATTGAACTTGGAGCTAAAGGTGACGAAAACTACGATACGCTTGTAAACACTTTTGCAACTTCTGAAAAGGAATTTTATAATGTTTCTGAAATAAAAGATAAAGAAGAATAAATAATTTTATAAAATTAATAGGAGAATTGTTTAACCCTATTGTTTTAATTATAGTTGCTGTTATTATAATGTTAGTGGATTAATGGAAATAATAACAGGATATACAATGGTACACGTGATTTATTCAATTCTTTTTTGAAATATTATTATATAACTCCTACATAAATAATACGCAAAAAATTTCTGTATGTTCTTTCAAAACATACAGAAATTTTTTGCACTTTTGTTACTAAGGAGTTAAGAATAACTGTACTTTATAAATGCGTCAGGTATTCCATTAATAATTTTTGTAAAATACATACTATTACTATCGCATACCATTATTATAGAATCTGTATATAAAATTCGTTTTAACATGTAAATTTGTTAATTGTTTTGTATTTATTATTAATCAAAATAAATTAATTATTTATAAAATATAGATAATACAGTGATATAATATTTGGCTAATAGTTACAATTTTACTGGATTTTGTAGAAATATATTGAAATAAATACCAAAATATGGTATTATATTTATGAAGTTATTTAAGGGGGAATAAAAATGACAACTGTTAAAGAATACAAAGTTTTTATAGCATCTCCAGATGATGTAATATCTGAACGGGATATTATTGAAAAAGAAATTAATAAAATTTCTATTCCTAAAGTGAGATTAAAAGTGATTCGTTGGGAAAATGATTTACCATCAACATCAGGAACAAAACCACAAGATTTAATTAATAATTTTTTACTAGATGAATGTGATTTATTAGTTGGTTTATTTTGGACTAAATTTGGTAAAAAAACCAAAAATGCTGATTCAGGTACTGTTGAAGAAATAGAGAAGTTTATATTAAATCGTAAGCCCGTAATACTTTACTTTTTTGATAAACCAGTAAATCCATTAAGTATTAATTCAGAAGATATTGAGAAAATAAAGCAATTTAGGGAAAAATATAAAGATAATGGAATTTATAAAGTTTTAAATTCAAATGAATATCTAATAGATAATATTCGCAAAGATATTATCTATAATATACAAGAATTAGAGAAAGGAATGATGACCATAACTAATAATAAAGAAGTTATATTAAATAATACAAGTAAGAACATAGTTGTAAAAAATAAAATCATAAAATCAGATAATTTGGATTTCTGGAGAAAAGAAAGAATCTCGTCATTAATAAATGAATATTTAGATAGTAAACAACTGTCATATGAATATATGGAACAACTTACATTTGAAGAAAATTTATTAAGAGCCAAAGCTACTGATAAAACTTTCATGTCTTCAACAATAGAAGATATAATGAATCAGGCAAGGGTATATGCTTTTAATAGAAAATATGGTCAATACAATTATGAAAAAGATATGAGAAAAGGTCATAAAGAATGGTATAAACCTATTTTAACTATTATAGAGAATCATTTTAATAAAACTGATGGTTTAGATATAATTGGTGTAGGTTCAAATTATGGGAAAGAATTAATTGACATTTTTAACGATAAAAACAACACATTAACGGTTTTAGAACTTAGTGATGAAGCTATTAATAGAGGAAGAAAACTTTATAAAAAAATAAAATTTTTACAAGGAAATATGGAACGTGAATATCCTACATCTCAAAAATATGATGTATGTCTTTGCTTACGAGCTATACAAAGTAGAGGTGTTTTTCGTGTTAATGCGATAATACAAATGGAATCCATCCTAAAAAAGGGTGGATTAATAATGATTTCTATTCCACATGGTTATCTTGATGATAATGGTGAAGAAATTATAGGGTTATATGACCATCGTGTTGATGCCTGTATATATGATAAACCTTATGAAATTGCAAATAAAATATATAGAAAACTACATGATTATGGATTTAAGAATATTAAAATCTACACATTAAATACAGAAGTATTAGTATGGGGAGTAAAAAAATGATTGAATTAGAAATACTAGTTGAAGTATTTGATAATATAGAAAAAGTCAAAAATATATTAAATAAATTTGAGTTTATTACTACTCAAAATATAATTGACACATATTATTGTTCTTCTTTTAATAATGAATTAAGACCTGATTCAAAGGGAAGGTTATTAAAATGCTTAAGAATAAGAAAGAAAGGTAATGAAAACTTTTTGACTTATAAAGATGATAAATATAATAATGATATTTGGTTATATTCTGATGAATATGAATGTAAGGTGGACAATTTAAGCAATTTAAAAAATATTTTTAAGAATCTAGGATATAATGAATTAATAATATTGAATAGTAAAAAAACTTTTTATAAAAAGCAAGATTATGAAATTGTTTTTGAAGAAGTTGAAAATTTGGGAACTTTTTTAGAAGTTGAATTAAAGAAACAAATAAAGACAGAAGAAATAGAAATTGAAAAAAATAATATTAGAACTTTTATTGAATCACTAAATATTAATATATCAGATGAATTAAATTGTGGAAAACCACAATTATATTTACAAAGAAATAAACGTTAATTTGACTAATAACAAAAAATAGTTTATATTTTTTATCCAAAATGACCATATAGCCAAAGTGTGCTATATGGTCATTTTATTTTAAGAGTATAAGAGTTGGGATTTATTTTATTCTGAAAATGAGTTTATACCAAACTATTTGAATATTATCAATTTGTTTTATTGCAATTAATATAATATAACATTCATAGTCGCAGAATGTTATATTATAATTAATTATTATGAAAAAATTACTTACTGCTTTTTGATTGTCAATTAAAATAATTTCAGTATTAGCATAAACAGATTTTAAATCTTCTGTCAGTAGCTTTCTGTCTTTAAAAACCTACTAAAAATGTATCTGTTATCGCACATTCTCCATCTCTCAACTTCTCTTAAAATTAACTTATCTCGTTCTACTACTTTCATCTGTTCCACCACCCTAAAAATAAAATAAATATAATAAAAATAAATAAAAAACAAAAATAAAATAACTCTATAATTTCAATATAATTTATTATATGTATTCCACGATGTAATAGAGGGGTCTCGTATGAAATAGGAGACCCCTCTATTACATCGGAATGAAATTATAGCGTATTTACAAGGCTTTCGCTTTTTTATTTATTTTTATGCGCTGTCTTATGTGGTTAGAACACTTTTGTCATGGGTTGGTGGAACAGGTAGATTAAATACTTTTGGTATATAGTAACAAATAAATCTCAATAAATTATCAGCCATTACAAAAATATATATTGAAATAAATTAATAAAAAATGTATAATAAAATCATAAATGAGGGATATTAAGGAGATGAAATAATGAGTGAAGATTCACAACTAAATTTCAATAGAGTATTTGCATCATTTGGTGGTAAATGTCCGTTTAAATGCAATCATTGCTATACATTTATTGATGATTTTTCTGTTAAAAATAATAAATCAATCAATGATATTATAAACGAATTAAAGAATCAAGGAAAATTTGAAATAGTGTATATATCTGGATTCAAAGAAAATTTTATTGAAGTAAAAAAAGGAATTGATTTAATAGAAGCGATTTATGCAGAGTTTAAATGTAATATATTGTTTACGACAAGAAATGTATTTTCATATGATGATATTGTAAAACTAAGTAATATAAATAAGACTATGAAAAAGGATTTCAAATATTTATTTGCTTGTGTTTCTATTTCAGCTTATAATTCTTATAAAAAATTAGAATCCTGTAATTTGATTCCAAGTCCTCAAAAGAGAATAGATTTTATAAAACAATTATTTATTAATAATATAATTACATTTTTAACGCTTCGTCCTATATGTCCAAGCGAATTTATTCCAACACAAGAATATTTAGAAATTGTAGAACAAACTTACAAATATTGTAACGGTGTTATTTCTAGCGGAATTGTTGTTAATCATGAAATATTGTTAAAACTAAAAGAGTTTCCTAAAAATTTTAAATATAAAAAGAAAAATTTAATGGACTGCTTAAATCAAAACGATATACTAATGAAATATGTCAATGTTGATAGTGAATTAATAGAAATCAAAAAAAGCTGTATTTCAAAAAAGCTTCCTTTTTATAGTGAGAGTAAATTAGCCATTTTTGATTACATAGGGAAAAATCATTTACAAATCAATATCTAATAAAGGTACAGGAAAATGCAACTCCTGTACTTGTTAATGATAATATAAGAATGTACAAAAAATGGAATTTAATCATGTACAAAAATGTACATAGATAAATTCCAAAA
>ENA-ORLW01003627-ORLW01003627.1-human-gut-metagenome-genome-assembly--contig:-NODE-3627-length-11379-cov-2.631747_pt1 | contig 11379 bp, 8 predicted proteins | sample MGYA00243017_ERZ508829 | MGnify/ENA primary metagenome ERZ508829 (study PRJEB26277, sample SAMN04329776) | human gut metagenome | biome: human-associated habitat | host: Homo sapiens | place: USA... | reverse complement strand
AATCCCATTATTCAAATGGGACTCTTTACAGATGGTGACGGAATACCTTTGGCTTTCTCACTCTTTCCTGAAAACCAAAATGAACAGAAATCCTTAAAACCTTTAGAAACAAAGATTCTCCAACAATTCGGCTGTGATAAGTTTATCTATTGTAGTGACGCCGGACTTGCTTCTGAGGATAACCGTGTTCTTAATCACATGGGACAGAGGGCATTTATTGTCACTCAGTCCATCAAAAAGCTGCCTGCTGAAGACCGGGCATGGGCTTTAAAGAAAACTGGCTTCAAACGTCTCTCAGATGATAAACCTGTTGATCTCACAAAACTGACAGATGATGACAAGAACCAGCTTTATTATAAAGACGAACCATTGACAACAAAAAAACTGGATCAAAAATTAATCATAACCTACTCCCCTAAATATGCCGCTTATCAGAAAGCCATCCGTGCGGAGCAAATCTGTCGGGCAGAAAAAATGGTTGCAAATGGCTCTCTAAAAAAACAGCGTAAAAATCCAAATGATCCTGCAAGATTTGTAAATAAGGTAGCTGTAACCAACGAAGGAGAAAAAGCTAAGATCCACTATTATCTCGATACGGATAAGATTGCTGAAGAAGAAATGTATGACGGACTTTATGCGGTATGTACAGACCTGCTTGATGATGACGTTGCAGATATCTTAAAAGTCAGTGAAGGAAGATGGCAGATTGAAGACTGTTTCAGAACTATGAAAACAGACTTTGAAGCCAGACCCGTTTACTTAAACCGTGAAGATCGGATTAAAGCTCATTTCCTCACCTGCTTTCTTGCTCTGTTACATTTCCGGTTATTAAACCGCTCCTTGAAAGGGACTTATACCACAGAACAATTACTTCACACTTTAAAAGACATAAAATTTACGGATATAGAAGAACAGGGCTTCATGCCGGTATATGAACGTCAGGAAATCACTGATGATCTCCATGAAACCTGCGGATTCAGAACGGACTATCAATTCATAACAAAACGGAAAATGAAAGGAATTCAGAAAAAAAGTAAGCGGAGATAAAACATTACTATATTTCGTGTATGCAGATAAAAGTGCCACACCCCTTGTATTTGAAGGGCACTGAAAAACTTCCATTTCTTCTTAAGTGGAAGTTTTTCTTTTATATTATTTTCAAATCTTTACTTAGGAAAATCATAAAAAGCTATGGTTTACTCCATAGCCAGCTCATCTAATCTTACTATTCGTTTTACATTTGCTGTAAATGCCGTAAAATACATTTGCAGATGCATAGCAAATAAACCTCTCGAATCTGCTTTACGCAAACCGTGAGCTTCCTTTAGTTCTCCATTCTTTTCTTCTATCCTGTGCCGAATCTTCATTCGCTCCTGAAAATATTCGCTTTCTTCAAATTTAAGCCTTTCAAGATTTTTCTCGCTTGCTTGCGTGATACTGTAGCTTCTTGTTTTAGCGTTTGATCTTCCTACACGGCATTTTTCTCTTTGGGGACATTTCCGACACGTTACTTTGCTAAATATATATCTTAAATAAGTATTCCCATTTTTTGCCGTTCTTTTTTCTACACGCGTGGAAAGCTCTCCGGCAGGACACTGCAGCATCCCAGCATCTTTATTAAAGCAGAAACCTTCCTCAAGGTTCCCGTTTGCTGCAGCAGCTACTGCTGTATTGGTTCTGGCAATCAATGTAATCTCTTTTCCGCAGACTTCCAGATTGTCATCACTGACATATGCCATATCGCCTATAACTTCTGTAACTTTTATTCCATTTTCCTTCGCGTTTTCTATCAGTTTTGGTAATTCCTGCCCATCTGGTGCTCCTCCATCTGTTACAGTGATCCCCGCAATGAGACGTTCTTCAGTCATCGCAAGATGATTCTTATATCCATAGAACGTACTGGTTGCCGTTTTATGTCCAAACCGTGCATCTTTATCATCTTTGGATCGGATCTCTTTGAGCCGCTCATCTTCTAGTAGTTCTTTCATTTCATGAGAAAGTTTCTGTATCTTTTTATTTCCACAGGATTTTATTCCTTCCTCCAGAACCTGGAGTAGTTCCCTAGTATAGGCAATTTCTTCATCCAGTCCTGCTTCCAAAGAGGGTTTCTCAGGAAATCGCTCTGATAATTCAAAAGCTGTTTTATAAACCTCTTTCCGAAGTTGTTTGCTCATATCCCGCAGAATCTGCGTTGGAGATTTTGCCCAGACAGAAGCAATTGTATGGGTGGAATCAACGATAATGGTTCCCGATTTGATCAGATTTTTATCCAAAGCCTGTTGAATGGTTTCTTTTAACATTTCTTCCAGAATATCTTCTGTAATACGAGTTTTTCTGAATTTTGTGAGAAGACTGGGATCTATCATTTTTGCTTCTGGTTCCAGGTCAAGGAAAAATTTATATGCCATGTCCGTCTGGGCGCTGCTAATCAGGGCTTCGTCAGAAAGATCGTACAGTTTTTTCAGGAAAAGCAGTTTAAACATCATTTCTGGTTCCTTTGCCGGGCGACCGAAATTTTCACAAAAAAGCCCAATTCTTTTTTAGAATCAGACTTTTTCAGTGCCCTTTTAAATATGGTTTTGATTTGGTTTTGTAGCATAAAAAAATCTCCTTGTAGTTGTATTTGCATCGTGCAGATGCTTCTTTAACTACAAGGGCCGCTCTCACTACTTCTAAAAACCAATCAGTAGTGAGAGCGGCCGCACATTTGAGTTGAAGTGTCAACCCCTATTTAGGGAAAAACTAAAAAAGAGGTTAGACCTCATGTATAAGATCTAACCTTGAAAATTAACTAAATGACATTGACCAGTGAACAGTAACAAAATAACCTTACATAAAACAACAGTATATACACCCAAAAACAGCAGGTTCCGGATCACTCCGAAAACCTGCTGTCCTGATTCGCTGACTATTATTATTTTACGATAAAAGATTTTCTCTTGCTGACAACATCGAAGATAACCGCTGCCAGAAGAACCATACCTTTAACAACCTTCTGGATATTCTGGTCAATACCCATGATACTCATGCCAAGATTCAGAACACCCATCAGAAGTGCACCAATGATAACACCAGGAACTGTACCGGTACCACCATAAGCAGAAGCACCACCAATAAAACAAGCACCGATCGCATCCATCTCAAAGTTTGTACCAGCCTGCGGGTTGGAAGAATTCAATCTGGCCATTGTCACCATACCTGCGATAGCAGCCAGAAGACCCATGTTCAAGTAAGCAAGGAAATAAACTTTGTTCGTGTCAATACCGGAAAGCTTTGTTGCCTTCGCATGACCGCCAACTGCATAAAAATAACGACCTGTTGTAGTCTTGGAAGCAATGTATGTATAAATTGCGATGATCACTGCAACCCAGAGAAGGGAATTCGGGATACCTTTGTACTGAGCAAGTCTGAACATGAATGCAAGAACAACTACACAGATCAGAACCATCTTCACTGCAACACCACCGAAAGACTCAACACTGTAGCCTTTTTTTGCACGGTCTGCACGGTTTTTCATAACAAGTGCAACATAGACGATGCAGACAATAATGCCAACTACAAAACATGTTCTGTTAAATCCTTCACCTCCACCAAGGAAGTCCGGAATATAGTTATTGAACAGAGCCAGATAAGCATCCGGCATCGGGGCCAGGGTCTGTCCTTCCAGAACTACGTTGGAAAGGCCACGAAAAGCAAGCATACCTGCCAGAGTAACAATAAATGGAGGAATTCGTACATAAGCGATCCAGAATCCCTGCCATGCACCAATGGCAATACCCACAAGAAGCATCACGATCATAGTGAGATACGGGTTCATACTGTTGAGAACCATCATCTTACCACCGACAGCAGCAACAAAGCATACAACAGAACCAACTGACAGATCGATGTTACCACCTGTTAAAATACAGAACAGCATACCGGTTGCAAGAATAAATACATATGCATTCTGGGCTACCAGGTTATTTACATTCTGCGGAAGAAGCATAACGCCCTTTGTGTTCACAGAAAACATGATCACAACAAATACCAGAACAATGACCATGGTATATTTTTTTAATATTTCTGAAAAACTAATCTTTTTCTCCATCTTCTTACTCTCCTTTACCTGACTTCACGATCCTGGACATGATCAGCTCAGATGTAGCTTCCTCACCACTTACCTCTCCTACGAATCTGCCCTCGTTCATGATATAGATTCTGTCTGACATTCCAAGCACTTCCGGAAGCTCAGAAGAGATCATGATCACAGATTTTCCTGCTGCGACCAGGTCATTGATGATACAGTAGATTTCATATTTGGCACCTACATCAATACCCCTTGTAGGTTCATCCAAAATCAGAATATCCGGCTCTGCAAACATCCATTTTGCAAGAAGGACCTTCTGCTGATTACCACCGCTCAGGTTTCCGACATTCTGCTCAACTGTCGGACACTTGGTTTTCAGTTTCTTCCTGTATTCCTCAGCAACTGCGTATTCTTTATCCGTATCGATCACTTTTCCATTACTGATACCGGACATGTTTGCAAGCGTAGTGTTCATCTTTATGGACTTGGAAAGGATCAGCCCGTTTCCTTTTCGATCCTCTGTAACATAAGCAAGCTTGTTGTCGATGGCTTCCTGAACTGTATTCAGCTTCACTTCTTTTCCGTTCATGAACACCTGTCCAGAAATCTTAGTTCCATAGCTCTTGCCAAAAATACTCATAGCCAGTTCTGTACGTCCTGCTCCCATCAGTCCTGAAATACCGACAACCTCTCCTTTATGTACTTTAAAGGATACGTTATTTACCACCTTACGTTCTGTATACAGCGGATGATAAACATTCCAGTTTTTAATCTCCATGGAAACATCGCCGATCTTTACATTTGGACGTTTCGGGAACCGGTCTGTCATCTCACGTCCAACCATTCCCTGAATGATCCTCTGCTCAGAAAAATCGTCTTTATTTTTATCCAGTGTTTCAATGGTAGATCCATCTCGGATAACTGTGATCTTATCTGCTACATAGGAGATTTCATTTAATTTATGGGAAATGATGATAGAGGTCATTCCCTGCTTCTTGAATTTCAGAAGAAGATCCAGAAGAGCTTTGGAGTCATCTTCATTCAGTGATGCGGTAGGCTCATCCAGAATGAGCAGCTTTGCATTCTTTGCAAGTGCCTTTGCGATCTCAACCAGCTGCTGCTTACCTACACCAATATCCTTGATCAAAGTTCTGGAGGATTCCTCCAGTCCTACTATTTTCAAATATTTATCTGCTTCTCCATAAGTTTCATTCCAGTTGATGGAAAAGCTTTTGCCTCTTTCATTACCCAGATACATGTTCTCCCCGATAGTCATGTACGGGATCAGAGCAAGTTCCTGGTGGATGATTACAATTCCTTTATGTTCACTGTCTTTGATAGTGTTAAACTTACAGATCTCACCATCATAAATAATATTTCCTTCATACGAACCGTACGGATAAATACCACTTAATACATTCATTAATGTAGATTTACCGGCACCGTTTTCACCTACCAGTGCGTGGATCTCGCCTTCCTCGACCTGGAGATTAACATTATCCAGTGCCTTTACACCTGGGAAAGTTTTGGTGATATTTTTCATTTCCAGAAGTATCTTAGCCAACTCAATTTCCCTCCCTTTCCACTGTTCATGCAGGCGGTTATATTCCCCGCCTGCATGTGATAAATTTCTTTCTTAAAAATTCTGATTATTTGATCTGATCCTCTGTGTAGTATCCGGAGTCGATCAGGATTTCTTTGTAGTTATCTGTTGTAACAACAACCGGATCGCAAAGGTATGTCGGGATGACACCGGTTCCGTTATCATAGGATTTTGTATCGTTCACTTCCGGCTCCTCACCTTTCATGATGGAGTCAACCATTTTTACTACTGCAGATGCAAGAGCTCTTGTATCTTTGAATACAGACATTGCCTGTTTTCCTGCTACAAGGTTCTTAACGTTTGGTGTGTCACAGTCCTGACCGGTGATGATCGGATATTCTCCTGTGTAGGAAGCTGCCAGTGCATTCTCAACACCAAGTGCCGTGGAATCATTGGAGCAGAGAACTGCGTCAAGATTTGTTCCGTCAGAGTAGTTACCTGCGATGATAGTATCCATTCTGTCCTGTGCTTTTGCACTGTCCCAGTTTGCGGTAGCAACCTGCTCGAACTCTGTCTGTCCGGATTTTACTACCAGCTTACCGTCATCGATGTATTTCTGGAGAACATCCATTGCACCACCGAAGAAGAAGTTACAGTTGTTATCGCCAGGATCTCCTGTGAACAGCTCAATATTGAATGGTCCGTCCTGATTGTCAAGATCCAGTGCATCTACCAGGTACTCGCCCTGTTTCTGACCTACTTTGTAGTTATCAAATGTTGCATAATAGGTTACTGCATCGGAATTCATAAGAAGACGGTCATAAGAGATAACCGGAATTCCTTTTTCTTTGGCCTGTTTCAGAGGCTCGCCAAGGCTGCTTCCATCGATGGATGCCACAACCAGAAGGTCGCATCCGTTTGCTACCTGGTTCTCAAGCTGGGAAACCTGTGTGCTTACATCATTGGATGCATACTGAAGGTCTACCTCATATCCTGCTGCCTCCAGCTCTTTCTTCATGTTATCGCCATCCTGGTTCCATCTCTGGAGATCCTTGGTCGGCATGGTAACACCGATCAGTTTCTTGTCTGCTGCCTGTGCTGTTGCTGCCGGAACTACCACCATACCAGCTACCATTGTTGCGCAAAGAAGTGCAGATACCATTTTTCTTTTCATTGTAAAATCCTCCGTTTCATTATTTGTTTTTGGAATCACGTTTCCTTTGATGATGTTACTATAGCACAGGACTGTCTGGACATAGTTGGCAAGGACAGAGACATTTTTTTGCAAAAGAAAAATGCCCTGCATCAGGCAAGACATTTTTGCACCAAAAATCTGCTATTGATTTTTGTCATAATTGTGTATTATTGCGCATATGGATACACTGCCACATTACTTGCAGAATTTCACTGCCACATATATGCCGGTATGCAATCTGTTCTGCATTACTCTGTATCGTAATCTATATTGAGATATACTTCATCTCGTCTGTGGAAACCGCCGTCAATGATTACCTCATCAATATTATCCCTTGTAACGGCAACCGGTTCCAGCACCTTCGCCGGGATATCGTAGCTTCCATCGTTCATGGTATCTGTCACATCTGACGAAATCTTTCCCTCTTCTGCCATCTTCACCGCATATTCAGCTGCCTGGCGTGCCAGATCTTCGATAGATTTAAATGCTGTCATGTACTGGGTTCCTTCCACAATACGCTGACATGCAGCCAGATCACCATCCTGGCCTACCACGATCACCTGTCCGGCAAGCTGGTTTTCCGCAAGAATCTGTATCACCTGGCTGGCAATATCATCATTTCCGCACATGATTCCCTTTACATCAGGATACTCTTCCAGTGCTTCCTCCACATAATCTGCTGCCAGCTCTGCGATCCAGCCCTCACAGTTGGCTTCGTAAACTACCTTCAGATCACTGTTTTTCAGAGTGCCTTCAAATCCCTCTTTTACCATGTCCACATTGTTATCTGAAGCAGATCCCTGGATCATAAAAATCTTTCCGCCATCAGGGATCGCTTCCATCATGGACTGTGCCATAACCTCTCCGACTTTCCGGTTATCAAAGGAAATATACATGTCTGTATCCGCATCATTTACCATGCGGTCATAGGAGATCACCCTGATTCCTGCATTGTGGGCACGCTCCACAGCCTCAGATAATGCTTTGCAGTCTCTGGCAATGATCACGATCACGTCCATATGCTTCTTGATAAAATAGTCAATCTGGCTGATCTGCTCTTTTGTATCTGCTCCCGCATCCTGAACATTCACTTCCGCTCCCAGCTCCCTTGCTGTTGCCACGAATACATCCCTGTCACGGATCCACCTCTCAATAACAAAAGAATCCACTGTAAGACCGATCTGAATTTTCTTTTCTACTCCGTCTTCCTCTGTATCTATTTCCTGCGTAGCTGCCTGCTCTGTTTTTTCGGAAGTGCAGCCACTTAGCATCAATGTCAGCAAACACAGTAAAATCAACAGCTTCCTGATCATTTTCCCCCCGCTCATATTGTCTACCTCAACTTCTCTCTAAATTCACTTGGTGTCACGCCTTCGTATTTCTTGAATATCCTGCTGAAATAATTGGGGTCGCTGTATCCGGATTCCGCACAGATTTCCTTGATGGAAAGCCCTGAATCCTTGAGAAGTTCTCTTGCATTCCGAAGCCGCACTTCTGTAAGATACTCGATAAAATTTCCTCCGGTCTCCTGCTTAAAAAGCTTGCTGAAATAATAAGGGCTGATATCCACCTCCCGTGATACCTCATCCAGTGAAATATCTTTTTTGTAATTGTCCCGAATATAGGACTTTGCTTTTTCGATAATAGAAACCGCTTCTTTTTCCCTTGCACTTTCCATGTTACTGCAGATTTCTGATGTTTTGCCCAGGAACCATTTTTTCATTCCTTCTATATCTGTATATTCCTGGATCTCATGAATATAATTTCTGCGGCAGCTGATCGCATATTTCACGGTACCTGCAAAAAAGGCCTTTTTTTCCACTCCCATCACAAGCTCCAGAATCTTGATGCGCATGTCCTCCAGATCTACTCCCTGCTGCTTCTCCATCCACCGGATAAATTCCTCGGCACAGCTTAAAGCTCCTGCCACATCCTTATCCATCACCCGCTTTTCATAGCGACGTTCCAGATCTCTTGGATATTCGCCGTCATATTTCTGTGCAGCCGGAACATCCTCAATATGTATCACATGGCTGGTACTTTCCCGAAGTGCGATCATGGCCTCCTTGAAGGATTCTTTCATGGTGCTTCCCATCTCCTTCACCCGGCCGATACCACAGCGAAATTTACTGTCAATCCTGCTTTCCAGCTTATGTACCATGTTTCTGGTTCTTGTTACAACCTCCACACGTTCCTCATAGGACTCCCTGGAATTACGGTACGGAACAAGCAGTACAATACGGTTTCCCATAATAGGTCCTACCAGACATTCAAAAAATCCCTGAGCGATTTCCCGGAATGTGGAATAAAATTTGTTTGCCTTCACACTGGCCCCCACTGCATTTGTAAGAACGCCATTTTCCGTAGAATCACCGAATTCAGCCACGATCATATATCCGTATTCTTCCCGGATATCCAGAAGCTCCCTGTAATTATCCTGGTATGTCTGAAAATCATCCTGCAGAAGAATATTATTGATATATCCGCTTTCGATCATAGGCACAACTGTTTCCAGCTTTTCACGGATACGGAGATCGTCGCTTCGCTTCTGTCTTGTGGAATCTACCCTTTCCATAGCTTTGGAGCATATTTCCAGAATCACCTTTTTGTTTACCGGCTTGGTAAGAAATTCCATAACTCCGAGATTTACCGCTTCCTTGGCATAATTAAATTTATCATAGGCTGTAATAATCACAAAGACCACAGACCTGTTAAATTTCTGAATTTCCCGGATTGCCTGGATTCCGCTTAAGCCCGGCATCTGAATATCCATAAAGCAGATATCCGGCGGATATTTCTCCGCCTCTTCCACAACCACACGGCCTGTCTTGGCTGTGTGGATCTCACATTCATTTCCATAATTGGAACTTATAATATTTTTCAGGGATTCCAGCATGATCCCTTCGTCATCAGCAAGCAGGATTCTGTACATTTTTTTCACTCCTCTCCAGAGGAATATTGATCACTACCTCTGTTCCCATTCCTTCACCTTCACTGTATATTTCCATTAATCCGTCCCGCTCATAATACAGTTCCAGACGGCTGATCACATTATTCATTCCAATTCCCGTGGAATCACCCTCGCCTGAACTGCTGTGGACTTTTTTGGACAGGACTCTTTCTATCTGTTCTCTGGTCATTCCCAGTCCGTTATCTAGGACACTGATCTCAATATGATCGTCCCATCGCTCCACGCTGAGATTAATATGTCCCTCCCAGTCAATATTCCGTATTCCATGATTAACTGCGTTTTCCACAACCGGCTGCAGGATCATACTGGGAACACGCACATTTTCCACATCACATTCCACTTTTTTTGAAAAATGGATATCTCCGGCAAACCGCACGTTCAGAATATAAATGTAATTATCCACGGCCTCCAATTCTTCCTCAAGCGTCGCATCTTCCTCACCCTTCTTTACATTTTAGCGAAAAAAATCTGACATCTTTTCCACAAAGATGCTGGTTTTTTCTGCATCCTCCATCATAGCAAGCTGTACTCCTGCATTTAAGGAATTAAAAAGGAAATGCGGGTTGATCTGAGACTGGAGATACTTAAGCTGCGCTTCCTTGAGATGTGTTTCCATCAAAAGCTCCCGCTCTATCATCTGCTGTTCTTTTTCCATGCCGGCCTTTGTCCTGGCAATGTAAAGACTAAGATTCTCCACCATGGTATTAAAAGCTCTTGTTACCTCTCCAAGCTCATCCCTGGAATCTGTCGGGGGCATCTTTACATTAAAATTCCCCTGACCTACCAGCTGTGCAGTTTCCGCCATATTGGTCAGCGGCAGGAACATCTCCCTTGTTGCTGTGATCAGAAGGAACATTCCACAGACCACCACCAGAAGCATGATCACCATATTACTGATCTCCAGATATCTCATAACCGCCCGGAGAGCTGCATAGGTCTGGGAATTTTCTTTAAAAAGCTGCTTGTTCAGCTCATCCATAGAACTCTGGATATAACTATAAAGCTCCAGACTTTCATCATATTCCTGCTTATATTTCTCCACATTCCTGCCTCTCTTGGCAGCTACAGTTCCTGCGGTACAGGAAAGATATGATTCTGACATCTTACGTATCTTCTTCTCCAGAAGTTTTACGGAATCATCAATATTCCGTTCATTTAACTTCTCCAGCTCCTGCCTGTATTTCGCCTCATACTGATAATAAACCATCAGTGCCTGAGAGTTTTTTACCTTCAGATACTGGTACATACTGTCCTGCACATCGTCAAAAACCTGCCCAAGCTCTGTGATCTGGGCATTACTGGCATACACATCGTCCATCTCCTGCATGGAGTTGTTGATCCGCGCATAAAACAGCATATTGATGCTGAACAGTAAAAGTGCCAGCACTCCAACCTCCAGCATGATCTTGCTTACAAGAGAAAAGTCACTCCAACGGATCTTTTTCATCTGTGACTGCCTCCCTCCTCATCTTCTTCACTGCTGTTCTGTCAAGAAAATTAATGTCTACGTTGTAGAAAGAATTGGTTCTTCCATCTTCTATATAGCTGGTAACTGCCTCCACACTGTACTGTCCCAGCTGGGTCGTGTCCACATCACAGGT
>ENA-ORLW01003625-ORLW01003625.1-human-gut-metagenome-genome-assembly--contig:-NODE-3625-length-11383-cov-13.994162_pt1 | contig 11383 bp, 9 predicted proteins | sample MGYA00243017_ERZ508829 | MGnify/ENA primary metagenome ERZ508829 (study PRJEB26277, sample SAMN04329776) | human gut metagenome | biome: human-associated habitat | host: Homo sapiens | place: USA... | reverse complement strand
ATTCAGCTGAAGCCCACGCAAAAGGGTCTTCCGGGCATCCTGATTGAGCTGAAAGCGGAGAAAAATTGCAGCGACGAGCAGCTGAAAAAGCTGTCCGAGACGGCCCTGCAGCAGATCAACGAGAAGAAATACGAAACCGAGCTGACGACCGCCGGGGTCAGGACGATTTATAAATACGGCGTGGCCTTCAGCGGCAAAAAGGTCGAAGTGGCAGTCGGATGAGGAGAGAGAATTCCAAAGTATCAAATTGACACTTTGGCGAAATCCCAAAGTGTCAGCACGGTGGTTCCAAAGTGCCAAATTGGCACTTTGGGCATGAACTTATAAATAAAACTATATTGGAGGATGCAAGATGAGCACCAATATTTCGAAAAAGAAGCGTGAAGATCTGCTGGACAAAATCAAGCAGATTCGTGCCTTTATTGCTGCGGCGCCGCAGGATGAGAATACGGGCAACCTGCTCTCCTACCTGTCCGAACTCGAAAAAGATGTGAACGGGAAAAAGTACGGTCTCGTATTCGAGGAGCATCGGGAGGAAATCGATGAGGTGTTGGATACCCATACGCCGGTGCTGACCGAAGAGGCGGATTTGTTCATCGACCACGGTGGGCAGATGAATTTCCTGCTTGAAGGGGATAACCTTGCCGCACTGAAACTGTTGGAAAAGACACATCGTGGTAAGATCAAAATGATTTACATAGATCCGCCGTATAACACAGCAAATAAAGATTTTGCTTATGATGATACGCGAGTGGATTTGACTGATACATTTAGGCATAGCAAGTGGCTCTCCTTTATGCGAGAACGGTTGAGGATTGCTCGCAATTTGTTGCGCGATGATGGCATTTTATTTATATCGATCGATGATAATGAGCAATCAGATTTGAAACTGCTGTGTGACGAGATATTTAAGGAGGAAAACTTCTTCTCTCAAGTTATTATCCAATCCAACAAAAGGGGCCAAACTTATAAGCAAATTGCAAAAACTCACGAATATCTGCTCATCTACACCCGTTCGCCAGAGGCAGAATTTAATGAAATTGATAAAACAGATGACGACAATGATCTCAATTTATTGGATAAAATCGGCGCCTACAATGTGCGAGAGTTGAGAAACCGCAACCCAAAATTTGGAAAACATAACCGTCCGAATTTGTTTTATCCCATTTATGTTAATCCTTCGATTGTTGATAAAGACGGTTTTTGCCCCATTTCGCTTGCATATACCACTGATTATTGTGTAGAAGTATATCCCTTTAATTCAACTGGAGGCGAGAGCTGCTGGCGATGGAGTACCAAATTGCTTTCCGAAAACATCAATAGCAATACACAATTCAGCAATGTTGTTGCGCGCGCAAAGCGAGATGGCACTTTCAATATTTACGAAAAATACCGTAAAACAACATATAAGGCAAAATCCATATGGCTGGAGACGGATGTGATCACAGAAAAAGGTACCGTTGAACTTGGTGAACTCGGGCTTTCTGAAAGATTTCCCTTTCCAAAGCCATTGTTCTTGCTAAAAAAGTGCTTACAAATTGGAACAAATTCAAATGATATAATACTCGACTTCTTTGCAGGCTCTGGTACAACAGGTCACGCTGTTATGAAGCTCAACGCAGAGGATGGTGGAACCCGCCGCTTTATCCTCTGCACCAACAACGAAAACGGCATTTGTCGGGATGTAACCTACGAACGCATCCGCCGTGTCATTGATAAAGAAGACTATGCCGCCAGCCTGAAATACTATAAAGTTGACTATGTACCTATTTCGGATCGTATGTACTACGAGTACGCCGATGAACTGCTCCGTCATATCCGGGAGCTGGTGGAGCTGGAAAACGGCATCAATTTTACGGGCAACGAGGAAATTGCCATCGTGCTGACCGAGGATGAATTAGCCGCATTTATTGCCGACAAAGACCGCTTTGCGAAATGCCGTCGGCTCTATATGGGACACGACCTCCTGCCCGACGAAGCACAGGAAACGGCACTTTTCAAAAACAAGATTGAGATTAGTATTATTCCGGATTACTACTACCGAGATTTGCAGGAGGGCTAAAATGGTAGAATTCTTAAAAACACTTGCGATAGCTTGTATTCCAGCCATTATAACAGGAATTGTGACATATATTGTTGCTCGCAAAAATGCTGCTTCGCAAATCAGTATAATTAAAGAACAAAACAAGCACGATTTAGAAAAGCTTATGGAGCAGCACAAGGTTGATATAGAGCATCTCAAAGAAGCTCACAGGCTGGATATGAAAGCAAAAGAACAAGATCATAAGAACAAGCTGGAATTGCAGCAGAAGGAATTCGAAAACAGCCTGCTTAAGCAACAAAAAGATGGTGAAAATGCAATGGCAACAGAAACTATCAAAGGTGTACTCGGTATGTTTGGCAGTGCGGTGACCACAGCAATGGACACCCCGGAAGCAAAGCAACTGTTGAGTGACTCTATTAAACAGTCATTTAATAAGTCGAAGGAGGGCTGACTATGGAACTGAAGGAATTCCAGCTCAATGCAGTAAAGTCGTTGTTTGAGGCGATGGACAAGCCCGTCAGAGATATAATCCTGAAAAGCCCCACTGGAAGTGGAAAAACAATCATCCTCACTTACTTTATGCACCAATACATACAGTCTTACCCGAAAACGGTGTTCGTTTGGCTCACTCCCGGCAAAGGCAATCTTGAGGAACAGAGCAAGGCAAAAATGGATAAGTATATCCACGCTTCGCAGACAAAGCTGCTTTCCGATGTGATGACGGCGGGATTTGAAGAAAATGACAGTTGCTTTATTAACTGGGAGAAACTCACGAAGAAAGGCAACAATGCTCTCAAAGACAGCGAACGGACAAACTTTCTGGAACATATCGAGCACGCACTGAACAACGGCCTGCGCTTTATCATCATTGTGGATGAGAGCCATCAGAACAACACAATCAAAGCAGATGAAATTATCCAGTATTTCCGCACGGAGAAGATTATTCGCTGTTCTGCTACGCCTAAGGGCATTGCCAAAGCTGAAGTGATCGAGATTCCTGAGGAAGAAGTTATTGCAGCTGGTCTTATCAAGAAGATGCTGGTTATCAATCAGGATTTTCCGCAGACCGTGGAGACCGAAGATCAAACCGCATATTTGCTGGAGCGTGCCCTGCAAAAGCAGCGTGAACTCCGGGCGGCGTATCTGCAAATGGATGTGGATGTTAACCCCTTGATTATCGTGCAGATACCGAACAAATCAGAAACCTTGCTGGACGGTGTGGAGCGCTGGTTTGAAGCGCAGGGACTTACCTATGAAAACAGTCAGCTTGCGGTTTGGCTTTCTGACCGGCACGAAAATCTGGAGGGCATTGATGCACCTGCCGCACCCTCTACAGCTGTTATCATCAAGCAGGCCGTGACCACCGGCTGGGATTGTCCAAGAGCGCAGATACTCGTCAAACTGCGTGACAATATGGATGAGACCTTTGAAATCCAGACCATTGGCCGTATTCGTCGTATGCCGGAGGCGAAGCATTATGGCAGTGACCTGCTGGATAGCTGCTATCTCTATACATTTGACGAGAAGTTTACTGCTGGCGTCAAGATGGCGCTGGACAAGGGGGCACTCAATGCCTGTACACTGTTTCTCAAGAGTGAGTACAAGGACATAACTCTGACAGGCGAACAACGTTCGATGATTTCAATGCCCAGAAATCCGCAAAAAGCTCTGCGGGCAATTTGGCTCTATGCAGAGGAAAACTTGGGTGTTGGGGCAGACAAAGAGGAGAATCGGACACGCTTACAGGCTGCCGGATATATTCTTCGGGATGATGTGGTGCGCCATACTGTTTCTGGTGAAACCGCTACGCTCGATTTTTCTTCTTCGGATATGAACACGATAAGTGTGACGGAAAAGCTGAATACACACAAGCACGGGCGCGATTATCATCAAAAAATCGGCAAAATCGGCTTGGAAATTGGTATGGAGTATTCGTTTATGAATACTATCATCCGTAAGCTCTTTGATAAGAACTTCAACTATGCTCACAAAATACTTGCACTGGAACCGAGGGAAGTATATGCCTTTGTATTAAACAATGCTGATCGCCTTCGTCATCTGGTTCGAGAAGCAATGGCGGCGGAAATGGCACAGATGCAGCTCGATGTTCAGACCAAATCTTTGTTTGAGTTTCATATTCCACAGTCCTGTTTGTTTACCTACAATGGAGAAGCCAAAACCCAGATCATTTATAAAAAGAATGTTTATCAGAATTACCTTTCTTCTGCTGCACCTCGCTCTACGCCGGAAGTTAAATTTGAGAAATTCTGTGAACATTCCGGCAATGTGGAGTGGTGGTATAAGAACGGCGATAAGGGTAGTGAGTATTTCTCTATCGTTTACGGGGATAACTCCGAGAAGCAAAAGCTGTTTTATCCAGACTATATCGTCGGCATAAGCGGTGAGATCTGGATTATTGAAACCAAGGGTGGCTTTGATCGCAGCGGCAATAGTCAGGACATCGACATCTATACGCCGAAGAAGTTTGAAGTGCTGAAAGCATATCTGGATACGCACGGGCTAAAAGGCGGTATCGTTCGGAACGACGCTACTACGGACGAGCTGTGCATCTGTATGGAGCACTATTCAGATGACATCGGCAGCGATGATTGGGTGCTTCTGGAGGAAATTATATGAAAGTTCTTTTAGCTTAATCGCTTTATTGGTTGGACGGGCTATGTCGAGAAAACATAGTTTATAGAAATGAAGGGGGATAAAAGTGAAAAGAGAGAAAATATCGCTTGAATTGTTACTGTTATCCGATGGTAATCCTAGATTAGAGCCTTCTTTCGGTGAGGATGAAGCAATAAACAATATGGTGGCAGATCAGAATAACAAACTGGTTGAATTAGCCTCAGACATCGTTGTACACGGACTAAACCCGTTAGATACAGTTGGTGTATACCCATCAGAAACCTACCGTGGTTTCTACGAAATCGGCGAAGGTAATCGTCGTATGTGCGCATTAAAGCTGTTGGCAGCTCCTGAACGCATACAACACACAAATGCGGCATTATTTTCTAAATTTGCGGCATTATCCAAGGGGTACTCTGTTCCGGAGAGTATTGAAGTAGTTGTATTCGAAGATGAAGCGGCAATGCAGCATTGGATGGAAATACGCCATATGGGTGAACAAGGAGGTAAAGGATTAGCAAAGTGGAATTCTGTTCAAAAAGCTCGTTTCAATCGGATGCAAACAGGCTCTGATGCATTGCTTGATTTTTGGGATTGGATGGATGCAAACAAAATTCTTACTTACGATGAAATATTAGATGTAACAAAAACGAATTGGCAGCGGATTCTCCGGGAAAGGTACTTCCCATTTTTAAGGCTGCAGTATGATGGAGCTTATGTGGTTCAACCCGAGGATATAAGCAGTTTTGCAGAACGAATTAAAGCTATTCAGAAAAGATTATCTGGAGAAACTGTGGCGATTGTATATGACCAGTTGAGAATTGAAAATTTTTTACAACTCAATCTCAAATGAGTTATATGGGAAAAATTATCAAGAAGTGATAGATGAAGAAAAACCACAGCTGTCCATTCGCCAGCACGATTGCCCGATCGATTTGAATCAAAATCACACAGAAGACCTACAGAAATCTCAAACATCTTTGGGCCTTGACAAGGGTGGTGCTGGAGATGGTAAGCCTGAGGATGATTTTCCCACAGATGAATGCCATAATCGGGATATTGGAAGAGATGTTTTTAATGGATGTGCTACTATAATACCGTTTGGTTATGCTATTCGCACCGAGAATATGCGCCTGAATAAAATAGTCAATGAGCTTAAGAAGATTAACGCCGACACATTTCCGAATGCCTGTGGAACTCTCTTAAGAGCGCTTTTTGAATTGTCAGCAAAAGTATACTTAGAAAAGCAAGATGGTAGCAACCACACAAGTGACGAGTTTGAATCAGCTATTAGACAGGCTGCAAATGGGTTGCGTCAGCAAGGACGGATCGATAATAGTCAGCACTCTGCGATTTGTAAGGACATTGATAACTTGAGAAAGATATTCAACGGGTATATGCACAATACCGAGGGCTATCCGAGTAGCGAGGCGTTGAAGAATTTTTTCAAGTGCCATCGCAAATTTATACAAGAATGCTTAAGATGAATGGAGCGTGGTATTGTGATTAGAAATATAAATATTATTCAATATCGCAAGCTTAAGGATGTTGCCCTGACCTTTACAAAGAACATTACTGCTATTTCTGGAACTAATGGTACTTGTAAGACTTCTTTGTTACATCTGCTGGGAAATGCTTTGCAGGCACCAACAAGTAACTGTGACTGGATAAATGACAAAAAATGCTTACCTATTATCCGGGCAGTAAATGATGTTACTAATCCCAAGGTCGAGAGCCTTACACGAGGAGACCAAACATATAATGATCCTGCACACGGAGTAAAGGGCCCTCTCTTTTCTGTAGACTATTATGGGGCGGACACATTGAGCTTTAGACGGCATAATTCCAAGCAGGCAACTCGTTATGCGGTTAAGCCCAAATACCAGCCTGGGACAACGGATACCTTGCCGTTCTGCCCGGTGATATACCTTGGCCTGTCCCGATTGGTGCCTTTTGGTGAATTTCAAAATGATGAGGCGCTATCAAGCATAAAGAAGAATCTTCCTCAACAATATCAGAATGAGATTGCTGCATTATACAAAGGGTTCACAAACTATGATATTTCGTTTAATGCCACAAAGCAAATGGGGGATATTAAGGTTCGAAGTGAATTTACTAGCAACATAGAGGGCATTGACTCCAACACTATTTCTGCCGGAGAAGATAATTTAAGCATTATTCTGACAGCGGTTATCTCTCTCAAATACTATTATGAATCTATCTCCCCTTCAAAAGAGGTTGAAAGTGTTCTTCTAATTGATGAATTGGATGCCACGCTACATCCGGCTTTTCAAATTAAACTTCTGGATTTATTCAGAGAAATGTCAGAAAAATATAGAATTCAAGTCGTTTTTACCACACATAGTATATCCCTTTTGGAAGAAATGCTGTCTATAAAGGACAATGTTATTTATCTGATAGATAATGTAACATCCGTTTTTCAGATGGAAGAACCGGATATTTACAAAATAAGAATGCATCTGCAATCGCTTACTCGGGATGATATTTATGAAGACAAAGTCATACCGGTATTTACAGAAGATGATGAAGCGCGTTGCCTACTTGATTTATTGTTTAACTATTACCAACGAACATACCCTGCATTTCGTAGTGTCAGTAGTTTGTTTCACAAGGTTCTGACAAACATTAGCGCCGAAAATTTGACTGGCATATTTACTGATGGTAAACTGTTACATACTACAATGCGTTCAATTTGTATTTTAGATGGAGATCACAGTTCGGATATAACAAACTTCATTGTTGCGCTACCCGGAAAGGCGGCACCTGAAGCGGTTTTGCTCAATTATGCTGAAAAGCTTTATGACGCTGATGATTCATTTTGGCGTGATCGGACGATAGTTGATAAGGGATATACGAAAAACTACTATTTAAGCAACATAAAAAATGAAGTCGATTCTTTTGGGACTCAGCTTGATAGAATGCGTAATAGCGGCGAAACTTCAAAAGGAAAGCGACGGGAATTTAATAAGAGATTATTTAATGATAATAGGAACTTCTTTATCTTACTATTCAAGCATTGGATTAATAACCCGGAGAATAAGTCGGAAGTTGACAGATTCTATCGTGAGCTTCATACTCTTTTCCTGAAAGTAGCTCCATATCACGAAATCAGTCCAAAGGAATGGCCTTGATATATAAGGGGGAATTGAATTGCCATATACACCGTCGCCACTAAGATATCCGGGTGGAAAGACAAAGCTGTACAAGTACATAAAATCAATTATCGATGCCAATGATTTGACCGGTCAGACATATATTGAGCCATTTGCAGGAGGAGCTGGATTAGCATTAAAGCTCTTGACAAATGGTGATGTAAAGAAAGTTGTAATCAACGACTTTGATCCAGCAATATATGCTTTCTGGTATTGTCTGTTAAATAATACAGAGCAACTGTGTGAGTTTATTTCTACTGTGCCATTGACCGTTGAAGAATGGGACACCCAACACAATGTATATATCAATCAGGGTAACCACACTCGATTAGAGTTAGCACAAGCAACATTATTTTTGAATCGGACAAATGTATCCGGGGTAATTACTGGAGGAATGATAGGAAAACGGGATCAATCTGGTAATTATAAATTAGATGCTCGATTCAATAGGACAGAACTTGTGCGGAAGGTTCGAACCATCGCTGCATTGTCAGATAGAATAGACTTATACAACTTGGATGCAATTGATTTTTTGCAGTATGAACTCCGTCATTACTACAAGGCATTTATTAACTTTGATCCGCCATATGTAATAAAGGGCGGCAAGTTGTATAAAAATGCCTTTACAGTGGAAGACCACCGAATTCTACGAGATTGCATTGCTCGTTGCCACCGAAAATGGATTGTGACATATGATGTCTGTGATCTTGTATCCGAACTTTACGCTAAATTTAGGAAAAGCACTTTAGATATTTACTACAGCGCTAATAATGTGAGAACCGCTAAAGAATATATATTCTTTAGCGATAACTTGGTATTGCCCGATAATATTAACCTTACTGAGCATTAGGATGGTAAGTAGGGTATATCGGTTTTATTAGTTCTTGTACTGGGATTCTCACACATATGATGAACCAACATAAGAGGTGCATTTCAGAATGTCGAGTGGAGATTTTACAATCTCCACTCGACATTCTGAGTTATAGAGCATATTCAGCCGTCCTCCCATCATCGGGAGGGCGGCTTTTTTGCGTCTTGATAGAAAAATATTTGAGAAATTTCTCGAAAACACCCCCACAAACGGCGCCCCTTATTCAGAGTAAGTGAAGGGAGAAATATTTTTGCGGGGAATTTTGAAAAGCACCCTGCCAAACGGCACCCCTTATTCAGAGTAAGTAGAAGGGACTTTTGAAAAGTTGAGGGGATTTTTCAAATTACTTTGCCAAAATCTCGAAAAAGTTCCCAATTGGTTAGTAGGAAGCCCCTGGAAAATTTCCTTCAAAATCCTATTTGTTATTTGCCAGAAAAGTTCCCAGTTGATTAGTGGGAGGGGCGCTTAAAAATTTTCTTCAAAATTCTTTTTATTGTTGCCGGAAAAATTCCCAATTAAGTAGTAGAGGGGTTCGCAGAAAAATTCTCAAAAGTTTTTTCGTTCAAATCCGAAAAAATTTCCCAGTTGGTTAGTAGAGAGGATTTCAAAGAAATTTTCAAAGTTCCTTCGTACAAATCAAAAAAATTTTCCCAGTTGATTAGTGAGGGGGTTAAAAAACAGGCCTTCTCGCTGCCTACCTGTTGAGGGGATTCTCTCTGTGTACCTTGAAAATTGAATCGCCGCCTCCAAAGGATATGCTTCCGGCAAGTGACGCCACGACTTCCCGAAAAAGGAACGAGCGCACCAAAGAAGCGATACGCCGTGGTGAGACTCCGGGGCAGGAACGATGCGGATGAGCGGCAGCAGACAAAAATCACCGCAGAAATGCGGCATCAAGAACAGGCAAAGGAGGTTCAAACCTATGAAGAAAAGTGAGCTCAGAGAGCTTTATCAGATGATGTTTCCGGAATACCCGGACATTGTGACCGTTAAAGAGCTTCGGGAGATGCTGGGCATCAGCCGCAAGCTGGCCTACAAGCTGATCGACTATGGGTACATCCACGCCGTGAAGATCGGCACGACGCTGAAGATCCCGAAAATCAGCGTCATCAACTATGTGATGGAGAAAGAGGTGAAGAAAGTTGGATGAGATCAAACGCCTGACACCCGCCCAAAGGGTACGCTGCAACCGGCTGATCCGGCGGCTGTGCGCCAACTATGATGGCGGCAACTGTCTGCCGCTGGACGACGGCGAGGGCTGTGTGTGCGTGCAGATGATCTCCTATTCGCTGCTGTGCAAGTATTTCCGGCGGGCGGTTTTACCCGCCGACAAGGCACTCTACGCCGATATTTACCGGCAGCGCACACGGCTCTGCGACCGATGCGGAAAGCCCTTTGCTCCCGGCAGCAACCGGCAGAAGTACTGCCCGGAATGCGGTAGCTCCATCCGGCGCAAGCAGAAGGCAGACTCTGCCAGACGGCGGCGTAGCGTCGAACATTAAGCGTCTGGAAAGCCTTGATTTCCAAGGCTTTTTGCGGGTAAAGCAGGGGTGGGCGACCGTTTCCATCCGCCCCCACCAAAATCCACTTTTAACATTCTACAAAGGAGAATTCTATGGACAACAAACTGAAAACCGTGGACGCAGAGACCCTGCTGTCCACGCCGATGAGCAAGACGATGTTCATCGTGGACGGACTCATTTCGCAGGGCGTCAATGTCATCAGCGGTGCCAGCAAGATCGGCAAAAGCTGGCTGATGCTGTGGCTGGGGCTGCAGGTGGCACAGGGAAACTCCATTTGGGGTCTGCCCACACTGCAATGCGATGTGCTCTATCTGAGCCTTGAGGACACCCAGCGCCGCATCAAAGACCGCCTCTACAACCTCACCGACAGCGCCCCGGACAATCTGTATTTTGCCGTGACCTCCGGGCTGATCGGCGGCGGGCTGGAGGAGCAGATCACGGATTTCCTGACCGAGCATCCCGCCACCAAGCTGGTCATCATTGACACGCTGCAAAAGGTGCGGGACTCCAAGGGCAGCGCCGGAAAGGCAGGAATGTACGGCAACGATTACGACGACATTTCCTCCATCAAGCGTATTGCCGACGGCTTCAACATCGCCATTTTGCTGGTGCATCACCTGCGAAAGCTGCAAGACAGCGACGATCCCTTTAACGATGTCAGCGGCTCTACCGGCATCATCGGCGCTGCGGACACCAACTTTATTCTGCGCCGCAAGCGCAGCGGAAACGCCGCTACGCTGCTGGTCAGTGGGCGGGATGTGGAATATCAGGAACTGACCTTGCAGTTTAACGACCTTGTCTGGGAGCTGGTGGAGCGCAAGAACAGCGAGGATATTCACAAGGCGGAGCTGCCGAAATTTCTGTTTCGGGTGGTGGACTTTATGGAGTGCCGCACCGAATGGGCAGGCACGGCCACGGAGCTGCTGACCGAAATGAGGGAGCAGGAGGTCACGCCCAATATGGTCACAAAGTATCTCGGCCAGTTCGCCTATGAGGTGCTGGAGCCGCTGGGCATCGAGTATCGCACCAAGCGAACGGGAAAAAGCCGGCTCATCAAATTCCTGCGCCGTGACGGCGATGACGCAAATGACGCCGGGATCGCTATATAAGGAAATCCCCGTCACAACCGTCATTGCCG
>ENA-ORLW01003611-ORLW01003611.1-human-gut-metagenome-genome-assembly--contig:-NODE-3611-length-11422-cov-20.330013_pt1 | contig 11422 bp, 10 predicted proteins | sample MGYA00243017_ERZ508829 | MGnify/ENA primary metagenome ERZ508829 (study PRJEB26277, sample SAMN04329776) | human gut metagenome | biome: human-associated habitat | host: Homo sapiens | place: USA... | reverse complement strand
AAGCGCTTCAAGATGGACTCGAACCAACGACCCTCTGATTAACAGTCAGATGCTCTAACCGACTGAGCTATTGAAGCAGTATCAGCACCCCTCCGGGTTGCTTTTGCGGTGCAAAGATACGGCAATATTTTGGTCCGGCCAAACTTTCTTGCTTATTTTTTAGATTTTTTTGCAAAAGGGGCCACAAAATCGGCCATAGCGCGGGTTCTGAAAGCGGCCGGCAGGGGCTTGGGGAGCCGGCGGGGGCGCCGGCACAGGGGTGGGCAGGGCGTCGGGAATGGTCGGGAATGGTGCCAAATAAAATTTCCGTATACGACTAATTTTTTGTAATTTTGCGGCAAAATTGGAGGCGAGGGTCTCCGGAACTTTATTTTTTGAGATGGAAAGTTTGTTAGAGTTGTTTGCACCCCACAACACGGGGTTGGCCGCAACGCTTATCCTGCTGTCGTTTGTAATAGCGGCGGGTATCTTTATCGGCAAGATAAAGATTTTCGGAGTGTCGCTGGGCGTTACTTTCGTGCTGTTTGTGGGTATTCTGATGGGTCATTTTCAGTACGAGATCGACGCTTCGATACTGAAGTTTGTTCGCGAGTTCGGTCTTATCCTTTTTATATTTTCGATAGGTCTGCAGGTTGGTCCCGGTTTCTTTTCGTCGTTCAAAAAAGGCGGCGTCCGGCTCAACGGTCTTGCGCTGCTCGGCATAGCTCTCAATGTTGCAATAGTCCTTATTATATATTATGCGGGGTGGGAGCGCGACATTGTAGCTCTGGTAGGCGTTATGAGTGGTGCAGTGACCAACACGCCGGGACTTGCGGCGGCACAGCAGGCAGTAACGACGATGCCGGGAGCGGGCGCCGAGGCTGCCAATGTGATGGCCAACGGCTACGCAGCGGCCTATCCGCTGGGCGTGATCGGCATTATTCTGAGTATGTTTATCGTAAAGGGTATTTTCCGCATCAAGACCGACGAGGAAATCCGCAAGATAGAGACAGACCAGGAGGACAGCCATCTGAAGCCATATCTGCTTTCGGTGAAGGTTACCAACAGCCTTATCGACGGCAAGACGCTCTTCGAGCTTCACGACGTTGTGCAGACCAACTTTGTGGTTTCGCGCATCATGGGTGCTTCGGGCGAGATTACCATCCCGAAGTCGACCACGCAGATTCATACGGGCGACATCTTGCTTATTGTATGCTCGGCCCACGACGCCGACCGCTTCAAGGCCGTCATCGGCCCGCAGGTGGAGATGGACTGGGAGGCAATACCGGCTCCTGTCTACTCACGGCGCATACTGATTACCAAGAGCGAGTACAACGGCGTTGCGCTGGGCAGCCTGCGCCTCCACAACGGCTACAAGCTGAACTGCACGCGCGTCAACCGCGCCGGCGTCGACCTTCTGGCCTCGCCGAACCTTCGCCTACAGATGGGCGACCGCATCACCGTGGTGGGCAATCTGGAGGACATCGACCGCCTTGCCTCGCGCCTGGGCAACTCGCTCAAGCGTCTTGACCAGCCGAATCTGATTACCATCTTTGTCGGCATAATTCTGGGTATCGTGCTCGGCTCGGTAGACCTGGGCTACGGCATGAAGCTGGGGCTTGCGGGCGGTCCGCTGGTGGTTGCCATCCTTCTGAGCCGCTTCGGCTATAAGTTCAAGCTGGTCACCTACACCTCGAGCGCAGCCTCGCTGCTTCTGCGCGAGCTGGGCATCTGCCTCTTCCTTGCAGCCGTCGGCATAGCCGCGGGCCGCGACTTCGCCTCTACGGTATTTTCGGAGCAAGGCATGTGGTGGGTGATTTTCGGCTTCGCCATCACCCTGCTTCCTTTGGTGGTGGTTGGATGCATTGCCCGCGGAGTATACAAAATCAACTATCTGACCATCATGGGCCTTGTGAGCGGCGGCTGCACCGACCCGCCCGCCCTGGCCTTCGCCAACAACTCGACGGGCAACGACGCTCCGGCCGTAGCCTACTCTACGGTGTACCCTCTGACTATGTTTCTGCGCGTGGTGGTGGCCCAGGCCCTCATCCTCTGCCTGGTGTAGAATCGGCACTCACCCCGTAAGCTGTCAAACAAGTGTTTAAGGGCCTATCTGAAGCTGAAAACCACGTTTCCGAGGGGTTCGACATCCGCTGAAAACCACGTTTCCGAGGCAAAGGTTGGTGTTTTTTATTTAATATCCAAAGGAATTGGCGGTCGAAAGCGGCAAATTTTACCGGCAGCCTGCCATCGGGCCCTGTGAATACAAAATAGGGCGCCCCGGTCGGGGTCGCCCCATTTTGTATCTTGCATTCCGCGTTCTATTCGAAGCGGTGTATCATGTCGGTGAGCTCGCTCAGGGGCTTAGCGCCGCCGTCGCGCCACACTTCCTGGCCGTCCTTGAACAGAATGAAGGTAGGATATGAATGGACGTGGTATTTCTGCACGAGGTCGCCGCTGGCGTCTTTGTCGACGGCGACTACGTTTGCGCGGCCTGTGAACTTGTCGCGAAGTTCGCCCAGCACGGGGATTGTCTTAAGACACTTGTCGCAGTTGGGGTCGTAGAACTCCACCATGGTGGGTTTGGAGCCGCCAAGGTAGTCGACGAGCAACTTGTCCAGTGATTCGTTGGTTGTCATGGTTGGAGTGTTTTTTTAGAATTCGTCGGATTTGGTTTCCTGATGGTCCTTGATTTTCTGGACCAGGACGTCGGCCTGCTGCACGCCGACTGCGCGCCAGATGGCCTCGCCGTTCTTGAACATAATCAGTGTGGGCACGGACTGCACGCGGTACTGGTTTGCGAGTTCACGGTTGGCGTCGATGTCGACTTTGAGGATGTTGGCGGTGTCGCCGACGGTTTTCTTGACGTCCTCCAGAATGGGGCCCTGCACGCGGCAGGGGCCGCACCATGTTGCGAAGAAGTCGACCAGTGTGGGTTTGTTCTCCTGTATAAGTTTATTGAAATCGCTCATGTTGTTATGTTGATTTTATGATTGTTGCGGAATTGTGCGGCGTCCTCGGGGCGATGCTTTATTCGAGACCTTCGACGTAGTCCATGCCGACGTAGTGCTGGTAGGGATGGTCGCAGGCGGGGCACTTTGTGGGAGGCTCGGTTCCGACGTATTCATAGCCGCAGACGAGGCACTTCCAGGTGATGGGTTTGTCGCGTTTCCATACAGTTCCCTTCTGGACCTGGTCCAGATAGTGTAGGAAGCGCTGGCGGTGTTGGTTCTCGATGGTAGCGATGGCGCTGAAGTGGGCTGCTATTTCGGGGAAACCTTCCTCGAGGGCAACCTTGGCGGCGTTGGTGTAGAGTTCGACGCCTTCGACCTCTTCTTCGTGGGCGGCGGTGATGAGGTTCTGCTCGGTGGTGCCTATTACGCCGGCATCGGCATTGCAGGGCACGGTGATATTGCCTCCCTGGAGGAATTTAAAGAAGATTTTGCCGTGGTGTAGTTCATTTGCCGCGGTGGCGTTGAACACTATGGCGATGGGGAAATACTGTTCCTTGGTTGCCTGCTGGGCGTAGTAGGTGTAGCGCGTGTAGGCAGCCGATTCGGCAAGGTAGGCAATAACCAGGTTTTTCTCGGTCTGGGTGCCTTTGAGGGATTTTGTTGTCATGGCGGAATGTTTGTTTTGGACCCTCCCAAGCTTTTGGAAATGTGCCGGAAAGAGTATTGTTAGTCATGTATGTGGCGGCCGGAGGGCAGATACCCCGGCGGTGACCCGGATATCTGCTGCGGTTCACCAAATAAAACGCGTAGTCCCCGGCTATGGTTCGCCGGGAAGCCGCTTCGCGGAGCTCTTAAGGTTAATTAGGGGATTTTTTTTGCATATTCGCCGCTATTGGAGTATTTTTGCGCTAATTTGGTCAATCAGCACTTTTTGAGGCATGGAATACAATAGTAAAATGACCCCGGAGCAGGAGAAGCAAATGGTGGAGGACGCTTTCGCCGACCTCCTCGACGGTTATCTCAAAAGCAACCACCGCAAGAAGGTTGAGATTATCGAACGTGCTTTTGCTTTTGCCCGCGAGGCCCACAAGGGTATTCGGCGCCGCTCCGGCGAGCCTTATATCATGCACCCCATCGCCGTGGCTAAGATTGCCTCTCAGGAGATTGGCCTGGGCTCGACTTCGATTTGCGCCGCTCTGCTCCATGATGTTGTCGAAGACACCGACTATACCGTCGAGGATATTGAGCAACATTTCGGACCTAAGATTGCTCAGCTCGTCGAGGGGCTGACAAAGATTTCCGGCGGCATCTTCGGCGACAAGGCTTCCATGCAGGCCGAAAATTTCCGCAAGTTGCTCCTCACTATGAGCGAGGATATCCGCGTGGTGCTCATCAAGATGGCCGACCGCCTGCACAATATGCGCACCCTGGGCTCCATGGCCCCCAACAAGCGCTACAAGATTGCCGGCGAAACGCTCTACATCTATGCCCCGCTGGCCCATCGCCTCGGCCTTTTCGAAATTAAGACTGAGCTTGAGGACCTTAGCTTCAAACACGAGCATCCCGACATCTATCGCGAGATTTCCGACAAGATTCGCCAGACTCAGGAGCGGCGTACCGCCGTCTATACCGACTTCGCCGCCCCTATCAAGGAGAAGCTCAATACGCTGGGTATACGATATGAGGCAAAGGCCCGCCTCAAATCAATCTACTCCATCTATAAGAAGATGGAAGCCAAGCATTTGCCATTCGAGGAAATCTACGATCTGTATGCCATGCGCATTGTCTTCGACTGCGACGACCAAGCCAAGGAGAAGGGCATCTGCTGGAGCATCTATTCTGCCATCACCGACCTGTACCAACTCCACCCCACGCGAACCCGCGACTGGATTGTAACGCCAAAAGCTAATGGCTATCAGGCGCTTCACCTCACTGTTATGGGTCCCGACGGAAATTGGATCGAGGTGCAGATACGCTCGCGGCGTATGGACGAAATCGCCGAAAAAGGCTTCGCCGCACACTGGAAGTACAAAATCGGAGAGGGCGACGAGGAGTCGGAGCTCAACGCATGGCTCAAAACCATCAAGGATATTCTCGACAATCCCGAACCAAGTGCCATCGACTTCCTCAATACGCTGAAGCTCAATCTTTTCTCCTCAGAGATTGTGGTGTTTACCCCCGCCGGAGAGCTCCAGACCCTACCCTCGGGCGCCACGGTGCTCGACTTGGCATTTGCACTCCACACCGAAATCGGCATGCACTGCATAGCCGCCAAGGTAAACCACAAGCTGGTGCCACTCCAGCACGAGCTGCGCAGCGGCGACCAGGTCGAGGTGCTGACTTCGAAAACGCAGGTCCCGCTGCCCGAATGGGAGAATTTTATGGTCACTGCAAAGGGTCGCACACGACTGCGTAAAGCTCTGCGCGCCGAACGACAGCCTCTCATCTCCGCAGGCAACGCTATTCTCACCAAATGGCTCAAAGACAACGACCTGCCCGACAACAACCTGGTTATCACCAAGATTCAGGGCATCTACCATGTCGGCAACCGCGACGACCTCTGCTACCAGCTCGGCGCCGGCGAAATTGCCTTGGGCGACTACCTGCCTTCGCTCCTCAAGAGAGCTGTCAGCAATGCAAAACCCGGACGTACAAAGGCTATTCTATCCAAGATTTGGCCAATCGGCCTGGGGCGCAAGAAGGAGGACGAGGAGCCGGTTGCCGAGACTCAGCCCGAACCCATAAACCCCAAGCAGATATACTCCCTCAAGGTCGACGAGAACGGCGCCAACTTCCGCCTGGCCGACTGCTGCTCGCCTATTCCCGGCGACGACGTGATGGGCTTCATCAACGACGACGGACAGCTCGAAATACACTCCCTCGACTGCGCACACGCCCAAGTGCTGAAGGCTACATATGGTAGCCGCATTGTCGCCACTCAGTGGGAGAGCGTCGACGAGCGATTCCTGGCCCACATTCACATTGAGGGCATCGACCGTCGGGGCATCCTTCAGGAGCTTACTAACATGATTTCAACCCATTTGGGAATCGATATGCGTAAGGTCGACATTGAGGCCACCGGAGCCGTGTTCCACTGCGACCTCTGGGTGCGCGTGAGCGACGCCGACGTTGTCCGCGACCTCTGCTCCCTGGCCAAACGAATTAACGGCGTTCAGTCCGCCGCCAGGGTTAACTGATTAACAATCTTACTATGAGCGAAATAAACGAACCTTCGCAGCCGGCTGCCGGCTTCTCTCTGATCGACGAAATAAAAAAACGCTGTAAAGAAACCAAGAAAACCCGTTGGATTCGCTTTGCCGTCGTTTCTCTAATCTTTGTGGCTTGGGTGGCCTGGATGCAGTCCTGGTGGCTGCTCATTTTCTGGTTCCTTCTCTTCGACATCTACATTACCGGCTTCATCCCGCTCACTTGGTGGAAGAAAAGCAAAAATCCCGCCGTACGAGGCGTTATGAGCTGGGTCGACGCTATCGTCTACGCTCTGGTGCTGGTCTACTTCGTCTTTGCTTTCGTGGGGCAGAACTACCAGATTCCGTCAAGCTCCCTCGAAAAGACACTTCTCACCGGCGACTACCTTTGGGTGAACAAGGCCGTCTACGGCCCGCGTGTGCCCATGACCCCCGTGCACTTCCCGCTGGTCCACAACAAGCTCTTCGGCTTCAAGAGCTACCTCGACTCGCCAGCTCTACCCTACCGACGCCTCAAGGGGCTGCGCAACGTCGAACTCGGCGACATCGTGGTCTTCAACTTTCCCGCCGGCGACACCGTGATGAGCCGATATGAGGATGTGCGCGCGGAGTACTACGATATGCTTGTCGAGGACTTTGGCCGTGATTACATCGCCGCGAATCCGCAGGAGTACGGCGAGAAGATTTTCCGACCCGTCGACCGAAGGCAGAACTACGTCAAGCGAGCCGTCGGCCTGCCCGGCCAGCGCATCCGAATCGTCAACGACACTATCCTGCTCGACGGCGTCGCCCAGCCTTTCCCCGAAAACGTTCAGTTCGACTATCTCTTCTCCACCACCCGCTCACTCACTCAGGACGACCTCCACGACCTCGGAATCACGGCCTCCGACCTCAGTTTCATCACTCCATCCCAGTCGAACTACTTCGAGTGGGCCGCCCTCCTGCCGGACCTCCCCGATGGCGCCACAATCTACCTGGCGCCACTAACAGCCGAGATGCGCTCACGCCTAAGCCGTGACTACGGCATGACGGCCATACAGAAGCTCAACGAGCTCGGGCGAATGACTAAATACACTTTCCCCTACAGCTCCGCCGGCGACTGGACTATCTCTAACTTCGGCGGCGACGACGGGCTCCTCATTCCCGCCAAGGGGACAACCATTGCTCTCAACGCCGACAACTGGAAGCGATACCACCGCGCTATCCGAAACTACGAAGGCCACACCGACTCCCGGCTCGACGAGGCCTCAGGAACCGTCTACATCGACGGGGAGCCCGCAAGCGAGTACACCTTCGCTATGGACTACTACTTCATGATGGGCGACAACCGCGACCGTAGTCAGGATTCGCGATACTGGGGTTTCGTGCCCGAAGACCATATCGTCGGCACTCCTATGATTGTGCTCGTTTCGCTCGACAACGAGCGCGGCCTCTTCGACGGCAAAATACGCTGGAGCCGTATCCTTCGCGACGCCAACCCCGACAAATGAGCCATCCCCTGCTGTCCCGCTCCGGGGAGATTGTCCTGCCCCCCCGACTTTTCCCCGCCGCCGGATATTACGCTCTGATGGCTGCTCATCCTGCCGCTGCAATCCACCTGGGCGCACGCTTCGACAAGCGTCTCAAAGCCGTTCACCGCTATCGTATTGCCGACGTTCGCGGCCCGCTTGAGCTAACCGTGCCTATCGTCCGCCCCGAAGGCGCCGCTTCTCCGCAGGGCGTGCGCTGGGGCGACGTCGGCGTCTCCGCTCACGGCCGATGGTGGGAAGTGCACAGCGCCGCCCTCGAGAGCGCCTACGGCCGAACACCCTTCTTTGAGCACTATTGGCCGCGCCTGCAGCCGATTTTCTCCCAACCGCAACCCGGTCAGACTCTCGCAGACCTTATCGTGCGAGCCGATGCCGCCGTGCGGGCCATACTCGCCTTACCGACTGCTGTCCGCGCCGAGTGGGCATGCGCGCAAACCGCCGCCCCCGCGACAAATCCCGGACCATACTGGCAAATCCGAGCCGACGCGCTCGGATTCATTCCCGACCTTAGCATCCTCGACCTAATCTTCAACCTCGGCCCGGAAGCCCCACTCTTTTTAAAAATTGATAATTGACAATTGATCCGCCCCGGGACTATGGGGTAGGGATTTGCAATCCCCGCCGGCCAGGCGAAGGTAACTTTTTCGGAGAAAAGACGGCGTCGGGCCCTTTCGTGGCTTGCGAGCTGGAAGCTCGCCCTCCTTGGGCTCGCCACATCCCGAAGGGATTCCGCCCCGAAAATAATCCGACGTCGCCCGATTCATCGCGATATAACCCGATTCATCGCGATTTATCGATCTCATCCGCAAATGAAAATGGGGGCCGAGACCCCCATTTTACATTTTAAATTCTTAATTCTACATTTCCATCAGTTCACCTCCACGAGCTCCACGTCGAAGACGAGCATCTCGTTGGGGCCGATTCCGGCCTGAGGCTGGCCCTCCGGGCCGTAGGCGAGGTTGCCGGGGATGTAGAGTGTAGCGGAGCCACCTTCGCCGATGAGCTGCAGACCCTCGCTGAAGCCGGGAACGACCCCGCGCAGGTTGAAGCTCGCGGGGGTGTCGCCGCTCTGGTCGAATACCTCGCCGTTGAGGTGCTTGCCGACGTACTTAACCTTCACCGACGAGTTGGCGGTGGCGTGGTTGCCGTTGCCGGCGTTGGTAATCTTGTAGGTCAGGCCGCTCTCGGTGGTGCGTACCTCGGAGTCATTGCTCTTGAGGCGCTCTACGTAGTTGGCGGCGATGCGGCCGTTCTGCTGTGCTTCCGGAGAATTGAGTGCTTCGGCGCGACGGGCTTCCTGGGCGCGCTCCATTCCCTGCTCGTGAAGGGTGCGGAACTCGTCGGAGTATTTCATCACTACGGAGTAGTCTACCGAGTCGCGCATAAAGGCGCTGCGGAAGCCGCTCACTACCGGTGTTTTGGCGATGGTGAGGTCGCGGGAGCCGAACTGGTCGATGGCCTGCAGCATCTGGGCGGCAACAAGGGCACCCTGTCGCTCTGCCTCTGTATTGGCAGACGCCATAACTTTCTGATATGCGCTCAGGAACTGCTCCTTCTGCTCTGCGGTGTAGCCCTGGTTCTGCATTGCCAGAGTGGAACCTACATAGGCGCCGAAGGCGCTCGAAAGGGAGTCGGTGTAGGCGTCGATGCCCGACTCGGTGTTTCCACCGGGGGCTTTGCTGCACGATGCGGCGGCGATGGCGAGCAGCGCGGCTGCCCCAAAGATTAATTTCTTCATCTTTAAGATTGATATGTAGTTATTGTTTTTCTATTTACTGCGCCGATGCCGGCTTGATTTCCACAATTTGAATGGTGAAATCCAGAGGGGTGTCAGGAGGTATTACCCCTCCTGCGCCTCGCGAGCCATAGCCCAGCGCCGATGGTATGCTCAGGCGGTAAGTGCCGCCGGTGCGCATATGCGTCAGGCCCTGCGTCATTCCCGGCACGAGGTTCGACGCTACCGTGGTCAGCGGCTGACCGCCGGCCGTGTCGTCGAACACGGTGCCGTCGGGCAGCGCGCCGCGGTAGTTGAACACTACCACGTCGGAAGGCACTACCGTTGCGCCGGTGCCCGGCTCTAGGGTCTCCAGCACAAGGCCGCCGTCGAGCACCTCAGCGCCCGGACGGGCCGCAGCGGCCGCCAAAAAGGCGCGTTCGCGCTCGCCGCTGATGCGCTCCGCCGTCTCGGTGAGATACGTGCCGGCGCGGCGGTAGGCGTCCTCGTCCAAGGGTCTACGGATGCCCTCCGCAACCAAGTCGACAAGGCGCGCTGAGTCTGCCTCGAGGCCCATCTGCCGGATATTGTCCAACAGCACCTCAATGCCGTTTTTCATATTGGCCGTCACGAACACGGCCGCTGCCTCCGTGACGCTGTCGGTCAGCGTAGGCGTCGGTGTGGCGCCTACCGCACCGCCCGCGCCGAACAGCGCAGCGCATGCTAGCGTCAGCAGTTTGCGGTTCGTTTTCATCACGCCTCCACATTCAGAAGCTGTACGTCGAATATAAGTGTCTGGTTCGGGCCGATGGCGCCTCCTGCGCCGTTGGGGCCGTAGGCAAGCGCCGAGGGGATAAACAGTCGCCAGCGGGCTCCCTCCTTCATCAGCTGAAGGGCCTCCACCCAGCCGGGGATAACCTGGTTGACACCGAAAGTGGCCGGCTCGCCACGCTCCTCGCTGCTGTCGAACACGGTGCCGTCGATAAGCTTGCCCGTGTAGTGAACAGTCACGCGGTCCGTGGCGCTCGGCTGACGGCCGGTGCCCTCCTCGAGGACCTCATACTGAAGACCCGACGGAGTTGTCTTGACCTCAACGCGCTGGCCGTTTTCAGCCAGAAACTGCTCGCCGGCGGCTGCGTTGATGTCGGCCATCTTGGCCGCCTCCTCCTGCTGACGGCGCTGAAGGTCCATAAAGAACTTCTGCACTTCGGCCTTGGCCTCTTCGGCTGTCATCTTGGTGGTCTGGCCGTAGAACACAGCGCCGAGAGCGTCGGCGAAGTCCTGTATGTCGATTTTTTCGATTCCGGAAGCACGGAAGTTGTATCCCATGCTCACACCCAAGGCATAGCTCAGGCGGTCGAGTTCTTTTGTTTCCATGTCAGATATGTTTTATGCGATTGCAAAGTTAATAAAATTGCACGATAGAGTAACATAAACCCGCACGTTAAAGTTCGTTATCACCCCAAGGAGGGCGGCCTCCCGGCTCGCAAGCCGCGAAAGGCCCAAGGAGGGCGAGCTCCCGGCTCGCAAGCCGCGAAAGAGACCCAAGGAGGGCGAGCTTCCAGCTCGCAAGCGTCCGCCGATGCCATTATAATCCGCGAAAACGCCCTCAACATATGGACCGAGGGCTTCAGCCCTCGCCCATCCCGAAGGGAATGCCGACGAAAGAAGAATGCCCCGGCGGGTCGGTGACGGCTGAAGCCGTCACTCCATATCGCCGCGGAGTATTCACGCCCAAGAAAAAAAGAACCGCGTAGCGGTTCAAGAGAGTAGCCTGGGGTGACAACCCCAGGTAAAAATCACATATCCGGAACGGCGACCCCGTCAGGGGTCGAACACGTGCCGCGACCTTTCGCCGGGGTTCGACCCCTACCGGGGTCGCTGATTCTAAAGAGGCGAATCTATCCCGGGGTTGTCACCCCAGGCTACCTTTTTGAACTCCTACGGAGTTCTTTTTTCAAAAGATTGTCCGCAACGCTATGGAGCGGGGATTTGCAATCCCCGCCTACCAGACGAAGGTAACTTTTTACGACGAAAAGA
>ENA-ORLW01003607-ORLW01003607.1-human-gut-metagenome-genome-assembly--contig:-NODE-3607-length-11430-cov-5.874659_pt1 | contig 11430 bp, 8 predicted proteins | sample MGYA00243017_ERZ508829 | MGnify/ENA primary metagenome ERZ508829 (study PRJEB26277, sample SAMN04329776) | human gut metagenome | biome: human-associated habitat | host: Homo sapiens | place: USA... | reverse complement strand
AAGGTTGGTTAATCTTGTATCTTCAAATGCTGTACCACCAAGCGTATAACCGTTATTTTCAAATATTTTTCTCAACATTCTTAGAACATTTACAGAAGGCGGAAAATCTTCAATACCCATTCTTACATAATCATCAAATTCATCTTTAGGGGTATATTCACCAACTACTTCACCATTTTCAATAGCATTTGAATTTATTGGGTTCTTGGGTAATAGCCCATATAACACGATTGGAAAAATACAATCCTGTAATTCAGTAATCATTTTTGAATTATAACCACCAACCGAACCAATATCTTTAAATGGTATATACCAATTACCGTTTTCAGTCATTTTCTTACCGTTGAAAATTTCTTTGATTGTCTTAGCAGCAGGAATGTAAAGGTTGCCTTTATAAGTTTCTTCATCAATTTCTGTAATCTTGAATTTACCCGTGAATACTGTTATTGAATCCACAATCAATATAGCGTTATATTCATAATTGAATTTGTTCTTTACTTCCTCAACATTAGCAAAGTTGAATATCTTGTTATTGGTTGCCGAAGTTGGAAGTTTAATTGTAAAACTGTACTGAACATCTTTAGTTGTAATTTCAGAAGGTATTAGTATTTCCCTTTGAAATCGTACACCTAATTCATAAGGTGACACAATATCGCAAAGCTGATTGTTTATATATAATTCAACGTTTACCATTATCTTTTTTGAAAAAAGATAAAAGGTGATACAGTTACCCGTACCACCTTTACATACTATCTGAAATATACTTTATCCCTTGATAACAGAATTAAAATTGTCTGAATAATGATACTTCATTTCAACTTGGTAATTATCATCATCATCATTATATTTCAAATTCAAATCATCTACAATAACATACTTCAAAGAATATAATTCATAAACAACCTTAGAAGCTGCCAATTCTCTTAACCATTCAACAGTATTATAATCTACAATATCTGATTTAATACTAAATTGTTCTTCAATCTCCTTTTTAAATACTGATTCAATTTCAGAACTAATCTTATAATCAGGAAGAAGGGTCTTATAAACGGTTGAAGCATCCGTTTTAAACTCTGTACTCCATGTACCGCCAAAGTTAAAGGAATCCCAACCGCCTAACCTGTTTAGAAAAGCAAATTCATTTGTCCTATTCAAACATTCAGGTACAACATTATACTTCAATTCCTTACTAATAGGCGTGTTATCCTTGTTTAAAGCTACTGTAAACGAACCAACCGTTTTGTTGGTACTCTTTTCAACCCCTTCAATATCAGGGTTCAATTGAACAGTGTTTACAACATACATTTTCTTTCTATTCTTATTCTGTTTATTGATAGTGGTTATATAATCGCCTGAAGGTGTGTAATACTTATAGGTTAAACCAAAATTGAATTCAGGTGTAATGTTGATATTATGCTGCATATCAGACAATATAAAGTTGAAGTATTCTGTTTGTCCTACCACATAATTCTTATCAGGTGCATTTGTCAACGGCTGTACAACAGTGGGGTATAGGGTATCATACACGTAATCAGTCAAATCATTTTCGTTCAAAGTGTAATCATACCCATTCAATACATATAGAACATTTGAAATGTAAAATGGTGTTCGTGTTTCTCCATCAAAGGTTTTGGCAATATATCTGTAATCAGTATATGTACCCGTATCAACCCAATCAGAAGATGTAAGGAAATCAGTTTTATAATTAACCTTCTTGGATAATAGGTTATTCGTTTCAAACCAAAGTTCATCCTGAAAGTAGTGCTTTGATAGCGTGGTTGTATATGTACCAAAGTCTGCTTCTGTTGGAATATCTTTCACGCCTAAGAAACAATTGGTATCAGAATACAATTCCAATTCAATTTCTGTTTTACCCTTACCACCATCAATACTATCTGAATTGGATGAAGATTCAGGATTACCATTTAAACGCAAAAATGTACTGTTCAAATTCTCAAAGGTAAAGGTAAACTGTTCACCTGCACCCTTAGAAGTGATATAAATGGTATTACCGTTCTTGATATTTGTTCCGTTTATATCAAATGGTATGGTTATTTCAAAGTTATTTTTTAACCAACTATCCTTCATTAAGGCAATACGGATGTTTTCAGCCGTAATTGATTGGTTGGAATTCAATAAAAAGGTGTTGGAATTAAGATTTTCCTTCTTATTTGTTCCTCTGAAGGTATGTTTTATACCCGTTGATACTTCAATAATACTGAATTCTGTGGCTTCAGGGTATTCATCACCACCTGCATAAGTTGCCACAACAGTTAAATTGATTGCAACAGGTACTTTTGTACTATTCTTATTTTTGAATATCACAAAATTAGGGTTGTGCGCTAATGTAATTTTCTTGTTTTCAACTACATCTGCTATACTTGTGTTCGTAAAAAATCCCATATTCTTATTTTTAGTCTTTAAAGAAGTCTTGTAACTCCGTTATTATTGCAGTAAACAGTTCATCAAAATACTGTTTTTCAAATAGTTCTTCAATATTGTTTTCAAGTGTCGCTAAAATTGGTCTGCCTGTGTGCCCATCTCGCCATATTGCCCTTGAAATCAACCATAATGTACTGTTATCCGTTGGAATCCCATTCTTTGAAGCCCAATCACGTAATACATCAATTGGTGGCTGCTTACCATATTTCTTAGGTCTGTTCCATTCAAGATAAACAATATAATGATTGAAGAACGTTTGAATCATTATATTATCAGTGGCTTGTATCTTCTGTTCCATATCCGATTTTAATGCACTGTTTTTTAATGTGTTCTTTCCAACCTTATCATTAATTGATATTGAATCATCTTCCATTATTATTGTTGCCAAAGTCAGTATATCATTACCGATTGCTTCTATTATTTTTAATGTTTCCTTGTTCATCTTCTAATTGGTATATCAAAATCAGGAAGTTTATTTGTAAATGTTTCACAACCGTTTTCTGTTACTGTTATATCAAAGTCAGGTATGGTTGATTCTTCTTCCAACTGCTTATTTTCATCAAATTGTTCAGGCAACAAACAAAGGTTACTGATATTCTTTGTAATCAAATTACAACTGAAGCGTGCGCCACAACAATTATTATCATAATAATCAGATAAGGTTAGATAAGTCCAATCAGGCTTAATGGTAAAATAAGAATCTCTATCCTGTTTTATTTTCTCTATCATATTCAACCCTATACTGAAAGCTAAAGATTGCAGGTATTCAGTTGTGTATTCTGCATCAGGTACAAACAAAACTGAAAAGTTTACGGAATTGAAAAACACAGAACCATTAGTACCTGTATTACTTCCAAGTATCGGTTCTTCCAACCAAAGTAAAGGGTGTGGTTCATTACCTGCACCCAATTCATAATTCTTGTTATAGTAGAATGATTTGATTGTTTTGTGTTTACGTGCTAATTCCCTGAATGTATTTACTATTGTTTTAATCATTTTCTGAATAGTTTACTTTTTATTCTTTGAAAGCTGTTCTTCAAACTTGTATTGTGCTTCTTCTGCCTGTGCTTTGTCAAGTCTGTAACATAAGAAGTTGAACACTGTGATAACTGTTTGTGAAGTGACTTCATCAAACTTCTGTATTTCATCATTTGCAATTTCGGCAATAACCTTATACCATCCCCATTTTCTGCTGAAGTCCTGATAAGGTTTGCAAATTGGTTTGCCTGTTCCACTACCTTTGAATAGAATGTTGTAATTATCAATAAGTTCTTTCTTAACTGCAAAAAAAAAGCAAGCAGGGGAAACACTTCATTCATCTTCAAACCCTGAAACAACTTCTTTCTTTCCTTTAATATCTTGGAATCGTATTTTTCACCTTTCCTTAAACAAACAATTGCAAGTATTTCAGATAAACGTGAATCATTACCTTCTTCTTCTTCAAAAGTCGCTTCAACATCCACATATTGAGCTAAGGTCAGTTCATCTTTGACTGATACGGAATATACATCATTATCAATCAAAATCTTGTTAGACGGTTTGAAATCATTTCCTGCAAAGGCAAAACTAACCATATTCAGTACATCAGTGTAAAAGGATAATGGAAGGGTTGATAACAGGTCAAATGGAATGGTTGAAATCAGTGATACCAATTCAACTTCCTTCATCTTGGTATCAGCCACGAAATCAAACCACTTTTCATATTGTCCCAAAGTGACATCATTCCAACCTTTAGGAACATTATATATTGTATCTTCTATCTTAATTTTTATCATCTTCTGATTTTTGATAAAAGATAAAAGGTAGTGGAAACAAAAAAGGGTTGGAACTTCCAACCCTTCAATATTCTTTGAGACTGTTTTCTAAATAGATTTATATTTAGTAGCAATCTTAGATGTTTGTTTCATTACTGTATTATCCAACAGCTTTGCATAATGCTGTGTTTGTTTGGTGTTGGTGTGTCCTAATATAGATGCAGTAGATTCAATTGATAAACCATTATTCAGAAACAAAGTAGCTGCTGTATGGCGTGCAATATGCGTATGCAGTTCTTTCTTGATTCCGCATATAGCAGCAATTTCTTTCAAATAACTGTTCATCTTTTGATTGCTTGGAAAAGGTAATTTATAATCATATCGTTCTAACAACTGTTCCGCAACAGGTAACAAAGGTATCTTGCACATTACGTTTGTTTTTTGACGGGTTTTCTTAATCCATTTGTTGCCATCATTATCAGTCACAAAATCATCTTTGGTTAAAGTCTTTGCATCCGTGAAAGCTAAACCCGTGAAGCAATTGAAAACAAACACATCACGTATCTTTGAAAGTCTATCAGTACCCAAATCTTTATGAATTAAAACTTCAAGTTCTGATTCAGTCAAATAATCAACTTCAATCTTTTGTGTCCTGTACTTAACGGTAAGAAATGGATTCACTTGGATATAATTGTTAGCCAAAGCAAGATTGATTATCTTTTTGAACTTCTTGATATTTTGAATTGCACTGTTGTTCTGCATCTTTCCTAATAGGAAAGTGAAGAACCCCTGTACAAATGAAGCGTTTATTTCGGGTAGCCCTATATCTTTTCTACCAAAGTTTTCTTGCAGGTACAATTTCAAGTATCTATAAGCCACTATATGCTTATCATAAGAAGTCATTACCAAGTTACCTGCCTGTACCTGTTTCAACACATCTTGGTTGTGTTCATCATACAATTCAAATAAAGTACACTGATTACCTTTTATTTTACCCAAGAACATATCTTTCACCGATTGGGCTGTTACAGCCAAATCAAGCTTGATAAGTGAAGTTTGGGCTTCATAAAACTTAGCTTTCATCAAAGAAAGATATTCATTAGTATCTTTGGTATCTTCACCTTTACCTTTTACCAACTGTTTCTTCGTATCAAACTTGGTTGGTTCAACCTTTCTTTGAAGTTGCACAATAGTTCTTTCGTTATCCACAATAATTGTTGCTTCAATTGGTGCTACACCTTGTTTGTTGACCTTTGAAGGTCTTACCATAAAGTTCACTGAAAAAGTTCTCATAACTTAATTGTTTTAATTGGTTCAACAAATAAGTCCTTTTGAGATAAGATAGGAGTGCTTTAATATTTTGCGAAGCACCAATTTATGCACCATATTTATATCCTCTGCGACCAAAAATATCTTTTTAAAACACTGTAATTCAATATGTTATACACAAACAAATTACAGTTAAAAAGTGGTCGTAAAAAGTGGTCGCAAATTAGGTCGCAAATAAAGCGCAATATTTAGTTTTAATTTAAAAAGAAAAAATGCTAATTCGTTAAGAATCAGCGTTTTAACTTTTGTAAAAAGCGGTAATTTACCTTCTAAGCGGAAGCTGGGGGATTCGAACCCCCGGTACGGTTACCCGTACGTCAGTTTAGCAAACTGGTGGTTTCAGCCACTCACCCAAACTTCCTTGAACCCGCATTCTCTCTCAAATGCGGTGCAAATATAGGGGGAACTTTTGGACTACGCAAATCTTTTAGCAAGATTTTTTTTACTTGTTTTTTGATGAAAGAGATAACTTGCTATGTTTCAAATGTTAAACGGATTATTTTTTTTGAGAATATTTTTTCTCACTATTCATGGGAGAAAACGAATACCTTATTAATTATTATAGAAGCCTGTGGTGTCATCAGATTTTTTACATCAGTATTTGCCATTTTACGTTTGTCTCCATGGCTTCTTGAGAAGTTTATTAAAAAAAAGAGCATAAAAAAAGGCTATCTATCCCAGACAGCCAATCTTTTTGTTAACCTTAAATCTAATACTATGAAAAACACATTGCAAATATACGGAGTTTTGTGATATCTGCAAATAAATCGGGCTAAATGGCTTGATTTATAACATTGATTAAATAATTGAATATTTGATTCAATGTTTATTAAGGTTTTAGAGGGCTGGGAGCGTGTCTTCTTGGCTATCTGGGAATCTGTAAGGTATCCAGTACGTTGGGGGGATTTACCTCTTCCATTAGGTGAATTCCCCTAAACAAGTAGGAATTTTCAATTTCATAAGGAGAATTCATTCTCTACTTTTGTGATATCGAAAGATAAGTGATAGGATTAATAAAGGAACCATTAAAAATAAAGGAATATGAAAACGAACGCATTTAGATACTTAGGACTGGCTTTAATGGCTGTGTTAACGTTGAGTCTGACTTCTTGTGAAGTAGAAATCGATAGTTTTTATGATGATGATAATATTGGTGGTGGTTACTACAATCGTTCTTCTGATTTATGTAGCCGTACATGGGTAAGTTTTTATCGGGATGTGGACGGTAACCGTTGCCGTCAGGAACTCGACTTTTATTTGGACCGGACAGGTGTTGATTTTATTCGGGTGGAATATCCTAATGGACATGTGGAGACATTCGAATACCATTTCCGCTGGAACTGGGAGAATTATGCACAGACTTCCATTCGAATGGATTACGGTCGCAATGATGTATCTTATCTGGATGATGTATACATCGGTGGAAATCGGTTGAGCGGTTATCTGGATGGTCGGAATAATTTCGTAGAATATACAGGTAGGTGAGATAATAGCCGGCAGATGGAAAGTACCGGCAAATGAAAAGAAAATGATGATTACACAAAAGATGACAGGTAGAGAGATTTCGGATAACGACAGGTAGAAAGATACCACATGGAATAGGTTGAAAAGGTAAAAAGCGATAGGTGGAGGTGACAGGTAAAAAGATTGCGGATAACAGACAGATAATTTAAAGGATAACATATAAGATTTCAGGATATTAAGAATTTAGAGAAGAGATAGGGCGCGAAATGGAAGCTTAAAAGTTTTGAATGGGACTAAATAGTTTTTATCTTTGCGCCCTATTAGTATGTTTAATTCATGGAGTGGTTATATAATCTGTTTCTCGAACATTCTGCCTTACAGGCAGTTGGGGTGCTTTCACTGATTTCTGCGATTGGGCTGGGGCTGGGAAGAGTGCATTTCTGGGGAGTATCTCTGGGAGTCACTTTTGTTTTTTTTGCAGGTATCCTTGCCGGGCACTTCGGGCTTTCGGTTGATCCACAGATGCTGAATTATGCAGAAAGTTTCGGACTGGTTATTTTCGTATATTCACTGGGACTTCAGGTAGGGCCCGGTTTCTTCAGTTCTTTCCGGAAAGGAGGGGTGACGCTGAATATGTTGGCGTTGGCCGTAGTTCTGTTGGGTACTTTGCTGACTGTTGTTGCCAGTTATGCGACAGGTGTGTCACTTCCTGATATGGTGGGTATCCTTTGCGGAGCCACTACTAATACTCCTGCGTTGGGAGCTGCGCAGCAGACACTTAAACAGATGGGCATAGAAAGCAGTACTCCGGCTTTGGGGTGTGCGGTAGCCTACCCGATGGGAGTGATCGGTGTGATTCTTGCCGTACTGCTGATTCGTAAATTCCTGGTTCATAAAGAAGACTTGGAGATTAAAGAAAAGGACGATGCCAACAAAACCTTTATCGCAGCGTTTCAAGTACATAACCCCGCTATTTTTAATAAAAGTATCAAGGATATAGCTCAGATGAGTTATCCGAAATTTGTGATTTCCCGTTTGTGGCGTGACGGTCATGTCAGTATTCCTACCTCCGACAAGGTATTGAAGGAAGGCGACCGCCTGTTGGTGATCACAGCGGAAAAGAATGTCCTGGCTCTGACAGTACTTTTCGGTGAACAGGAAGAAAATACGGACTGGAACAAGGAAGACATCGACTGGAATGCAATCGACAGCGAATTGATCTCGCAGCGTATTGTCGTAACCCGCCCCGAACTGAATGGAAAGAAACTTGGCTCATTGAGGCTAAGAAACCATTATGGAATCAATATCAGCCGTGTGTACCGTTCGGGTGTGCAACTACTTGCCACTCCGGAACTGATTCTCCAACTGGGCGACCGCCTGACAGTAGTAGGTGAGGCAGCAGCCATTCAGAATGTAGAAAAAGTATTGGGAAATGCAGTGAAAAGTCTGAAAGAACCTAATCTTGTTGTCATATTTATAGGCATCGTATTGGGATTGGCATTGGGAGCGATCCCGTTCTCTATACCGGGAATCAGTACCCCCGTGAAGCTGGGTTTGGCAGGCGGACCGATTATCGTGGGTATCCTGCTGGGAACTTTCGGTCCACGGATACACATGATCACTTACACTACCCGCAGCGCCAATCTGATGCTGCGTGCCTTGGGGCTTTCCATGTATCTTGCCTGTCTTGGTCTGGATGCCGGTGCCCATTTCTTCGATACCGTCTTCCGTCCGGAAGGACTGCTTTGGATAGCTTTGGGAGCCGGACTGACAATTATTCCGACGGTTCTGGTCGGTTTTGTCGCTTTCAAGATTATGAAGATAGATTTCGGCAGTGTATCCGGTATGTTGTGCGGCAGTATGGCGAATCCGATGGCGCTGAATTATGCGAACGATACGATACCGGGTGACAATCCTTCCGTCGCTTATGCTACGGTATATCCGTTGTGTATGTTTCTGCGGGTGATCATTGCGCAGGTGCTGTTGATGTTTTTATTGGGCTGACGATGAACATTAAAGGCTGGAATTTGTAATAAGTACATGATAAATCGTTATATTTATAGCGAGAAACGATAAGTTGATAAATAGCATATTGTAAATAGTTAAATAGTACACATAATGACTGCTCAAAGTAATATAACTCCCGAAAGCATAGTTGGCGATCTCCGCTACTTGCAGCTGCTTTCCCGGAGTTTTCCTACTATTGCCGATGCAAGTACGGAAATTATTAATCTGGAGGCTATCCTGAATCTGCCTAAAGGAACGGAGCATTTCTTGACAGACATACACGGTGAATACGAAGCCTTCCAGCATGTATTAAAGAATGCTTCGGGTGCGGTAAAACGCAAAGTGAACGAGATTTTCGGCAATACCCTGCGCGAAGCGGAGAAGAAAGAACTCTGCACGTTGATCTATTATCCGGAAGAGAAAATTCAGCTGGTAAAAGCCCGCGAGAAGGACCTGGACGACTGGTATCTGATCACTCTGAACCAGTTGGTGAAGGTTTGTCAGAATGTATCTTCCAAGTACACCCGTTCCAAAGTTCGAAAATCCCTGCCCGCAGAGTTCTCTTACATCATTCAGGAATTACTGCACGAAACGTCTGTCGAGCCGAACAAACACGCATATATCAATGTCATCATCAGCACCATAATCTCTACCAAGCGGGCGGATGACTTTATTATAGCCATGTGTAATCTGATTCAGCGTCTGACCATTGACTCTCTCCATATCGTGGGTGATATATACGACCGTGGTCCCGGAGCGCACATCATCATGGATACTTTGTGCAATTACCACAACTTCGACATTCAATGGGGCAACCATGATATCCTGTGGATGGGAGCCGCTTCCGGCAATGACAGTTGCATAGCCAACGTGATCCGTATGTCCATGCGCTACGGCAATCTGGGTACTCTTGAAGACGGTTATGGAATCAATCTCCTTCCTTTGGCAACTTTCGCCATGGATACTTATGCCGATGATCCGTGTACCATCTTTATGCCGAAGATGAATTTTGCCGATGGCAATTACAATGAGAAGACTTTGCGTCTGATTACTCAGATGCATAAGGCGATTACGATTATCCAGTTTAAGCTGGAAGCTGAAATAATAGACCGTCGTCCGGAGTTCGGAATGAGCAACCGGAAGCTGTTGGAGAAGATCGATTTTGAGCGTGGAGTCTTTGTGTACGAAGGCAAAGAATATGCCCTGCGTGACACAAACTTCCCGACCATAGACCCTGCCGATCCTTATCGACTGACCGACGAAGAACGGGAACTTGTGGAAAAGATTCACTATTCGTTTATGAATAGCGAGAAGTTGAAGAAGCATATGCGTTGCCTGTTTACGTATGGCGGAATGTATCTGGTTTCCAATTCCAATCTTCTCTACCACGCTTCGGTACCTTTGAATGAGGATGGCAGTTTCAAGCATGTCAAGATACGTGGCAAGGAATATTGGGGACGTAAGTTGCTCGATAAGGCCGATCAGCTGATTCGTACCGCATACTTTGACGAAGAAGGAGAGGATGATAAAGAATTTGCGATGGACTATATCTGGTATATGTGGTGTGGTCCGGAAGCTCCTCTGTTTGATAAAGATAAGATGGCGACTTTCGAACGCTATTTTCTGGAAGACAAGGAGATACAAAAGGAAAAGAAGGGATATTACTACACGCTTCGCAATCGTGAAGATATCTGCGATCAGATATTAGATGAGTTCGGGGCATTGGGACCTCATTCTCATATCATCAATGGTCATGTGCCTGTAAAGACAATTCAAGGTGAACAGCCGATGAAGGCAAATGGCAAACTGTTTGTTATTGACGGAGGATTCTCCAAGGCCTATCAACCGGAGACGGGAATTGCGGGCTATACGCTTGTCTACCATTCTCACGGGATGCAGCTGGTGCAGCATGAGCCGTTCCAGTCCAGGCAGAAAGCTATTGAAGAAGGGCTGGATATCAAGTCAACCAACTTTGTACTGGAGTTCAATTCGCAACGGATGATGGTGAAAGACACCGATAAAGGGAAGGAACTTGTGACGCAGATTCAGGATTTGAAGAAGTTGCTTGTGGCTTATCGCATCGGGTTGATTAAAGAGAAAGTATAAATAAGTAATAGGTAATAAGTATTAAGTATTAGGTAATAAGTATTAGGTATTAACCGTAGCTGCCATTTAGAGACGCATCTGTCTGTCATTCAGACGACTGTAAGGAGGAAGAATCTCTTCTTTGTGACTACAAAAGAGGAGATCCTTCGACAAGCTCAGGATGACAGATACTTATGCTCGTCATTATCGAATTGTTTCACTTTGATAAAGTGATGAAAACTTTGAATGACAGATAGATATACCTCTAAATGGGGATATTCCTAAAATAATAAAATTTAAGGCAACTAATTCATTGCGAGTTAGTTGCCTTTTTTGTATCTTTAAGCAT